>Ga0335081_10004420_pt1 | contig 22181 bp, 19 predicted proteins | sample Lox_Sample_35_FD_206713 | JGI IMG/M metagenome (GOLD analysis project Ga0335081, IMG submission 206713) | Soil microbial communities from Loxahatchee National Wildlife Refuge, Florida, United States - Lox_Sample_3.5 | ecosystem: Environmental > Terrestrial > Soil > Wetlands | place: USA... | reverse complement strand
ATTTCCCAGATCGGCACCATCTCGGCCAACAATGATGCGACCATCGGCGAGCTGATCGCTGAGGCGATGGAGAAGGTCGGCAAGGACGGCGTCATCACGGTGGAGGAGGCCAAGAGCATGACCACCTCCCTGGACGTGGTCGAGGGCATGCAGTTCGACCGGGGCTATATCTCCCCCTACTTTGTGACCGATCCGGAGCGAATGGAGTGCGTGCTGGAAGACGCCTTTCTGCTGATCCACGAAAAGAAGATCAGCTCGATGAAGGACGTCCTGCCGATCCTGGAGCAGGTGGCCCGCATGGGAAAACCCTTCGTGATCATTGCGGAGGAGGTCGAGGGCGAAGCACTGGCGACCCTGGTGGTCAACAAGCTGCGCGGCACGCTCAGTTGCACGGCGGTCAAGGCGCCGGGCTTCGGCGATCGCCGCAAGGCCATGCTTGAGGACATCGCCATTCTGACCGGCGGGCAGGTCATTTCGGAAGATCTCGGCATCAAGCTCGAGAACGTCAAGATCTCCGATCTCGGCCGCGCCAAGCGCGTGACGATCGACAAGGACAACACCACGATTGTGGAGGGCGCGGGGGAGTCATCCAAGATCCAGGGGCGCATCAAGCAAATCAAGGCCCAGATCGAGGAGACCACCTCGGATTATGATCGCGAGAAGCTGCAGGAGCGCCTGGCCAAGATCGTCGGCGGCGTCGCCGTCATCAACGTCGGGGCCTCCACCGAGACGGAAATGAAGGAGAAGAAGGCTCGGGTCGAGGATGCGTTGCACGCCACGAAGGCGGCCGTGGAGGAGGGAATTGTCCCCGGCGGCGGCGTCGCGCTGCTGCGGTGCATCCCCGCGGTCGACAAGCTCAAGCTCGAGGGGGATCAGCAGGTGGGCGTCACGATCCTGAAGCGGGCCCTCGAGGAGCCCATCCGGCAGATCGTTGAAAACGCCGGGTTTGAAGGGTCGGTCGTGGTCGAGCGGGTGAAGAAGGAGAAAACCGGCAGCGGGTTTGATGCCGCCGCCGAGACCTACTGCGATCTGATCGAGGCGGGCATCATTGATCCCACCAAGGTGACCCGGACGGCACTGCAAAATGCCGCCAGCGTGGCGTCGTTGATGCTGACGACCGAGGTGATGGTGACTGAACTGCCCGAAAAGGAATCGAAGACGCCGGCGATGCCTCCGGGCGGTGGCATGGGCGACATGTATTAATCCTGGCCCGGTTCGTCAATCAGCCTCCCCCCGGCGCGTTGCCGGGGGGAGGCTTTTTTATCCTGATGCACTCATTGACACTGTGCGCGAGGAGGTTATATAACAATCAACACGGGCGTCTCATGCCCCGGCCGTCATGTTTCGGGGCCGCCGCTTGAATCGGGAGGAGTATGATGGGGACGGTACAGGCCGTTGGATCGTCAGGGTGGGATCAGGAAGTGTTGAAGGCGAAAGAACCGGTGTTGGTGGATTTTTGGGCGGCGTGGTGCGGTCCATGCCGGATGCTCGCCCCGACCGTGGAAGAGATCGCAGGCGAATACGCCGGCCGTTTGAAGGTGCTCAAGTTGAATACTGATGACAACCAGGAAATCGCCAGCCGCTATCAAATCATGGGCATCCCGACCTTGTTGTTCTTCAAGGGCGGCGCGCTGGTCGACAAGGTGGTCGGGGTTGTGCCGAAACGGCAGATTAAGGATCGCGTGGATGCCATGTTGACGTAAGCTGTGCGGATGTTGCGGGATGGTGACGCATCGACCTTGGACGGATCCGACATGCGGAGTTCATGTCTGTGAGAATGGCGCACTCGGCGAATGGCAATGAACGTGCTCCCGCTCGTCACGATGACTCCATGCCCGTAATCGCGGGATTCCGCCACGCGACCCCATGATCAGCGAACTCCGCATCAGAAATTTTGCCATCATCGACACCCTCGATCTTGCGTTTCAGCACGGATTGCATGTCTTCACCGGTGAAACTGGAGCCGGGAAGTCCATTATTATTGACGCCCTTGGACTTCTCTGCGGCGGGCGTGCCGCCGCCGATCTCATCCGGACGGGATGCGACGATGCCGTGGTCGAGGCCCGGATGGAGCCGCCGGACTGCAGCCGCACGGAGCAACGGCTGAAGGCGCTGGGAATCGAGCCATTGTCGGACCGTGCCGTGCTGCTCAGGCGGGTCATCGCACGCGGAGACCGCAACCGTGTCTCCGTGAACGGCCAGATGGCGACCGTCACGCAATTGTCCGACGTCTGCGGGGGATTGATCGCGATTCACGGGCAACATGATCAATACGCCTTGCGGTCGCCCGCCGAACAACTGGACCTGTTGGACCGGTACGGCTCGTTGCAGGCGGTCCGTGAGCAATACCTGGCGCTCTATCGCCGGTATCGGGCCGCGGAAGCGGTACGGGCGCAGTGCGATGCCGCTCAGCGGGAGAGCCGGCAGCGGACCGAATTGCTGGAGTTTCAAGGCAAGGAGTTGGACGGAGCCGGATTGCGCGCCGACGAGGAAGAGACCCTGGGCGAAGAGGCGGCGCGATTGCGACATGCGGCGCAGTTGTCCTCCGCCGCGGAAGAAAGTTACCGACTCCTGTACGAAGAGGAGCCGGCCGCCCTGAGTCAACTTGCCACCACGCAAAAACTTGCCGCCAAAATCGCCCAGATCGACTCGACGATGGAGCCGGTGTCGGCCATGCTGGAGTCGATGATCATTCAAGGCCGGGAGGCTGCGCGACTGTTGCGGGACTACAAGGCCAGTGTGGCCGACGACCCGGCTCGATTGGCCGAGATCGATGACCGGTTGGCCCTCATCAGCCGGCTGAAAAAGAAATACGCCTGCCCCACCGTCGCTGACCTTTTGGCCCGCGCCGAAGCGGTGAAGAAGGAATTGGAGAACATGGTCCATCAGGGCGAACGTCTGTCGGCCGTGACCGATGAGTTGAGCGATCTGTCCGGGCAGATGCGCCGGTGCGCCGACGAGCTTTCCACGGCTAGGCAGAAAGCGGCCCAGCAATTTCAGCGTCGCGTCCAGCAGGAATTGGCTCAGTTGAAGATGGCCTCGGCCACGTGTGTCTGGCACTGCGCCCCGCTCGGAGAATCAGGCTATCGGGACGACGGCTGGGACGACGTGGAGTTGCTGGTTGCCGCCAATCCCGGTGAAGAATTGAAGCCGCTGCGAAAAGTCGCATCGGGAGGGGAGCTGTCCAGGGTGATGCTGTCCATCATGACGGTACTCGGCCAGGCTGACCGGGTGCCGACCTTGGTCTTTGATGAGGTTGATTCAGGCATCGGCGGAGCAGTCGCCGAAATGGTCGGCCGCCGCCTCAAGACCCTCTCTCGGGCTCGTCAGGTGTTCTGCATCACCCATCTGCCTCAAATCGCCGCCTTTGCGGATCGTCATTACCGGGTCGAGAAGACCGCCAGGAAAGGCCGCACGGTGACCACGGTGCGGCTGCTGGATCGGGCCGAGCGGGTATCGGAGCTGGCCCGCATGGTCGGAGGGACGTCCGTGACGGCGACCACGCGCCGGCATGCCGAGGAATTATTGGTGGCCGGAGAACGGGGAGGCGAGTGAGCGCCGCCGGCGGCAGCGGGGGGGACCCATCAGACCAGCAGCCACATGATCACGGCCGCGACCGAAGCGTAGATCGGCAAAAAGTAGGGTGGCGTGACCAGCCACCGCTCGCATGCGCTGTACACCATGGTCAGGACGCCGGCGACGATCAGTGTCGATTCCGTCATGTGATGTCCTTTAGGGGTGTGTGGATTCCGCCACTCGCTCCAGTTCATGGAGCGCCGCTTCCATCTGTCCGGACACCTGAGGGCGGGTCAGCACGCGATTGATCACGGAGAGAATCTCGGTCACCTGGAAGGGTTTCAACAGGTAGTCCGAGGCGCCAAGTCGGATTGCCTCGATGGCGCTCTTGAGCGTGCCATAGCCGGTCAGGATGATGGCTTGCGTATTTGGGCAAGTGTTTTTAATCTCTTTGAGCAATACGGTGCCGTGACAGTCGGCCATTTTCAGATCGAGCGTGACCAGATCCACGGGTGTTGATTGCAGCAGAGCCAGGGCATCCTGGCGCCCACTGGCCGTGAAGACGTCGTAGAAGGGTTTCAGAACCATCTTCAACGATTCACGTGGTCCGGTTTCGTCATCGATAATTAAGATTCTGGCTCGTTTGTCCATCTCTGCGCCCCCTTGTCCCGGTGTGTGATCAATTCGTGGTGATCGAAAAATGGATGCAAGAGCGAGGCCAGAAGATGTCGGTGTGTGATTGGTTCAGATGGGATACGAAACGGTTTGTTTTCAACGGGTTTAGCAGTATCGCGTTGCAAGGGGTGTTGTCCTGTCAGCCCGATGCACGCACATTTTTGTTCGGACTTATTTCGTAATCCGGACAAGAAGAAAATTCTCAAATAGTTTATTGGAGTTACACCAGATGATTCGAGTCACGTAAAGGTGTGCATTTGTGTGCATGAAGCTGCTGCCGAGGCGATCTTGGGACCCATTCTTGACAAGCCGGTGGGCTCCTCCTACAATCAGCGGGATTTGGCCGTGCCGATGAGAGAGGTGGAATGAGACTGATCGGACGCTTGAAGCAGCAGTTTCTGCTGGGAGCGATGGTGTTGTGTTTCGGCGGTCTGCTGACCTTCTCCGCGCCGGCGTGGGCGGACAGACCGTTTTTTGTCACGGACAGGGCGGATCCAGTGGACAAGGGACAAACCAGATTGGAAACCGGATATCTCTACCAGCAGTTTTCATCGAGCGATAATTTGTCGATGTTACTGCTGGAATTAACGGACGGTATTCTCAACGATCTGGATTTCGAGGTGGAGGTGCCGGTCTTGTTTCTCCAATCCGGCAATTCCGGGGAGAACGGCTTGGGCGATGTCAACCTCAAGGCCAAGGCCAGGCTCCTCCACGCGAGGGAAGGGCGGCCGGTCACCCTCTCCGCGGAACTGACCGTCAAGCTGCCAACCTGCAACAAGGATCGATTGGCCGCGTTCAACCCATCTTGCACGGGAAAGACTGATCTGGGCGTGACCGGAATTGCCAGCAAGCAGTTTCACTCTGTGATGATCCATTTGAATGTCGGTTACACGATCGTCGGAGGCGATGCCGTTGTCCCGTCGACCACGCAGACGAGATCGCTTCGGGATACGGTGAGTTATTCGCTGGCCATGGAATATCCGGTGGTGGCAGTCTCGCCTCTCTTTGAACTCGAAGCGGAGATTGCCGGCCACACCAGTGCGGACCCGGCGGATTCCATTTTCCCTCTCACGGGATTGCTGGCCGCGACCTATACATTCACCCATGTCGTGGAGGCGGACTTGGAGATTGGAACAGGGTTGACGAACACCGCGCCCCGGCTGATCGCCGGGGCGGGAGCCACCATACATTTTTGAAGCGCGCGGGGTCGCCCCACCGAGGGGCGCGGGTTACCCAGGCGGACTAACGGGCTGTTTTGGCAACAAGCCCGGATTTGATGCAGATCGTGCAGACCAGGAGTCGTTGAGGCTGGCCGGCCACACGCGCTCGCACGGACTTCAGATTGGGCAGAAAGCGGCGTTTGGTGCGGTTGTGGGCATGGCTCACGTTCGAACCGATTTGGTGGCCTTTACCGCAGATATCGCATCGACGTGCCATCGTCTTCTCGTTTACGTAAGGGTGCGTTGCTGTCTCGCGTATCCAGAACGGGGCGTATGCTACCACACTGGCTGACTGAGGCGCAACTGTGGGGCGAGGTGGTTGAACGGGGGAGCGAGGGCTGATGACGGAACCTGTCCCCCAGGAGCCCCTCGTGCAGTTTTTACAACAGATTGACCACCCGTTGACCTATGCCGTCAGGGTATCGCAGAGCCGAAGACCGATGGTGCAGGGGTTGGGACGCTTCATGCACGCCCAAGTCACGCGATTGAACCCGGAGGTCTCCCCTGATGCGCGTCCACTGTTGCGGCGGCTGGGAAGACTTTTTCATGATTATGATCAGATCAGTGCGGCGTTGCAGCGACAGCGGCTGGACGTGGCACAGACCATCGTCGCCACGCTGAAAGAAGCGGCCGGCCGGTCCCAAGCGGGCGGCAAGCCCGGATCGGATGCGGGCGCGGATGCATTGATGCTCCCGTTGGACCGACTCCCGGGGGTCGGCCGTGCACGCGCCGCACAATTCCGCCGTCTTGGTGTCTCGACGGTCGAAGATCTCTTCACGATGCTGCCGTGGCGGTATGAGGATCGCACCCGCCTCTCGGCTGTCGCACGCTTGACGACGGATCAGGAACAGAGCGTGATGGTTGACGTCAAAGCGGTCGGAAGCGGCCGTGCGGGTCGCCGGCGCTTGAGTATAGTCGAGCTGATCGGTGACGACGGCACGGGGCTTCTCTCCGCCAAGTGGTTCAATCAACCCTATCTTGAACGCTACTTTCACGTGGGAAAACGGCTCATACTGACGGGTCGGCCGCGCCTGAATCCTTATGGAGGCCCGCGGTATCTCATGGAGAGTCCACAGTATGAGGTGATCGACCGGAGGGGGGACGAACTGATTCATTCAGGGCGGATCGTGCCGGTCTATCACGAAACCAAGGGGCTTTCCTCGAGGGCCATCCGCGTGATCATGCGCCGAACTTTGGACCGGTACGGCGAATTGTGGCCGGATGTGCTGCCGGACTGGGTGTGCCGCGAGCACCGACTCATGTCCGCCGCCCAGGCGATTGAAGAGGCGCATTTCCCTCCGGCTGACACGTCGCCTGCGCGGTTGCAGTCGGGGCAGTCGGCGGCTCATCGACGCCTCATCTTCGAGGAATTGTTATTGCTGGCGGTGGGCCTGGCCTCCCGCAAGCGGGATCTCCAGAACGAGGTCGTGCCGCCTCGTTTCAGCGCCGAAGGCGCCCTGCAACGCCGGTTTCTCGAGTCGCTCGGTTTTCCATTGACCGGTGCCCAGTGCCACGTCATCACCCAGATCGGAGCGGACTTGGCCCAGCCGCATCCGATGAACAGGTTGGTGCAGGGCGACGTCGGATGCGGGAAAACGGTGGTGGCGGTCGCGGCCATGATGATGGCTTGTGACCGTGGGCGCCAATCCGCCTTCATGGTGCCGACAGAGATCCTGGCCGAGCAGCATGCGGCGACGTTACGCCGGTGGCTGGATCCGCTCGGGGTCCGAGTGGCGTTACTGACCGGAGGGGTCAGGGGATTGGCACGGCAGACGGCGTTGGCTGAGGTTCGCGAAGGACACGCGGGCGTGGTGGTCGGCACTCACGCCTTAATCACGTCAGACGTCCGCTTCAACCAATTGGGGCTGGTTGTCATCGACGAGCAACACCGGTTCGGTGTCCTGCAGCGCGCCGGGCTGGCCGGAAAAGGGCACAGGCCCGACGTGCTGGTGATGACCGCAACGCCGATTCCCAGGACGCTGGCGTTGACGCTCTACGGCGACCTGGACGTGTCGGTCATTGATGAAATGCCTCCGGGGAGGCGCCCTGTGGAGACCCGGCTGCTTGCCGAATCCCGTCGGTCTGACGCCATCAGGCTGCTGGGTCGCGAGTTGGCCGCGGGAAGGCAGGCCTACGTGGTCGCTCCGCTGGTGGAGGCGACCGAGACGAGTGACCTGAAGGCGGCGACGCAGATTGCGGAGTCCCTCCAGCGACACTTTCCGCGCATGTCGGTCGGCTTGTTGCACGGTCGCATGAGGGCAAGGGAGAAAGACCGGGTGATGCGGGCGTTTGCGGCAGGGACGGTGCAGATCCTCGTGACGACATCGGTGATCGAAGTTGGGATTGACGTGCCGAACGCGTCCGTGATCATGATTGAGCACGCCGAACGCTTCGGCCTGGCGCAACTGCACCAACTGCGGGGGCGCGTGGGCCGCGGCCCGTATCATTCCTACTGTCTGTTGATGGCCGGTCCGGCCGCCGGTCAGGAGTCGCGGGCCCGATTGGAGGCAGTGGTCCGTTCCCACGATGGATTTCGCATCGCCGAAGCTGATCTGTCGTTTCGGGGTCCTGGGGAGTTTTTTGGAATGCGTCAATCCGGTCTTCCAGAGCTGCGTGTGGCGCATCTGATTCGGGATGCCGGCGTGCTGGAGGAGGCGCGGTGTTGTGCGGAGCGTCTGCTGCGTGAGGACCCGGAGTTGACGGGACCGGTGCAGCAATCCCTGCGCAAGGCCCTCCAGCGACGATGGGCCGGCCGTCTCTCATTGATGTCGGTCAGCTGACCGACCGTCTTGCCTGCTCGACGGGGCTGTGATAGAGTGCCGAAAACAACGATGCCTGATTGGGAACGGTTCAAACACGATCTGTACGGCGGGGTCGCCGCACTGGGCGGATATCTCTCACGCCTTACCCGGCAGACAGGTCGGGAACTCGCGGTGGTGGAAAGCCGGAGGGAACTGACGCGGATTGAGCGGGAGCTGTCTCGACTTCAACAAGAACTGGGGGAGGCGGCCTATGAGGGATGGCGTCGTACCGGCCTCATCACGCTGAACACCCCGGAAATGCAGGCGCGACTGGATGCCATCCTGGTGTTGAACGCCAGGCGTGAAACAGTGAAGCAGGAGTTGGCCCAGGAAGACGCCGCCGATCTGCCGCCGCCGCGTACAATCGTCCGATGAACGGTATCGAGCCGATTCGGCTCATGCCCCCTTCCTGCCCTGACTCGAACACGCACAATTCCCCGTGGCATCGTAGTCGCCTCACGCCCGGTCGAGGCGGACTTGTCATTCTCTTCTCCGGTTCGTCGGTTGAGGAGCCGGCGGTGTGCAAGGATGCCTTGTCCAGCAAGCCCCGGCGCGTCTTCCCCTCTGCTTTCGGGGCCAATGCCGATTCTGAGTCGATGAACGGCTTCAATCATGTCGCAGGGACGCGCATCGCCGTCAGCGGCTCGTCGCGGGGAACACCCACATCGCAACAGGTCCCATGATGATAATCGTGGCCGGAGTCGATATCGGTTCGAATACGCTCCGGCTCGTGATTGCCCGCGTGGAACACGGAGAGCGCCTCCTGCTTGTGGAGACGTCCCGGCAGATGACCAGGTTGGGCGAGGGCATGGGTCACGAGGCCGTGTTGCAGCCGGCCGCCATCGAGCGTTCGATGGCGGTCCTTCGAACATTTCAGCGCCGGATCATGGATCACCATCCCGACCTTGTCACCGTGGTGGCGACCAGCGCGGTGCGGGAAGCTGCAAATCGTTCCGAATTCGTCCATCGTGTCCGATCCGAAATCGGGTTGACCGTTGAAGTGCTCTCGGGAGAGGAAGAGGCGAGGCGAACATTGATCGGGGCCTGGTGGGGATTGCGGGACGCCGGCTTTGACGGCTCGGCGTCGTGTCTGTTGTTCGACATCGGCGGCGGAAGCACGGAGTACGTCCTGGGACGGGACGTCGCCGTGGACGGCTGGGCCAGCACGCCGCTGGGTGTCGTCCGTCTGACCGAACGGTTTCTCCATCACGACCCCGTGCCGGCATGGGAACTCGAACGGCTCCGGGCTTACGTCGATGGCGAACTGGAGCAGGTCGCGGCGCTGATCGGCCCGGTACCCGCTGGGTGCCGCGTGGCCGGCACGGCCGGAACCGTGACCACGCTTGGGGCACTCCTCAGGAGGCTGGAGCGGTATGACCCGGCGGTTGTGAACGGCACGAGGCTCCCCGCCTCCACGGTGGACGAGTGGGTCTCGCAATTGACCAGGATGACGACCGCCCAGCGACGAGCGATGCCCGTGCTGGAGGGAGGGCGGGCGGATTTGATCGTCGCGGGTGGGGTTGTGCTTCAGTCGTCATTGCGGCGGTGGGGGCTGGACGGTCTGTACGTGAGTGATTGGGGATTAAAGGAGGGGATTATCCTTGATGCCGTGAAACGGCTGGGCGCATCGGAATCGTTGCGCCCCTGAACGACACGGTGCTATAATCGCCCGATACTAGCCTGATCGGGCCAGCCGGAGATGTTAACCCGGCGCCTCAGCGGTTCTATTCGGGTTCGGAGACGCATATCGCGATGAGCAGGACTCAGATCTCCAGTGAAATTGAGGAACTGGTCGGCAGGCTGCTGTCCCTGCTGGGCGAAGACATCTCACGCGACGGATTGCGGGAGACGCCTAAGCGGGTCGAGCAGGCCCTGCGTTTTTTGACCAAGGGTTACCGGCAGGAGATGGGGGAAGTGCTCAATGGCGCCATCTTCGCCGTCGAGTCGAACGAGATGGTGATCGTCAGAGACATCGATTTCTTCAGTCTGTGCGAACACCACATGCTGCCATTTTTCGGCAAATGCCACGTCGCCTATCTGCCCAACGGCCGGGTGATCGGCCTCAGTAAGATTCCGAGGCTGGTGGAGTTGTACAGCCGGCGATTTCAGGTCCAAGAGCGTCTTACCATGGACATCGCTTCGGCGGTCGAGGAGGGCGTTGGGGCATCCGGCGTCGGGGTGGTGATGGAAGCGCAGCACTTGTGCATGATGATGCGCGGGGTCGAGAAGCAAAACGCCCTGGCGGTGACCAGCGCCATGCTGGGAACGTTTAAGAGTGATTCGAAAACCCGAATGGAGTTCCTTGATCTGATCCGCCGGCCGAGGGGGTGAGGGGGCGGACAGGCTCTGCAATACACAGCCGGCCATTCTGTGATGAACGACGAGGCGAGGGGCCCGATGTCAGGAGACCGCATTCGCCTGACCGACGTGCAGTTTCACGGCCATTGCGGGTGCACGGAGGCGGAGCGGGAGCTGGGTCAGCGGTTGTCGCTTGACCTGGAGGTGGAATTGTCCCTGGCTGAAGCGGCTGCGACCGACGATCTATCCCGCACCATCGATTACGTCAAATTGACTGATGCGCTAGTTCACCTTGGCAGCAGGCTTCGGCCGGTCCTGGTCGAAACGCTGGCGGAACGGCTGGCGGACGCGGTCTTGGCGCAGTTTCATCCCCGACGGGTAACCCTTCGACTTCGCAAGGTCGCTCCCCCGGTTGGCGCCATCGCCGGTGCGTTTGAAGTTGAAATCACGCGCCCCCGTTGAACGGAATGAGCGAGGTCAGTTTGAATCGGCCGGGGGCGTACCGGTGAACGGCCGGACGCCTGCCCCGTATCGATACACCAGTTCTCCGCCGTAAAAGCCGGTGATGCCCAGCAAGAGCAGGCCGATCATGGCCAGACTCAAATACACCACGCGGTCACGGGCCGACCATCGTTCCCGCATCCACCAGCGGAACACGGCCAGCACGGCAAAGACGATGATCGTCGTCACGGCGAACGCCTCGTGCCGGTCCACCGCAGTCTCTGGCACGCCCGACGCCTCGACCTGTTCCTCAGTCCACATGCCGAAGCCGGCGGCGACGGTTCCACCGATCAGCCCCAGGATCAACAGCCACCACCCGGTCTGCTTGAAATTCTTGTTCCCGGTCAGCGCGCCGAGCAGATCGAAGAAGACCGATGTGAAGAGTAACGCAATCGGAAAATGAACGGTCAACGGATGCAGGGGATGCGTCATCAACACCTCTTTGTGGCTCAGAGCAACGGTATGTGACTCAGTATAGCCTACTGTTTGATACGACGCCACCAGTTAGTGCGCCGGTCTTTTCGATGATCCGCGAGGAGCGGTTGTTCTGCCATCTTGATAATTTCCTCCGGTCTGATATGATAGCGCGTTCGTTGAATGCGCTGATCGCCGCCATCGGAATCAACAACATGGCCTACAAGATCAAAGTCACGCCAAAGCCGGTGCCCTCCGAACACGCGGCCGCCATCCATTGGCTGGACCGCTGGGTCATGTGGGAGACGGCGCATCGACGGCTGCTTTGGCCGCTGGTTATCGGCGGGGCGTGCGTGATCATGGCCGCAGGTGGCGGATGGGGATGGTGGTGGTGGCAGAATAATCAGGCGGCGCAGCTGGCCGGACAGGCCGCCGAGTACTACCCCGCACCGACCGAGGCTGCCAAACCGGCCCCGGCCGGCGAGCAGATGAAATCTCCGATGGCCGAACGCTGCGAAAAGGCATTGCCCCTCTATCGTCAAATCACCGACCGGTATGGTCACAGCCGTCTCGCCCCGCTCGCGATGTATTATCAAGCCAACTGCCAAGTCGAACTCGGGAAATTTGACGACGCGCAGGCCCTGTATACCAGCGTGATCGATCGATACGGACCGGCCAATGCGGTCGCGCAACTGGCGGCGCTGCGTCTTGGGTATCTGTACGCCCATCGGGGCGACCGGACTCGGGCGATCCAGCAGTTTCAGCAGTTGAGCCAGCAGCCAACTGCGTCCAACCGGGACGAAGCGCTGTACGAGGTGGGCCGGTTGCGCGAGGCGGAAAACGACCGCGAGGGGGCACTTGCCACCTACAAAGCGGTTCAGAAAGAGTTTTCGAAATCCCCTTGGTCGTCTGAAGCGGCTGCGCGGATCAAGTCGCTCGGGGGCGAGACTGCCAACACGCCGCCATCGGCAACGATAGGACCGGCGCCAGCGGGCGTCACGCCGTCCCCGTCATCCTCTACAACGGCCGCGCCAGGCTCCCCCACGCCGCACCCATCGTCGGCACCGCAGGCCGGACCGACACCGGCGGATGCGGGTCAGAAGCCGGTTTCGGCCTCCACGCCACGGACAACAACGCCGCTCCCATCGGGCAGATAAGCTCTACAATTACGACAACTGGCCTGGCAGGTACAGGATCAGGCGCTGACCGGTACGAATCCGTGTGGAAGGAAGGTGGTTCCATCTCTGCAATTGCTTGATGGTGACGCCAAACTGGCGGGCGATGTCCCAGAGCGTGTCGCCGGATTGGACATGATAGATTGATCTGTGCTGTTCCTGCTGCGGCGCCGAGTCATCGGCCTCAATCGAAGCCGGCACCACCGTGGCGGCCGTGGCGCCCTTTGCGGGGATGATCACGGTTGAGCCGATGCTCAACATGGTCCTGTGCCCCATGTGATTGGTGTCCCGGAGCGTTTTGACCGTCGTCCCATACCGGCGCGCAAGCTGCGAGAGCGTTTCACCCTGTCGGACTGTGTGCCGGATCCAAATGAGCCGCTCCTCCTTTGGAATCTTGCTGAAATTCTCCATGAAGGTGTCCCGCGTGCCCGGGGGTAGCTTGATCTGATAGTTGGGATAATACAGCGGCGTCACCCCCTGTCGCAGCTCGGGGTTCAGCTGTTTGATGACATCGTAATCGACTCCGGCTGCTTTGGCGATGACGTGCAGATCGGTCGGGCTGTCGATCGGAGCCTCATCATAGCGGAACGGTTCGACATCGGTGAGCGCAAATCCGTATTTTTCCGGATTTTTGGCGATGATGGTGGCGGCCATGAACTTCGGCACGTAGTTGCGGGTTTCCGGTCGCAAGTGGCGTGTCTCCTTGATCTTCCAAAAATCGTCCGATCGCGTCTTAGCGATGGCGCGGGCCACCTTGCCCTCGCCGGCATTGTAGGAGGCAAGCGCCAGGGGCCACGATCCGAACTGATCGTACAGGTCCTTCAGATACCGTGCCGCCGCCTCGGTTGATTTGATCGGGTCACGCCGTTCATCGATCCACTCGTTGATCTTCAATCCGTATTTGCGCCCCGTGCCGGTGATGAATTGCCAGGGTCCGGCCGCCCTGGATCGTGAATAGGCGTAGGGGTTGAACCCGCTCTCGATCAAGGCGACGAAGACAAGATCCTCCGGGAGTCCATGCTGCTTAAAGATTTCCTTCATGACCGGCAGATACTGCTTGGACCGCTGCAGCCACATGGCAAAGCGCTCCCTGATCGTGGTCTGGAAATATTCCAGATGACCTTCCACACTCTCATTAATGACGATCGGGACGTCGTACGTGGGCTCTTCATCCGCGGGAGGATTATTCGTCTCGGCCGTGTCCGTGGTATCGGTGTCATCGGATTCATCGACCGGCTCGTCGATAATGGTGCCAGGGACTTCGACCGCCGGGTCGGCAGTTCTGAGAGCGTGATCAGCCGTGGCCGGCGGTGATTGTGTGGGCGAAGTCTGCGGAATTTTCGATTGGGAGCTGGCGGCGGCCTGGGAGGATGGCAACGCCATCGGCGTCCCATCGGCAGAGGCTGGTGTGCCGGCCGGGTGATTAAGGGCGCAGGCCGTGAGCAGCGCGACCGAACAGGAGGTGCACAGCAATGCGGCGAGCCGGCTTGCCTTCGACCGATTTTCCCTGTGCAGGGCCGTATGACTCATGGGTCGTTGTCCTTCCACATGCGGCGGCCCCTTCGGTTCCGCCGCAATTGAGTCAAAAAGTTACTTTCAGCCCCGGGCGTGTTGCCAGGTGCATTGGTGGTTATGATAATCAGACCATCTGGTATTGTCAAGACAAAATGGCCATTGCCCATCGACGTGTCGCCCATGGCTGTGGGATGTTGATGATGACTACCAGTGTACCCGATGGGCGATGGCTGTCAAGCGTGCGCCTCGTCCAGGGAAGATACAACCTCGCATGCCAGACTGCGGGGTGTTGAGCCGTGGAGTCCTGCGCGGATCTGCGAGGCTGGCGGAACAGGATTGACGCATGTCTTCGGAAGGGTTGACACGAAACGGGGGCTTCCATATGATCCTCCCTATGTCTTTGTTTGATGTCAGTATGGCGGGCTGGTGCCGTGTGGCGACGGTGACGCTGGTGGTGGGAAGTGCCGCAGCGATGGCGGAAGAACCCCCGGACGCCGCCGAACCAGAACCAGTGACGCTGGAACAGGCGGTTCGTTCAGCGTTGGAACATTATCAGCCGTATCATATAGTTCAGGAGACGCTGTCCCAATTGCAACAACAACGGAAGCAGGCATTATCCGCCATCTTTCCAACCCTGACGCTTGGCGGGGCATACACGCAACGGCCGGGGGCACAATACAGCACGACGAATATCTTTCCGTCACAACAAATTTTGCTCTATCCACGCACGGACCAACTCCTCAATTTTACCTTGTCGCAGCCGCTCTTCACCGGCGGCAGGGTAATCGGCGGGTTCAAAGAGGCGACGGCGTTGATGCGTGCCGGGGAAGAGAGTGTCAAGCAAAACCGTGAAGAGCTGTTGATGAATGTGGCCCAAGCCTTTTACGGTGTGTTAAAAGCTCACAAACGTGCAGAGTTGTTCGAGGCGGAACGTCAACGATTGGAAGAACATCGCCGTGAGGCGGAGGCTCGAGTCAAGGTGGGGGACGCGACAAAAACCGTCGTACTGCGGGCGGAGGCGGAGCTCGCCGGCGCCCAAGCGGCGCTGGTTCGCGCCCGGTCAGACGAGTTGATTGCACGAGAACAATTGGCCGTGTTGACCGCGCTGCCTTCAGACGCCGCCCTGGCGACGCCGTCCGCCCAGGTTTCACCCGCCATCTCTGACAGCCTTGTGACTGACGCGCAGTTGCACCGCCCCGAATGGCTGAGCAGCCGGTACGAAGAGCAAGCGGCCGAACGTCAAGTCCAGGTCGCCCGCGCCGGATTTTTCCCGACGCTGTCGCTCCAACTGACGTACCAGCTTGAGCGTCAAACGCCTGATACCATCTTCTTCATCAGTCCGAATCAGTACGCAATCCTCCAGCTCCAGTTCCCGTTATTTGAAGGAGGCCTGCAACTGGCCAAAATGCGGGAGGCCTACTCCCAAGTGAGAGCCGCTACCCTCAACACGGAGTATCTGCAAGTGTCGATCAGGGCGGAGGTCCGTAACGCCCTGAGGGATGTTCAGACATTGGCTGGGGTGGTCGAGCAGTACACGGCGCAAGTCGCGTTTGCCAGAGAAAATTATGAATTGACGTCACGCCAGTTCGCCGTCGGGTTGGCCACGAATATTGACGCGCTGGATGCGAACAGCACCCTGCTCTCGGCCGAGCAGCAACTGGCTGATGCCACGTTCGATCATGATCTTGCCGTGCTCCGCCTGTACAAGAGCCTGGGCCGGCTGTCCATCCACTTGATGGGCGAGTGATCGGCGGCGGCCTTCCCTAGGGTGTCCTAGGGTTCAGGGCTGTCCCCTGTGTGCCGTCCATTCCTCGGAGACGTATTTGGCTCGGGATAACGAATTGGCCAGGGCGGATTCCTCCGCGGTCAGCCGACTGGGTATCAATGTGATATTCCAGATCGAAGCCAGGCTCCGGGCCAGGTGATGGGTGAGCCGATCTGCCGTGAACGGAGCCGGCAGAAATTCTTCTAGACCCGCGGCGGCATGCAGATCGACGTTATCCACCGGCAGCCAGCGCGCCACCTCCTCCGGGTCGTGGCGGAGCAGGATCGAACCCTGTTGCAGGAACCGGTCACGCCAGCGGCGTTGCGCGCTGCCGATCACTTTTTTGCCTGTGAGAGTCACTTCATACCAGGAAGGTCCGTCGAAGCAAAAGGGCGACGAGCGGGTGCGGTCCCGCAGCGCGCGATCCTCCCAAGTCCAAGGACGGTCCGGTGTCGCCGGTCCGTCAACCGGAAGTTCGAGCTGTCGGAGACTTGTGGCCAGCGCGTGTCCGATCATGGCCACCGTGTCCGACAGCGCGGGCGGAAAAAGGGGCGATGGGAGCGGACACACGATGCTGTAGGTGAGTTCGTGCCGGTGCCAGACGGCTCTGCCGCCGGTGATCCGTCGCAGCACCGGGATGCCGGCTGACTGGCACACATCTGCGCGCACCGCCTGATCGACGACTTGAAAGCGACCGATCGAGACGGCCGGCCGGTCCCATCGGTAAAAGCGAAGCGTGGGTGTTCCTCCGGTTTCGGTGCAGCAGAGGGCGATCGCCTCATCGATGGCCAGGGCCATCGGAGGCGGCAAGGCATCGTGGACGATCAGCCGCCAGTACGCGGCCGCTTTGTTCACGGGGCGGGTCATGGGGGGGTGAGGTGATTCGTGCTCATGCTATGGGTTTTGGATCGTTTGAGTCAACTGTGTCCTGACGGTTACTGATGCCGCGGCCGCCATTGACAGTTTTGACGGTGCTGTGATAGCGTGAACCCGGCCCGGCGAGTGCGACCCCGCGGGCGAAGCGGGGTGAACGACCGCATCTCGTCAGGCTCTTTTCCGCTCAGATCGAGGTCTCCCCGTCTCCGCCTCAGGCAGAGCAGACGGGCAGCTTCACGCATCCAGACGGGAGGTGGCAATCGTGCAAAAGCGATATCTGTTGGCGCCAGGACCGACTCCGGTTCCTCCTGAAGTCCTGCTGGCCATGGCACAGCCCATTTTCCATCATCGGGCGCCCGAGTTTGCCGACTTACTTGGTCGTGTCAGAGATGATCTCAAATGGATTTATCAAACCCGCAATGATGTGCTGATCCTAGCCTCGACCGGCACCGGAGGGATGGAGGGCGCGGTCGCGAACTTTCTCAACCCCGGCGAAAAGGCGTTGGTGATCAACGGCGGGAAATTCGGCGAGCGATGGACAAAGCTGTGCAACACCTTCGGGGCAAAGGCGGAGGAGATCAAGGTCGAATGGGGCCATGCGGTTGACCCCCAGCAGGTGGCCGATGCGCTGAAGCGCGATCCCTCCATCAAGGCGGTCTACGTGCAGGCGAGCGAAACGTCCACCGGCGTGGCGCACGACTGCCGCGCGCTCGGCGAAGTGATCAAGGCCCACCCGCAGACGCTGCTGGTAGTCGACGCCATTACCGCGCTTGGCGTGTTCGATCTGAAAACGGATGAGTGGGGACTGGACGTTGTGGTGACCGGTTCGCAGAAGGCCTTCATGCTTCCGCCCGGCCTGGCCTTCGTCAGCGTGAGCGACAAAGCGTGGCAAAAGGCCGCGTCGACGAAGAACGCCAGGTTTTATTTCGATTTTAAAAAAGAGCGGGACGCCCAGCAGAAAAACCAGACGGCCTACACGGCGGCCGTGTCGCTGATCGTCGGGTTGGCCGAGGTGTTGAAGATGTTCAAGGCCGAGGGGCTGGTGAATATCTTTGCCCGCAACCATCGGCTTGCCGAAGCAACCCGAGAAGCAATGAAGGCGATCGGCCTGTCGTTGTATGCCAAAACCTCGCCCAGCGACGCGCTGACGGCCGTCGAGGCGCCCTCCGGAGTCGATGGGCAGCAAATCTACAAACAGTTGCGCGTCCGCTACGGCGTGACGGCCGCGGGAGGACAGGATCAGCTGAAGGGCAAGGTGTTCCGGATCGCGCACATGGGGTACGCCGATACCTTCGACGTGATCATCGCCGTGGCCGCGACGGAGATGGTGCTCAAGGAACTGGGGTACCCCGTGCAACTGGGCAAGGGCGTCGGAGTGGCGCAGACGCGGCTGATGCCGACCGGCGCAGAAGCGGCCCGATGAAAGTGCTCGTCAGCGACAAATTGTCCGATCAGGGCGTCAAGATCCTCAAAGACGCCGGCCTGACCGTCGAAGTCAACACCAAGCTCAGTCCGCAAGAATTGATCCAGGTCATCCCGAATTATGACGGGTTGGTCGTCCGCAGCGGCACCAAGGTGACCAAGGAGGTGCTGGCCGCGGCGACGAAACTCAAGGTTGTGGGGCGAGCAGGCAGCGGACTCGACAATGTTGATGTGGAGGAGGCGACCCGGCGGGGCGTCGTCGTTATGAACACCCCGGGTGGCAACACGATCACCACCGCCGAGCATTCCGTCGCCCTCATGCTGAGCATGGTCCGCATGATTCCACAGGCGACCGCATCGACCAAGGCCGGCAAATGGGAAAAGAGCCGTTTCACCGGCATCGAACTTTACAACAAGGTGATCGGTGTCATCGGCATGGGGCAGATCGGCGGTCATGTCGCCAGACTGGCCCAGGGCCTGTTGATGCGGGTGATTGCCTACGATCCCTACCTTTCGCCCGAGACGGCCAAGAAAGCCGGGGTGGAGAAGGTCGAGTTGGAAGAGCTCTTTCGCCGCTCGGACATCATCACGGTGCATGTGCCGCTCACGCCCGAGACCACAAAGCTGATCAACGCGGACAGCTTTAAACTGATGAAGGACGGCGTCCGGATTGTGAACTGCGCCCGTGGCGGCATCGTCGATGAGACAGCACTCTATGACGCGCTCGCGAGCGGAAAGGTTGCCGGCGCGGCGATGGACGTCTTTGAAACGGAGCCGGTCGACCCTCAGAATCCGCTCTTGAAGTCGGAGGGGGTGGTGTGCACGCCCCACGTCGGTGCGGCCACCACGGAAGCCCAGGAGCAGGTGGCGGTGGCCATTGCGGAACAGATTGCCGATTATCTCATCAGGGGGATCATCCGACATGCGGCGAATTTGCCCTCGGTGTCGGCCGATCTGCTGCCCAGACTGCAGCCCTATCTGGTGCTGGCGGAAAAGATGGGAGCCTTCCTCGCCCAATTGTACGAGGGGGCCCTCCAGCAGGTGACGATCGAATACCGGGGCGAGGTAGCCGAGCTGTCCGCCGGAGGCGGAACGGCCCCCCTGACGATCGCCGCGCTGCGCGGACTGCTCAACCCGATTCTGGAAAACAATGTCAATTACGTGAATGCGCCCGTTGTCGCCAAGGAACGGGGCATCGAGGTCAGGGAGGTACGCAGCGACGATGCCGGCAATTTCACCAGTCAGCTTGTGCTCAGGATCAAAACCGATCGGGGCACGGAGCAGGTGGCCGGCACGCTCTACAAGAAGAGCGAGCCGCGTATCGTCAATGTGAACCGCATCCCGCTGGAAGTGACGCCCTCCGGTTCAATGCTGATGCTGGTCAACAACGATCAACCCGGTGTGATCGGCGCCATCGGGACGTTGTTGGGAGACAGTCAGATCAACATCGCCAGAATGGAACTGGGGCGGGAGGCCCCGCATGGACGGGCGATTTCCGTCATCGGCATTGATGCGCCGATTCCCTCATCGCTGCTCGATCGGCTGCGCCGGCTGCCGCAGATTCTTTCCGTCAAGCAGATTCGCCTGTAACCGATTCGACGGGATGTCATGACGCGCGCGAAACAGCAACCGCGGGCGATGAGCCCTGTTGGCGTGGCATCGTTGCTGCCGGAACGCGCCCGACTCCAGCGGCGGCTTGAAGCGACGGTGATCGATCATTTCACACGCGCCGGCTACCAGGAGGTGATTCCCCCGCTTGTCGAGTATCTCGATGTCATCGCCCCCGTGCTGGGCGGGGAGCTGGTGGAGCGCGCGTATACCTTCGCCGACCGGGCCACCGGCCGGTTGATGGTCCTTCGGCCCGACGTGACCCCTCAGATCGCCCGCATGGTCGCGCAACTGCTCGCGGACCAGCGGGAGCCCCTGCGGTTCTGCTACCGGGCGACTGTGTTCCGGCACGAAGAGGCGCATGCGGGTCGGGAACGTGAGGTCATGCAGATCGGCGCCGAATTGATCGGACCAAGCGACGCCTCGGCTGATGCGGAGATCATCGTCCTGGCCCTGTCTTCGCTGGAGAAACTGGGCATCAGTGGCGTGCAAGTTGCGCTGGGTCACCCCGGTGTCTTTGAGGGTTTGCTCGAAGGGATCGACGTGACGGACGCGGTGGTGCGCGAGCTGCGCGACGCCCTCTCCCGGCGGGACCGGGCGGAACTGGTTGCGCTTGCTCGCCACACGCTCCCGCCAACGCGGGCGGGCAGGTTAGAGGCCCTGATCGACAGCATCGGGTCGGCTGATGTGCTGACGGAGGCCGCCAAGCGGGGCGAGGAGGAGCCGCACGGAAAAACTGCCGATGCGTTGCGGCGCCTGGGCGATATTTATCGGCTCATCGACAAGGCCGGGTACGGCCGGGCCGTCCTCATTGATCTGGGCGAGGTCCGGGGGTTCGATTACTACACGGGGATGGTCTTCGACCTATTTGTGAAGGGGGTCGGCTACGAGATCGGCGGCGGCGGGCGGTACGACCAGTTGATCGGCCGCTTCGGCGTGGACCGACCCTCCACTGGATTCGCGTTCTCGGCTACGCCGTTGCTGCACCTGCTGACCCGCCGTGAAGAGGAGGGGCGTGACGGTGGAAAAGCCCCGGGGAGGGAGGGGCGCCATGGCCGTTAATCCGTTTGCCGTCGGCCTCGAGAAACTGCCTCCGCAGAATCTGGAGGCGGAACAGTCCGTGCTTGGCGCGATCCTGCTGGACAACCACGCGCTCAACCGCGCGATGGAGCTCCTGAACCCGGATGATTTCTACAAGGAGGCCCACCGGCGGATTTTCCAGGCCATCCTCGATTTGAACGACCGTAACGACGCGATCGATCTGGTGACGCTGACCGAAACGCTGCGCCGACGGAATGATCTGGAGGGCGTTGGGGGCGCCGCCTATCTGACCGACCTGGTCAATGCCGTTCCGACGGCCGCCAACATCAGCCATCATGCCAAGATCGTGCACGAGAAATCACTGTTGCGCCAGCTCGTCCAGACCTCCACCGAAATCGCCGCCCGCGGTTATGACTCGACCGAGCGTATCGAGGAGTTGCTCGATTACGCCGAGCAGCGCATCTTCGGCATTTCCGACGCGAAAATAAAATCGCCGTTCCATCCGATCCGAGAAATCGTCAAGGAAAGCTTCGAGATGATCGAACGGCGGTATGAGCAGAAGGAGAGCGTGACGGGGGTACCCACCGGCATTCCCGATCTGGACAATCTGACGGCCGGTCTCCACCCCGGCGACCTGATTATCGTGGCCGGCCGCCCGAGCATGGGCAAGACCGCCTTCGCGTTGAACATCGCCCAGTATGCGGCCATCGAAAAGCGGCTGCCGGTGGCGATTTTCAGCCTGGAGATGGCAAGGGAGCAGCTGGCCATCCGGATGCTCTGCGCCGAAGCGCGGGTCGACGCGCACAAGCTGCGTTCCGGCTATCTGGGCGCCGCCGACTGGCCCCGGCTGACCGCGGCGGCAGGCCGGATCACCGAGGCGCCAATTTTTATTGATGACAGTGCCGGGCTGTCCGTGCTGGAACTCCGGGCCAAGGCCAGGCGGCTCAGCCGTGATCAGGACCTTGCGGTGATCATCGTTGATTATCTGCAGCTGATGCGCGGCCGGGGTGACGCCGACAACCGTGAACAGGAGATTTCGGAGATCTCGCGTTCATTGAAGGCGCTCGCCAAGGAATTGCGCGTGCCGGTCATCGCCCTGTCCCAGCTGTCGCGCGCGGTGGAGAGCCGGACGGATCGGAGGCCGCAGCTCTCCGATTTGAGAGAGTCGGGCGCCATCGAGCAGGATGCGGATGTGGTGATGTTCGTCTACCGCGAGGAAGTGTTCAAACCGACCGATGAGAACCGTAACAGGGCCAAGATCATCGTCAGCAAACAGCGCAACGGTCCGACGGATGATGTCGACGTAGTCTTTATGAAGGAGTACACGCGGTTCATGCCCCACGCGGCGGGCTAC
>Ga0335081_10004417_pt1 | contig 22192 bp, 19 predicted proteins | sample Lox_Sample_35_FD_206713 | JGI IMG/M metagenome (GOLD analysis project Ga0335081, IMG submission 206713) | Soil microbial communities from Loxahatchee National Wildlife Refuge, Florida, United States - Lox_Sample_3.5 | ecosystem: Environmental > Terrestrial > Soil > Wetlands | place: USA... | reverse complement strand
CAGCATCAACGTGTTCATCACCTTCTTCCTCTCCCAGCTCGGCATGGTGCGCCACTGGTGGGAGGTGAGGGGCAAGGAGGACCATTGGGAGAAAAAGCTGTTCATCAATGGTCTCGGCATGACCCTCACCTTCTTCATTCTCGCATCCGTGACGGTGCTCAAGTTCCACGAGGGAGGATGGATCACCCTGCTGCTCACCGGGGCTTTGGTCGTCATCGCCCTGCTCACGCAGCGCCACTACCGGAATACCTTCAAGATGCTCCACAGGCTCGACGAGCTCGTGAAGGTGGCCGAGGCCTCCTGCCCCATCAACCCGGAGAAAGCCCCCACCGAACAGGAGCAGAAGGTGAAATATGATCCCCAGGACAAGACGGCCATCCTGCTCGTGAACGGGTTCAACGGCCTGGGCCTCCATACCCTGTTCAGCATCATCCGTCTGTTCGGGGGGACCTTCAAGAACTTCGTGTTCATCCAGGTCGGCGTCGTGGACGCGGGCAACTTCAAGGGAACCGATGAAATGACCCATATGAAGGCCACGGTGAAGAAGGAGCTGGACCGCTACGTGCACTATATGCGGTGCCACGGTTATTACGCCGCCGGCTATTATTCCTTCGGCAACGACGTCGTCGATGAGATCGCACGGCTCGTCCCCGAGATCCTGGAGCGCTTCCCCAATGCCATCCTGTTCGGAGGACAGCTGGTGTTCCCGAAGACCGGCTTCCTATCCGGCGTGTTCCACAACTACACGATCTTCTCGGTGCAGAGGCGGTTCTACAGCCAGGGCCTGCCGGTCGTGGTCCTCCCGATCCGCGTCTGAAGCGTGCCGTGCCCGATCATCACCGCGAACAAGGCTGCGACCACTTTTTTCATTGACCCTCCTTCCTGCCTGGTATAGTATGAAAATCCTATGCTTCCCTGGCGGCTCCACACCAAGTTCCTGTTCCTGGTCCTCGGCAGCCTCGTCCTTTTCCTGGGCACCCTCTCCGTGTACCTCGTGAACCGGGAGGCCCGTCTCCTCCAGCGAAAGGCGGAGGAGAAGCAGCATCTGCTTGCCTTTACCATCTATTCCGATCTGCGGGAAAACATGATCCAGGGGACCCCGCGCAGCACGCTGAAGCTCATGGACAGTCTCCGCGGGACCTACGGGCTCGTTCAGCTCGAAGTGCTCAGAAAGGACGGCACTCCGGCCTTCGGGGTCAAGGGCAGGGACATCGCGCTCCCCCAGCTGGCGCAGGCGTTCGAGACGGGGTCGGAATTCTCGTTCCGGCACTATGAAGGTCAGCCGCTGCATACCATTCTCTATCCGTTGAAGAACGAACGGGTATGCAGCCCGTGCCACGGCAGCAGTCAGCCGGTCCTCGGCGTCCTTCTCGTGTCCCTGTCCTGGGAGGATTCGCTCCGGGAGATCGTCAACAGCAGGCGTACGCTCACCCTTTTGTTCGCGGCGCTCATCCTTGCGATCGGCGGCATTCTGTATTTCCTGGTCCGCAGGGTCGTGCTGCAGCCTCTCGCCATCCTGCATGACGGGGCCAGGCGGATCGGCAGGGGCGAGATGACGCACCGGATCAGCCTGGCGACTGGCGACGAGATGCAGGACCTGTCACGGTCCTTGAACGAAATGGCCGGCCGCCTCGAGGGATCCTACTCGGTGCTGGAACAGCGGATCCGCGAGCGGACTGCGGAAGTCGAAGAGCGGATGATCCGCCTCTACGAGTACAGCCGCGACATGGCCACGATCTCGCGGCTTTCCACCAGGGTTTTCAGCGTCGGGCAGCCCCTCGACGGGATGCTGGACCGTTTCATGTGGGCGGTATCGCGCGGGCTCGGGTATCGAAGATCGTTCCTCTGCCTGGTCGACCGCAGGCGGGCCTGGCTCGAAGTGAAGCGCGATTCGGGACTCGGAGAACTGCTGGGGATCACGAGCCGGCCGCTTTCCGGAGACGATCCTTTCGCCGCGCTCGTCCGCACGGGAAAAGAGCGGCTCATCGAGGACGGCTCACGGGACGAGGTCTTCGGCAGGCGCCAGGCTGGCGGCGAAGGCAGGGGAGAGCAACTCCTCATGGTGCCCATCCGGACCGGCGGTCAGGACAAATTCTGCTGGGAAGCGAACAACTGCATCCGCGCCGACTGCCCGGCATATAAGCGGGAGGATGAATCATGCTGGCTCGTCCCGGACACGAGTTGCGGCAATGATCTCATCGAGTCCTACGGTGACAAGCTGGCCTACTGCATGACCTGCAGCGTCTTCCCGGTTCTCGGCGTCCTGGTGGTCGCCGCGCGCGGGGGCAGGCCCTTCCGGCGAAGGGACATAAGCGTTCTCCGCATTCTGGCCGCTGATATGGGGGCGGCGCTCGAGAACCTCCGGCTCCATGACGACAACCGGCAGATGGTGAGGGAACTTCTCGAACTCCACAAGAGCACCGCTTCAGCGCTCGCCGAGCTCTCCCTGGAAAAGGCGCTCGAGACATTCACCGATGCGGCCCTGAAGTTCTCCGGTCTCGATGCCTGCAATTTCTGGCTTCTTTCCCAGGACCGTCTCGGCCTCGTCCATCGCGCGGGGGGGTGCCCCGGTCCCGGAGACCACGATGCGTGCCCAAAGAGCCTTCCGCTCGATCAGGGCGCCGTGGGACGGGCCTTCCGGGAAAACCGGATCATCACGGAGTATAATCTGCCCTTGCACGATACGACGGAGCTTGGCAGGACCGCCGGTGCACAGGGAATGCCCGCGCTGCTTGCCCTGCCGCTCAAGAGCGAGGGCCGGCCGATCGGCGTGTTCACCGTTCACAAGCGGAGCAGCACGCCATTCCTCGAGAGCGAGATCGCGGCTTTCATGCTGCTGGCCAACCATGCCGCCATGGCCATCAATGTCTGCCAGCTGAACGATGCATTGAAAGCGCAGAACCGGGAGCTGGCAAGCAGCGGCAGCCTGATGAGCGGGATCCTGGGGAGCATGACGAGCGGGATCATGCTGCTCGGCTACGATGGAAGCGTCAAGCTCATAAACGAGGCGGGCGCGGCGCTCCTGGGCAGCCGCCCCGGAGACCTGATCGACCAGCGGTTGGCCGATCTGTTCCCCGATGCCGAAGTGTTCCTGTCGGCGTCCCCGGGGCCCTATCAGGAAACGGAGATCAGGAGACGCGACGGCACGAGCCTCCCCATCGGCTTCACGGCCACGTCTTTCCAGGGAGGAGACAAGCGGGAAGGCACCATCGTGGCCTGGCGCGACCTGACAGAGATCAAGGCGCTCCAGGCAGCAGTGCTCAGCAAGGAACGGTTTGCGGCCGTGGGACAGGTGGTCGCGGGCGTGGCCCATGAGATCAGGAACCCGTTGTTCGGGATCAGCTCCATCGGCCAGATCTTCGAGCGGCAACTGACCAGTCCTGCGCACGTGGAACTGGCCCAAGCCCTTCTCTCGGAAACGAAGCGGCTCAACCAGCTCGTCGAGGAGCTCCTGATCTACGGCCGGCCGATCAAGCTGTCGCTCGTCGAATGTGACCTTGTTGATCTTTGGGAAGAGGTCATCGGTATGCACCGGGAAGAGCTTGTCCGGAAGGGAATTACCGTGCGGGGAGACCAGGACCGTCCGCACGCCCTTGCCTACGTGGACCCGCACCAGATCAGGCAGGTGATCCTGAACCTTCTCAGGAACGCCATCGACGCCTGCGCAACGGGCGGGACGATCAGTATCAGGTTTCTGCTGGAAGACCGGTTCATCATCTTTGTGCTGGCGGACTCGGGAGCGGGGATACCCGCAGAACATCTGGCCCGGGTATTCGATCTCTTCTTTACGACGAAAGCCCGGGGGACGGGCCTTGGGCTCGCGATCTGCAAGAAGATCGTCGAGGACCACGGCGGGTCGATATTCGTGGAGAGCCGGGACGGGAAGAATCCCGGGGAGCAACCGGGAACGACGGTGACCGTCAAGCTTCTCCACCGGGTGATTACCGGCAACCTCGGCACGACAGGCGCGAATTCCTGACGCTCCGGGAAGCAGGCAGAGCCCGAGCGTGTCGATGTCGTCCCCGGGGTGGAGCAAGGCGCGATGCAGGCAGCGTAACCCTCACCTCGCGCTCAACGGGGTCTGACCAGTTGAAGCGATGCGGGATGGTGTGACAGGAGGGCGCCAATGACGGCGCGGGAGTCTCTTTCTTCCGGAGGATGCGGAACATGATGACGCGGACCATAGCCAGTCTGAAGCGATTGAACCCCTGGCATTTCATCTGGGTGTCCGCCGTGATTTCCGAAATATTCACGGCGCTGCTCAATGTCGTCCAGAGCTATCTTTGGTTCGGCAGTGTATCCGGGGACCTGATGCTGATAGGCGCCATCGACGCGCTGTTCGTGCCGTTGATCGCGGCCCCCATTGCCATTTATTTTGTGAAGGAGACTCGTCTCCAGAAGGAAATCAACGCAGGGCTGGCGCGGGAAATTACGGAGCGCAGGCGCGCGGAAGAGGCGCTGGCGCGGAACGAAGCCCGGTACCGCGCCATGATCGACGCTTTTGACGGGTTCATCTATATCTGTTCTGCAGACTACCGGATCGAGTTCATGAACGACCGGCTCAAGGTGCGGACCGGTCGTGACGCCACCGGAGAGTCCTGCTTTACCGCGCTGCATGAGAGGGACTCGGTCTGCCCCTGGTGCGTCAACGAGAGGGTCCTCAAGGGAGAGACGGTCCGGTGGGAGGTGAAAAGTCCCAAGGATGACCGCTGGTACTTCATCACCAACACGCCCATCAGCAACGCTGACGGAACGGTATCCAAACAGGCCATGATCATTGACATCACGGAGCGCAAGATCATGGAAGAAGAGCTGCTGAACGCGCGAAAGCTCGAATCCGTCGGCATGCTGGCCGGCGGGATCGCCCATGATTTCAACAACCTGTTGTCGGGGATCCTGAGCAATATCGAGCTGGCAAAGATGCATTCAGTTCACCTGAACAAGGTCTATGAGCGGCTGGAGGAGGCGGAGCAGGCGACGATCATGGCAAAGGACCTGACCCAGCAGCTGCTGACGTTTGCGAAGGGAGGAGCTCCCGTCAAGAGGACCCTCGCACTGGGAGCACTCATCAGGGAATCGGCCCGGCTTGCCGTGCGGCGGAGAGAGATAAAATGCGAATGTTCGGTCCCGGAAGATTTGTGGCCCATTGACGCCGACGAAGGGCAAATGAATCAGGTCTTCAGCAACATGATCATGAATGCGGACCACGCCATGCCCGAGGGCGGCACGATCAGCGTTCTCTGCGAGAACCTGATGCTCGGCGAGTCCGATGTCCCTCCCCTGCCGGGAGGGAGCTACGTGAGGATTTCCATACGGGACCAGGGCATCGGCATCGCACAGGATTTTCTTTCCCGGATATTCGATCCTTACTTCACGACCAAGAACCGGGGGAGCGGTCTCGGCCTGGCGACGTCATACTCCATCATCAGCAAGCATCAGGGACATATTACCGTTGAGTCGGAACTGGGGAAGGGCACCGTCTTCCACATCTATCTTCCGGCTTCCGAGGCAAAGAACCGGAAAAGCGGGGAGGAACAGGAGTGGCTGACGCCCGGCGAGGGGCGCATCCTGGTCATGGATGACGACGACATCATTCGGGATGCGATCGAGAAGATCCTCCAGGCGCTGGGATACGAGGCGGTCCTCACCCGCGAGGGAAACGAGGCGCTCGCGGTCTACCGGGAGGAGCGGGAATCGGGGCGCGCCTTCGAAGCCATCATTCTGGATTTGACGGTGCCCGGCGGCATGGGCGGCAGGGAAACTGGTGAAAAGCTGCTCGCCCTCGATCCCGCAGCCAGGATCATCATCTCGAGCGGCTATTCAAGCGACCCCGTGATGGCAAACTACCGGAGCCACGGCTTTCACGGCGTGGTGGCAAAACCGTACCGGATCAAGGACCTGGGCGAGGTTCTGCACCAGGTCATCCAGGAAGAGCGGTAGCGTTCGCAGGTCGCATTTTTTCTTGATTTTTTCCCCTGTTCATACGATAATGTCCGACTTGAAACACCCATTCCAATTCATGCTGATGAGGAGGTTAGTTCCATGCGTATCATCTTATTAGGCGCTCCGGGCGCAGGCAAGGGAACGGTCGCGAAGCTTTTGACGGCGCTGGACGGCTCGGTTCAGATATCCACCGGCGACATCCTGCGCGGGGCGGTCAAGGCGGGAACGCCGCTCGGCAGGGAGGCGCAGGGCTACATGGACCGGGGCGACCTCGTCCCCGATTCCCTGATCATGGGCATCATGGAACAGCGGCTCCAGGAGAAGGACTGCCAGAAGGGGTTCCTGCTCGACGGATTCCCGCGCACGATCCCGCAGGCCGACGCGCTTGGCGAGCTGCTGAAGAAGATCAACATCAAGCTTGACCTCGTGGCGAGCATCGAAGTGCCGCGCGATGTGATCCTCGACCGTCTGACGACCCGCCGCACCTGCTCCAACCCCGCCTGCCAGGAGATCTACAACGTCAAGAGCAACCCGCCGGCCCCCGGCGACAAGTGCAAGAAGTGCGGCAGCCCCGTGGTCCAGCGCGCCGACGAGACCGTGGAGGCCATCAGCAAGCGGCTCGACGTGTACAACGAAAAGACCGCACCGCTCATCGGCTACTACGACAAGAAGGGCATGCTCCTGACGATCCGGGAGACGAGCAGCGACGGCGTGGTCAACGCGATCAAGAAGGGCATTGCTGCGAAGAAGTAGCGCCTCTCCGGCGCGGTCCTGAGCCGACAGGATCTTCAGCAGGCATTCGTTGCGTCACCCAGATTGGAATCAGACAGGCGGGATGAAGCCATCCCGCCTGCGTCATCTCGACGCCCGCCGGGATGCTAAACTTGGTTAAACGAGGTTGAAGGAATCGGATCATTATGTTTGGTTTTCCCGGCAAGTCGATACTCGTCGTCGATGATTCGGCGATCATGCGCATGTTCCTCGTCATGAACCTGAAGCGGATGGTGAAGGTGAATATCGTCGAGGCCGTGAACGGGCTGGATGCGCTGGTAAAATTGAAGAGCGGAACCTTCGATCTGCTCCTCACGGACATGAACATGCCCGGGATGGACGGCGCGCAGCTGGTCAGGCATGTGCGGATCGGCTTGAAAAGCGACATGCCCATCGTGATCATCACGACCAAAGGCGAGCGGGGGGACCGGGAGCGGGGGATGTCGATGGGCGCGAACAGTTATCTCACGAAACCGGTCAATCCCGCGGATTTGATCAAAACGGTGCTGAAGCATCTCGGAGGGTACCAGCTGTAGATAGGACGGCGCGGCAGCACGATGAACGGACGCGCTGGATCCTGAAGTCGGTATTCTTTCTGCCTAACCCAGACAAGCCGGATCAAAACCAGAAGCTAAAGGCGTCTCTCGCGGAGCACGCGGAGGACCCGGAGTTTAAAACCAAAACCCGAAAGTCTTTCATGGCGAATTATTTTTTGATTTTCTCTGCGAGCTCTGCGCCTCTGCGAGATATTTTCTTGCCGTTTTGTAAAGAATTTTATTTGTAAGTAACTACGTTACAATCTCACGGGCACTCCCCGCTCCCTTAAATAATCCTTTGCCTGCCTGATAGTATACTCCCGGAAGTGAAAGATCGATGCCGCGAGCGCGGCGTCCGCCTTGCCCGCGGTCAACCCCTGATAGATATGCTCCAGGTTCCCGACGCCGCCCGACGCGATGACCGGGACCGACACCGCCTCCGCGACGGCCCGCGTGAGTGAAAGGTCATAGCCGTTCTTCTGGCCGTCCTGGTCCATGCTCGTAAGCAGGATCTCGCCGGCTCCGTACTCCTCCATCATCCGCGCCCACGCAACCGCATCGATGCCCATGGGCTTTCTGCCGCCGTGGGTGTAGACCTCCCATTTACGTTCGGCGCCTGGAGTTTCGAGTTCTGAGTGTGAGAGGAAGAGCTGCCTGTATTTCGGATCGTCTGCCCACGCAAGCGGGGGCTTGAAGTCCCGGTCATGGGCAACGACCTGCTTTGCGTCGATGGCGACCACGATGCACTGGCTGCCGAAGCGCATGGAGGCCGCCTTGATGAACTCGGGGTCGTGGACCGCGGTGGTATTGATCGAGACCTTGTCGCAGCCGGCGAGGAGGAGGTTCCTGATGTCGTCGAGGGTCCTGATACCGCCGCCGACCGTGAGCGGCATGAAGACCTGCTCCGCGGTGCGGCGGACGATGTCGAGTATGATGCCGCGTTCCTCATGGGACGCCGTGATGTCCAGGAACGTGAGTTCGTCGGCGCCCTGCTCGTCGTAGACCTTCGCGATCTCAACCGGGTCGCCGGCATCTCGCAGGTTCACGAAGCTCACGCCCTTGACGACCCTTCCCGCCTTCACATCGAGGCAGGGTATGATTCGTTTTGTCAGCATGATGAGTTCTACTCCAGAAAAGTAAAATCCCGTTTCTCGCGGAGGCGCGGAGGACGCCGAGAACTGCAAGAACCTTTTCGAGCTTTCAACACAAAGGATTCTTGACGGTCTTCGCCTTGCTTTTCTCTGCGAGCTCTGCGTCTCTGCGAGAAAAAAGGTTTATCTCACGCACCGGTTATCGTTCATCTTGATGAAGAGGATCGCCTCCCGCAGGTCGAGCGAGCCGCTGTAGATGGCCTTGCCGGTGATCACCCCGCTCACGCCGGAATAGCGCACGGTCAGCAGGTTTTCGATGTCCTTCATCGTATGGACGCCGCCGGACGCGATGACCGGGATGTGGAGCGCTTTTGCCAGGGCCTGCGTGGCCTCGATGTTCGGACCCGAGAGCATGCCGTCCCGCCTGATGTCCGTGTAGATGATGGCGATGACCCCGTAGTCCTGCATCTTCTGCGCGAGTTCCACGGCTTTCACCTTCGTGACCTCCGCCCAGCCCTTGATCGCGACCAGGCCGTCCTTTGCATCGATCCCGACGATGATCCTGCCCGGGAATCTTTTGCAGGCATCCCGGACGAAGTCCGGATTTTCGATCGCGGCCGTGCCGAGGATGATCCGGTCGATCCCGATCGACACCAGGGTCTCGATAGTCGCGATATCGCGGATGCCGCCGCCGACCTCGATCGGCATCCTGACCGCGGAGCGGATGGCCTTGATCGCCTCGAGGTTCTTCGGAATGCCGGCGAATGCTCCGTTCAGGTCCACCACGTGCAGGATCTCGGCGCCCTGGGACTCCCAGTGCTTCGCCGTGGTCGCCGGGTCGTCGGAGTAGACCGTGGCCTTGTCCATGAGCCCCTGTTCGAGCCGGACGCACTTGCCTTCTTTCAGATCGATAGCCGGGATAATTAGCATGAAGACCTTTATTTACCACGGAGGCACGGAGGACACAGAGAAGAGCGAGAGACAATTCTATCTTATCCGTGAAAATCCGTGTTCATCCGTGGCGAAGAAGAGATTTGGTTCTCTCCGTGTCCCTGTGTCTCCGTGGTGGATGTTACGCCTTTTGCTCTCCGAAATGCTTCAGGATCGACAGCCCCAGCGCCTGGCTCTTCTCGGGATGGAACTGGACCGCGAAGATGTTGTCCTTCCAGACGCTGGACACGAAGTCGATGCCGTAGCCTGTCGTGGTCGCGATCACGGATTTGTCCTCGGGCACCACATGAAAGGAGTGGACGAAGTAGACGTAGCTGTTCTCGGGCACATCCGCGAGCGCCGGCGGACGCCGCTTGACCGTTATCGAGTTCCAGCCCATGTGAGGAATCTTGAGGTCGGAGAACTCCGGACCCTTGAAGCGGATGACCCGGCCCTTGATGATGTCCAGTCCCTTCGACAGCCCGAACTCCTCGCTCTCGGTAAAGAGCAGCTGCAGTCCCAGGCAGATGCCGAGGAAAGGCTTGCCGGAGCCGATGGATTTGAGGACAGCCTCGATCAGCCCGTACTCCTGCAGGTTGCGCATGCAGTCCGGGAAGGCGCCCACGCCGGGCAGGACGACCTTGGAGGCGCTCAGGATCGTCTTGGCATCGCTCGTGACCACTGCCTCGCGGCCCACGCGTTCGAAGCCCTTCTGGACGCTCCGCAGGTTACCCATTCCGTAATCGATGATCGCTATCATTGATAGACCTTAACCACAGAGGGCACCGAGGTGAGGCCGGCAAACAGCTGCTCTGTGAACTCCGTTAAACCTCCGAGTCCTCTGTGGTGAATAATTAAATTTTCCCCTTGGTCGAGAGCACGCCCCTGATCCGCGGATCGATGCTCGTCGCCTGATCGAGGGCGCGGCCGAAGGCCTTGAAAATGGCCTCGAGCATGTGGTGGACATCGCGGCCGTAGTGGAGGCGGACATGGAGGTTCATCCCTGCATGGTTCACCACGGACTGGAAGAAATCTTCCGCGAGCCCGGGGTCGAAGTCCTTCAGCTTGTATTTCTTCGGCAGTTCCACCTGGTAGGCGAGATAAGGCCTGCCGGAAAGGTCCATGACGACCTGCGCCAGTGTCTCGTCCATGGGAACCGTCACATCCCCGTAGCGGCGGATGCCGCGGCTCTCGCCGAGCGCCTTCTTGAGCGCCTGGCCGAAGGCGATGCCCAGATCTTCCACCGTATGATGATCGTCGATCTCCGTATCGCCCGTTGCCTTGACGGTCAGGTCGAAGAAGCCGTGTTTCGCGATATGCGAGAACATGTGGTCCATGAAAGGGACCGACGTCTTGATCTTGTATGCGCCGGTGCCGTCGAGGTCCAGCGATATCTTGATGTCCGTTTCCTTGGTTTTGCGTTCGATCGTCGCTCTGCGTTTCATAGAAAATCCTCTTTATTAACCACGGATGAACAGGGTAAAAAGAATAGCCACGGAGAGGTTCTCAATCTGCGCTCATCTGCGCAAATCTGCGGCCAAAATGGTTTTCAGTTTATTTAAAAACTCCCGATTCTCTTCCGGCGTGCCGATGGTCACGCGCAGGCAGTTTTTGAGCGGACCCGGCCTGTCCAAGTTCTTGACCAGTATTCCGGACCGCTTTAATTTCTTATGGATGGCCGTAGCGTCCGATTTGCTTCGTATCAGGATGAAGTTGGTCTCAGACGGGTAGGCAACGACCCCCGGCATACGCGAGAGTGCATTATAGAGCTTTTGACGCTCTGAAATCAACAGGCCTATCTGGCGGTCGATGACATCCCTGTGCTCCAGGGCCGCAACCGCGACCGCCTGGGACAGGCTGTTGATGTTGTAGGGCAACCGGATTTTGTTCAGCTCGTTTACGATCTCTTCGGACGCGGTCAATACGCCAATCCGGAGCCCGGCGAACCCGATCTTGGAGAGCGTCCGGAGAATGATCAGGTTCGGATACTTCTTCATCTGCGCCAGCCACGTCCTGCCCGAAAAACTGTAATAGGCTTCATCAATGACGACAGCGGCTCCGCTTCTCTCCATGATCGCTCGGACCGCCCTGTCAGAGAACCGGTTTCCCGTGGGATTGTTCGGGACGGCAAGGAAGATCAGCCTGGCCCGGCTCTTCTTCGCCGCCCGGATCATTGCGTCGGCGTCAAGGTCGAAGTTTTCATCCAGGGGGGCCGTGACGACGCCTTGTGCCAGTGCCCGCGAGGTGATGTCGTACATTGCGAAGGTCGGAACCGGGACCAGCACCGGACCGCCGAAAGCGAGGATAATGGTCTGGATCAGCTCATCGGACCCGTTGCCGAGGATCATCTGTTCCGGCTTCATACGCCAGAGCGACGCGATGGCCTTTTTCAGATCCTTTGCCGAAGGGTCGGGGTACAGGTTGATCCGCGCGTTTCCGGCAACAGCGGCGATCTGTTTCCGCACGGTATGCGGCAGAACGTAGGGGTTCTCCATCGCGTCGAGCTTGATTCGGACCGGCGTTTCATCCACGTGGTATGCTGCGAGCTTCCTGACCGCTGGCCTCACGAGCCTCAGGATATTGCCTGTTCTTGTCGATTTTGTGCTCATTTTCCGATAATATACAGTAAACATGCAGCAGGTACAAGGAGAAAAAATGGCGAAACGCCTGTTATCGCACGCCATTATGCTCGGGATCTTCATCATCGTGCTTGCTCATCAGACGTCCTTTGCCTCGGATTTCCGGTTCTCGCCAAGACCTAACACGGCTCATCTGGTCCAGTGGAGAACCTGGGGCAAGGAAGCACTGGGCGAAGCGCGGAACAGGAACAGGCCGATCCTGCTCTCCCTCAGCGCGGTCTGGTGCCACTGGTGCCACGTGATGGATGAGACAACGTACTCCGATGAGGCGGTTATTCGGTATATCAACGACCACTTCATACCCATCAGGGTCGATGCGGACCTGCGGCCCGACATCGACGGCCTGTACAACCAGGGAGGCTGGCCGAGCACGGTCTTCCTCACGCCTGAGGGCGAGGTGATCTCGGGCGGCAATTACATCCCTGTCGATGCAATGAGGACGCGCATGGAACAGGTGGTGGAGGTCTTCACGAATGACAAGGGGAGGATCTCGAAGAGGATCGAAGCCTTCCGGGAGAGGCGATCGTCGCCGGTATTCAGCGAAGGAGAATTCCGGAGCGCCGATGTCATCGACAATATCATCCAGAAAACGAAGAACTCCTTCGATGAAGAGCACGGCGGTTTCGGTTCAGGCCAGAAGTTCCCAAGCCCCCCGACGCTGGACCTGTTGCTTTCGATCTTCGTGAAGACCAACGATCGGGAAGTCAAAAAAGTAATGACAGCGACCCTGGATCACATGGCTGCGGGAGAGATCCATGACCGCGTAGAGGGCGGGTTCTTCCGGTATGCAACGGAGCCGGATTGGAGCAAGCCTCACTATGAGAAGATGCTCGACGTGAACGCCGGGCTCATCAGGAACTACGCGGATGCAGGGCGTGTCTTTGGCCGGGAGGATTACCGCCGCATCGCGGACCAGACCATTCGCTATGTCAGGGCCAGCCTCTTTGACCGGAGATCAGGGGCTTTCTATGGCAGTCAGGACGCCGATGAGGAATACTACCGGCGCCATGACCGGAAGGGCCTGAAAATTCCCGGGATAGACAGGACCGTATATGCTGATTCCTCTGCGCTTATGATCACCTCGCTAGCAGCGGCCTCGTCATCGACGGGGAATGGCGACTATCTGGCAATGGCGAAGCAGGGCGCTGACTTCCTGCTCGACAGGCTGTATTCCGTTGACCAGGGGGTCTTTCACTCGTACCATGACGGTCACCGGGCATTGTCCGGACAGCTTCTGGACAATGCTCTCGTCGGTTCCGCACTGCTCGACCTGTACGAACTGACCGCGGAAAAACGATATCGTGCGATTGCGACCGCGCTGGGAGTCCTGATCCTGCGGAAATTTTTCGATCCCAAGGCAGGGGCATTCAAACCGAACCTCGGGACGACGGGCGCGGAGCCGGTCACTGCAGGCATCATGGCGGACGTGAGCCGGCCGGCCGCCAATTACCGCGCCCTCCAGTTCCTCGGCAGGCTGCACCATCTGAACAGGGACAAAGAAATGAAGCTCGTGGTCGAAAAGGTTGCCGCGATCTTTTCCGGCGAATACAAGCGGTATCCTCCATACTCCGCGCTCTACGGCAACGCGGTCCTGTGGGTGAATGAAGACATCCCGGAGATCACCATCATGGCGGAGAAGCCACATTTCGGGCCCTACCTGAGGGCATTACAAGGGGTGTTTTTCCCGCTCAAGACTGTTCGGTATCTGTCGCTCTCCGATGATGAGCAGGAGATAAAGGCACTGGGATATCCTATGCAGGAAGCGGCCTATGTCTGCCGGGGAAAACGATGCTCTGCTCCCGTCAGGAAACCCGGGAGGCTCAAGGATGAGCTGGGGCTGGTCGTGCAGCAGGGGGGCGTACCGTGAAGAGCATTCACGTGGCCTGCGCGATCATAGAGCATGACGGAAGGGTACTCTGCACCCAGCGAAGCGAGATCATGAGCCTGCCCCTGAAATGGGAGTTCCCGGGCGGAAAGATCAAGGAAGGAGAAACGCCCGAGGAATGCCTCAAGCGGGAATTGCGCGAAGAACTGGATGTGGAGATCACTGTCGGCCGGGCGCTCACCCTGACGACTCATCGGTATCCGGAGTTCACGGTCACGCTCTATCCCTTCCTCTGCACGATCATCTCGGGAACGATCACGCTGCATGAGCACGCGGCGCTCGCCTGGATGCGCCCGGAGGAAATGCCTAAGCTGGACTGGGCTGAAGCGGACTGGCCGGTGATCGAGGAATACCGGAAAAGAAACCTGACATAGACGGGCGGCGACGGAAGAACTGAGAAGAAAAAAGGCGGCCGTTGGGGCCGCCTTTCTGATTTACGGGATGACTTTGTTCAGGGGATACTCGATGATCCCCGAGGCTCCCCGGCGCTTGAGCCGGGGGATGAGGTTCCGGGCCTGCTTCTCGTCAAGCATGACCTCGAGGCTCACCCACTCGGGGTCGGCCTGGTGGGAGATCGTCGGCGAGTGCATCGCCGGGAGGATGCCGCATATCTCCTTGAGCGCCTTCTTCGGCACGTTCATCTTGAGGCCGACCTTCTCCTCGGCAGCGAGCGCTCCCTGGAGCAGCATGGCCATGTTCTCGATCTTTTTCCGCTTCCAGGGATCCGCCCAGGCCTTCCTGTTCGCGATGAGCCGCGTGGTGGACTCGAGCATCGTCTCCACGATCCTGAGCTTGTTCGCCTTGAGCGAGCTGCCGGTCTCGGTCAGCTCCACGATGGCGTCGGCGAGCTTCGGCGGCTTCACTTCCGTGGCGCCCCAGGAGAACTCGATATCGGCGGTCACGCCCTTGGATTTGAGGTAGCGCTTCGTATACCCCACGAGCTCGGTGGCGATACGCTTGCCCTTCAGCTCCTTGATGGTCTTGATAGGCGAGTCCTCGGGCACGGCCACGACCCAGCGCACCGGGTTCAGCCCGCCTTTGGCGTAGCGCAGCTCGGCGACTTCGACAACGTCGGCGTTCTGCTCCAGGATCCAGTCCTTGCCGGTGAGGCCCACGTCGAAGATCCCGTTGTCCACGTACCGGGCCATCTCCTGGGCGCGGACCATGATGCATTCTATGTCCGCGTCGTCGATGCTCGGGTAGTAGCTCCGCGAGCTCACCTGGATGCGGTAGCCGGCCTTGCCGAAGAGCTTGAACGTCGATTCCTGGAGGCTCCCCTTGGGGAGGCCGAGCTTGAGCTTGGGAGCAACTGGCGCAACCACGGTTTTCGGTGATATTACTTTCGCTTTTTTCGGCATGCAATGCTCCTTCAACCGCTGCTAAAAAGTGACTTCATTTAACCACAGATGAACACGGTAAAGCAAGAAGCTTTTGAATTTTTAAACCGTGTTTATCCGTGGTTACAATCTATTTTTTCGCCATCCGCACCCGGATCGTGTTCCCGTGCGCTTCGAGGCCCTCCACGTCGGCGATCTGCATGACCGCCTCGCTCACCTTGTCCAGCCCGTCCCGCGTATAGAAGATGAGGCTGGACTTCTTCATGAAGCTGTCCGTGGACAGGGGAGAGAAGAACCTTGCCGTTCCCCCGGTGGGCAACACGTGGTTCGGTCCGGCAACGTAATCGCCGACCGACTCAGGCGTGTAGTGGCCGAGGAAGATGGCCCCCGCATTCCTGATCAGTCCGAGCAGCTCAAAGGGCTTTTCAACGGCGAGTTCGAGGTGTTCCGGAGCGATGGAGTTCGAGACTTCGGCGGCCTGCTGCAGGTCCTCGACCAGCACGATGGCGCCGAACCGGTCGATGGCCTTGCGGGCGATCTCTTTCCGGGACAGATTCGCGAGCTGGCGTTCGACTTCGGCGTTGACCTTCTCCGCGAGCTCCCGCGAGGTCGTGATCAGGATCGACGAGGCAAGCTCGTCGTGCTCGGCCTGTGAAAGCAGGTCCGAGGCGACGAACGCGGGGTCTGCGCTCAGGTCCGCGATGACCAGGATCTCGCTGGGTCCCGCGATCATATCGATGTCGACCTGGCCGAAGACGTAGCGCTTTGCGGTAGCAACGTAGATGTTCCCGGGTCCCACGATCTTGTCCACCTTGGGGATTGTGGCGGTCCCGTAAGCCATGGCCGCGATGGCCTGAGCGCCCCCGATCTTGTAGATCTCGGAGACGCCGGCGATGTCCGCCGCCACCAGGATGTAGGGGTTCAAGGTGCCGCCCGGCACCGGCGAGCACATCACGAGCTGATCAACACCGGCCACCTTCGCGGGGATAACGTTCATGAGGACCGACGACGGATAGCAGGCCTTTCCGCCGGGCACGTACACCCCGGCGCTCCGGATGGGGCGCGCGAGCTGGCCGAGGATCACGCCGTCCGCCTCCTGGCTGACCCAGGAGCTGAGCTTCTGCTTCTCATGGAAGGCGCGTATATTCCGGGCCGCGAGCTTGAGCGCCTCAACTTTGGTCGCGTCAACCTTCGTGTAGGCGTCCCTGACATCCTCGGCGGAGACCCGGATATCCTTCAGCGTGAGCCTGACCTTGTCGAACTTCTCCGTATATTCAAGGACGGCGGGGTCGCCCTCCTTGCGCACGCGCTCCACGACATCTTTCACAGTGACGGCCACTTCCTCGGTCGCGGTCTCGCCGCGGTTCACGATGCGCTTGAGCTCCGCCCCGATGTCCTTCTGCTGCGAGTCAATGATCTTCATGATAATACCTCAAATCAGTATGAACCACGGATGAACACGGATAAACCTAAACTTCTTGTCTTGTCATGAACCGTGAGAATCGGTGGTTGACTAAACTCTCTTAATATCCGCTCCCAGCGCTGACAGCTTTTCCTCGATGCTCTCGTAGCCCCGGTCGAGGTGGTAGATGCGCGATATCTCGGTCTGGCCTTCCGCCGCGAGCCCGGCGAGGATGAGCGATGCGCTCGCGCGGAGGTCCGTTGCCATCACCGGGGCCCCGGACAGTTTTGCGACGCCCTTGACCACGGCGCTCCGCCCCTCGATCACGATGTTCGCCCCCATGCGCCTGAGCTCCGCCACATGGGTGAACCGGTTCTCGAAAATGGTCTCGTTGATCACGCTCGTTCCGCCCGCCAGTGCCATGAGGCTCATGAACTGGGCCTGCATGTCCGTCGGAAACCCCGGATAGGGAAGGGTCTTGACGTCCACCGGTCTGATATCCCTGTTGCCGTGGACCGTGATCGTACCATTGCCCGGCCTGATCTCCGCGCCCGTTTCGCTCACTTTCGTCAGCAGTGCGTCCAGGTGCCCGGCATTGCAGTCCCTGATGGTAACAGCCCCGCCCGTGATGGCTGCCGCGATCACGAAGGTCCCCGTCTCGATCCGGTCCGGCAGGACCCGGTAGTTCATGGGCTTCAGCGTTTCGACGCCCGTGATCCTGATGACATCGGTCCCGGCTCCCTCGATCTTCGCCCCCATCTGGACCAGCGCGTGCGCAAGGTCCACGACCTCGGGCTCCCGCGCCGCGTTCTCGAGGATCGTTTCACCCTCGGCCAGCGTTGCCGCCATCATCAGGTTCTCGGTGCCCGTTACGGTCACGATATCGAAGTAGATATGCGCGCCCTTGAGCCGTTTTGCCCGGGCAACGACGTAGCCATGCTCGATATCGACAACGGCACCCATCTTCTGGAGGCCCATGATATGCAGATTGACGGGCCTGGCGCCGATGGCGCAGCCGCCGGGGAGCGAGACGCGGGCTTTGCCGAAGCGGGCCACGAGCGGGCCGAGAACGAGTACGGACGCCCTCATGGTCCTGACGAGGTCATAGGGCGCCTCCGGGCTCGCGAGCCTGGAGGAGTCGAGGACCGCAGCGTGATCCGTGAGCTCAATGTCCACGCCCATGTTCCGCAGGATCCTTGCGAGCGTTTTCACATCCACCAGCGAGGGCACGTTCGCTATCCGGTGCTCGCCCTCGCACAGCAGGGATGCCGTGATGATCGGCAGCGCCGCGTTCTTGGCCCCGCTGATCGTGACTTCGCCTTCCAGTTTTTTGCCGCCGTTGATGATGATAGATTTCATGGTTTAACCGCAGGGACGCGCGGATGAGTACAGGAATGCTCAAAACCTGTTGATCCGTGCTTCCTACTTCTTTTGCATTCTCATGACCCGGTCAATGCCGGCCAGGTCCTTCAGTATCTCCGTCCCGGCATATGCTCCGGATCGGGCAGCCATGGCGATCAGCGTCTCGGCCTGCCCGATACCCATTTCCATGATCAGCGAGCCATGCCTCTTCAAAAAGGGAGAAGCTTCCGAGATGATCCGTTCATGAAATTCGGTACCATCGGGGCCGGCGATCAGCGCCTGCTCCGGTTCGAAATCCCTGACCTCGGGCTGCAGTGCAGGCATATCCTTTGTCGGTATGTAAGGCGGATTCGCTGTTATCAGGTCAACCTGTCCCCGGATATCGAGCTCTTCGAGAGGTTGGAACAGATCTCCCTCCAGGAAGCGGATCCGTTCTGTTACACCGTGCATCCGGGCATTCTCCCTCGCGATGCCGAGGGCTCGATCTGATGTATCGCTTGCGAAGATGCGCGACGCCGGAAATTCTTTTGCCAGACTGACCGCAATGCATCCCGATCCCGTGCAGAGATCGATGATTGCCGGCTTGGGAATGTCCTGCAGCGAACGAATCGCCGTTTCCACCACGAGTTCCGTTTCGGGCCGCGGGATCAGGACATCGCGGGTAACAATGAATTCCAGCCTCCAGAACTCCTGTCTGCCGACGATATACTGGAGCGGCTCCCTCTGCGCCCTGCGATCAACGAGCTCCTGATACAGCCTTTCCTCCCCGGCATCCAGGACGTCGTCAATGTGAGTAAAGACCCAGGCCCGGTCCTTGACCAGGATATGGGAAAGAAGGAGCTCTGCGTCGAGCCGGGCTGTACTTATGCCGCTCTTCAAGAAGACCTGTGATGCGTGATGGAGTGCGTCAGCGACTGTCAAAGGATTAAAGGGGACACGGATTCATGCGGACAAGGCGAATAAAAAATGCCTGAAAAAATCAGTTCTGCTCTGCCCGAATGTTCAGACCTGATCCGTGTCCAAAGGGTTCTTACAGGTTCTTCAGCCGTTCCGCATTGTCCGCGGCTGTCAGGGCGTCGATGAACTCGTCGATGTCACCGTCCATGACCGCGTCTATCTTGTACAGCGATACGCCGACGCGGTGGTCCGTCACCCTGCTCTGCGGAAAATTGTAGGTCCTGATCTTCTCGCTGCGGTCGCCGGTGCCGACCTGCAGTTTGCGCGCTGCAGCCTCTTCGGCATCCTGCTTTTCGCGCTCCTTTTCGAGCAGCCGGGACTTCAGGATCTTCATGGCCTTCTCGCGGTTTTTGAGCTGAGACCGCTCGTCCTGGCAGGCCACGACCTCGCCGGTCGGGATGTGGGTGATGCGGACCGCGGAGTAGGTGGTGTTTACGCTCTGGCCTCCCGGGCCGGAGGAGCAGTACGTATCGATGCGAAGGTCCTTCTGCTCGATCTGGACGTCAACATCCTCGGCCTCGGGGATCACGGCAACGGTGACCGTCGACGTATGGATCCTGCCGCTGGCCTCCGTCGCCGGCACGCGCTGCACGCGGTGCACGCCGCTCTCGTACTTGAGCTTGCTGAACACGCCCTTGCCCTGGATCTGGGCGATGACTTCCTTTGCGCCGCCCACGCCGGTCGTGCTCATGTCAAGCAGCGTCACCTTCCAGCGCTTCTTCTCGGCATAGCGGGAATACAGGCGGAAGAGCTCAGCCGCGAACAGGGCGGCCTCGTCGCCGCCCGCGCCCGCGCGGATCTCGAGGAAGATGTTCTTGTCGTCCCGCGGGTCCTTGGGCACGAGCATGAGCCTGAGCTCATGCTCCATGGGTTCGACCTTCGCGCGGAGCTCCTTGAGCTCGGTATCCGCCATGGCGCGGAACTCGGGGTCGGCCTGTTTGTCCTGGACGATCTCCTCGGCATCCCTGATCTGCTTCAGGACGCTCCGGTAGGACCGGTAGTGGGTTACCACGTCCTCGATCTCCGACCGCTCCCTCGAATACTTCTGGTACTGCTGGTGGTCGGCGGCGACGCCGGGATCGGAGAGGAGCCTCGTCAGCTCGTCGAATTTTTCTGCGACAGCGTCAAGTTTGCTCAGCATAATTACGAGAGTTAACCACAGATGAACACGGATGAACACAGATTGAGGCAATAAATAGACTGTTTGGTTTAAACCGTGCTAATCCGGGGTTCAATTGATCTGAACTGTTATTGTTTCCCCAACAAAAAACCCCGCCTCAGCGGGGTTCCATCGCAATGGCTTCTTCGAGGGCCTTGAGGGCTACCTCGATCTGGTCGTCCGACGGTTCCCGCGTTGTCAGCCGCTGGAGCCAGAGCCCCGGCAGCATCAATCCTCTTATGGCCGGGCTGGCGCAGTGCTTCGCGCTGTACTTGATGAACTCGTATCCCAGTCCCGCGATGACCGGCAGCAGGGCGATCCGGGAAAGGGCCTTTGCCCAGAGCGGCCAGGTCCCCGGGATGAGCGAGAAGAGCAGGATCGAGAGCACGACGACGGTCAGCAGAAAACTCGTGCCGCACCGGGGGTGAATGCGGGAATAGGGGCGCGCGTTCTGCACCGTGAGATCCACTCCGGCCTCGAATGCCGCGATGGCCTTGTGCTCGGCACCGTGGTACTCAAAGACCCTGCGGATGTCCTTCATGAAGGAGATGCCGGATACGTAGCCCAGAAAGAGGGCGACCCGGAACGCGCCGTCGGTAAGGTTGAACAACAGGCCGTTCGTACCCACGGCGCCGTACTTCGATCCCAGGAGATTGGTGAGCAGGAGGGGGAGCGCCAGGAAAAGACCGAGGGCGAAGGCGAGGGCGACGACCATGGTGCCTGCCATGGCGAGCGGGCTGATCTCCTCCTTCTTGCCATCCGTTTCCTCCAGCGCCTCGTTCGCCGAGAAATTGAGCGCCCGCATGCCGAGCCACAGCGCCTCGAAAAGCGCGGCCGAGCCACGGATGATCCTTTTCTTGAGCAGCGGGAACCGCTCCCCCAAGGGCTGGAGCGGCTGCGTGTACAGGGCGATGCCGGCTTCGGGCTTTCCGCCTTTTCGTACGGCGACCGTGAAAGCCCGCGGAGAGCGCATCATCACGCCCTCGAGCACGGCCTGGCCGCCTATGGTCAATTTCTCGGACAAGACAACAACCTCTTGTTCAGCCGGAACGCAAATGTCGGATGGTCAGATGACGGACTGGATTCAGAGCCGCGGTCTGCGATCGGGCATCCGTATCCGGTCTGCTCTCGTTTGTCTTACGCCTTGTTGTATTTCTTCCGGAACTTGTCCACGCGGCCTTCGGTGTCGATGAGCTTCTGCTTGCCCGTGAAGAAGGGGTGGCAGACCGAGCAGATATCGAGCCTGATGTCCTGCTTGGTAGAGCGCGTCTCGAACGCTTCCCCGCAGGCGCAGTGAACTTTTGTTACCTTGTAGCCGGGATGAATATCCTGTTTCATGGTCCTGTCTCCTTAGTCCGGTCATTCTCGAATAGAAAAGCCAAGCCACAGCATTCAGCTGTGGCTTGCGCGGTCGAGGCCGAAATAATATACCAAAGGCTCTTAAATTACAAGAGAAAAATTTACCGATGGGACGCAGGGCAGCCACAAGGGACTGCCCCTTGCTCATGGAATCGAGGATGCAGGGCAGCCGCAAGGGACTGCCCCTACTTGTTCATGGAATCGAGAAAATCGCGGTTGGTCTTGGCCTGTTTGAGCTTCTCGAGCAGGAACTCCATGCTTTCCACGGTGGAGAGGGGGTTCAGGACCTTCCGGAGAACCCACATGCGGTTCAGATCGTCCTTGTCCACCAGCAGCTCTTCCTTCCGCGTGCCGGACGCGTTGATGTCGATGGCCGGGAACACGCGCTTGTCCACGAGTTTCCGGTCGAGATGGAGCTCCATGTTGCCGGTGCCCTTGAACTCTTCGAAGATCACATCGTCCATGCGGCTTCCCGTGTCCACGAGAGCCGTTGCCAGGATGGTCAGGCTGCCGCCGCTCTCGATGCTGCGCGCCGCGCCGAAGAATCGCTTTGGCCGCTGGAGCGCGTTGGCGTCGAGGCCGCCGGACAGCACCTTGCCCGAGGCCGGGATGATGGCGTTATGTGCGCGCGCGAGCCGGGTTATGCTGTCGAGCAGGATGACCACGTCTTTCTTGTGCTCGACGAGGCGTTTTGCCCGCTCGCTCACCATGTCCGCGACCTGCACATGCCGCTGCGGGGGCTCGTCGAAGGTGGAGCTTATGATCTCGGCCTTGACCTGGCGCTGCCAGTCGGTGACCTCTTCGGGGCGCTCGTCGATGAG
>Ga0335081_10004415_pt1 | contig 22193 bp, 19 predicted proteins | sample Lox_Sample_35_FD_206713 | JGI IMG/M metagenome (GOLD analysis project Ga0335081, IMG submission 206713) | Soil microbial communities from Loxahatchee National Wildlife Refuge, Florida, United States - Lox_Sample_3.5 | ecosystem: Environmental > Terrestrial > Soil > Wetlands | place: USA... | reverse complement strand
CGGTTACGCTTACGTGACGCCGTTCGACCGCGTGCATCACATGGCCTTCGTCTACGGCGCGATCGGCGACGGCAAGGGCGTGCTGGCGCGCCTGCACCGCGCCGACGTCATCAATGACGTGTTCGGCGGCGCCAAGCCGATCCATGCGGCGCTGAAGCGCTTCAAGGCGGCCGGGCGCGGCGTCATCGTCTTCCTGCGCGACGGCACCGCTGGCGTGCCGGTCGCCGAAATCCCGCACGAAGACGACACCGGCACCGAAGCCGCGCGCTCGCGGCAGTGGCGCGAGATCGGGCTCGGCGCGCAGATCCTCAAGGACCTTGGCATTTCCTCGATCCGCGTGCTGGCCTCCAGCAAGCGCACTTACGTCGGCCTCGGTGGCTTCGGCATTGAGATCGTGGACACCGAGACCTTGGAGAGTTGACGCCTTTTTTTTGCCCCGCCCACGTGGCAGCATTCGATTATGGGGCGATATAAACGTTACGTATCCGTCGCCGGCGTGGCCCTCGCGGCCGTTTTCGCGCTTGCTGCCTTCGCCGCGCCCCAGCCACGCTTTGCCGACGCGAGTCCGAGCGCGATCCCCGTCGATGTCGAGCTGGTGCTGGCGGTCGACGTTTCCTATTCGATGGACCCCGACGAGCAGGCGCTGCAGCGCGAGGGCTATATCCTGGCGCTGACCTCGCGCGAGTTCATGCAGGCGCTGCGCCAAGGCGCCAACGCCAAGATCGCCATCACCTATATCGAATGGGCCGGCCAGTTCGACCAGAAGGTGATCATGCCGTGGCGGCTGATCGAAGGACCGGAATCGGCAGACAGCGTGGCCGCCGAGCTCGCCGCCGCGCCCTACCGGCGCGCCTCGCGCACCTCGATTTCCGGCGGCCTGCGCTTTGCCAAGACTTTGTTCGACAGCAGCGGCTATCACGGCATGCGCCGCGTCATCGACGTGTCCGGCGACGGCGCCAATAATTCTGGGCCGCTGATCACGCCGATGCGCGACGAGGTGGTGGCCGCCGGCATCACCATCAACGGCCTGCCGATCATGCTCAAGCGCCCCAATCCCGGCACCATGGATATTGAAAATCTCGACGTCTATTACGAGGATTGCGTGATCGGCGGGCCGGGTTCGTTTGTCATCCCAATCCACGAGCGCTCGCAATTCATCGAGGCGACGCGCACCAAATTGGTTCAGGAAATCGCCAGCCGCCGGCCGGTGCCTCGCGTCATGCCTGTCTCCGCCGACAAGCCGCGCATTTCCTGCACCATCGGCGAGAAGATGTGGCAGGACCGCTGGGGCGGCTACGATTTCAAGTGAGTGCTAGCGCGTGAACTTGGCCACGATCTCGACGTGATACGAATAGCGGAACTGATCGACCGCTGTGACGGTCGCGAGCTTATAACCGCCACCAACCAGCAGCTTGGCGTCGCGCGCGAACGTATTTGCCTCGCATGACACCGCAACCACGATAGGCACCGCGCTTTTGGCAAGCTCGCGCGCCTGCGCCTCGGCACCCTGGCGCGGCGGATCGAACACCACGGCATCGAAGGCTTTGAACTCGCTCGCCACGTAAGGGCGGCGGAACAGGTCGCGGGTCGCGGTCTCGACCGGCTTGAGGCCGCTGGTGTTCGCCGCCGCGCGCTTGAGCGCCTCGACCGCGCCGGTATCGCTGTCGGCGGCGGTGACGCGCGCGCTCTCCGCCAGCCGTAGCGCGAAGGGGCCGATGCCGCAGAACAAGTCGGCCACGTTTTTGGCTTTGCCGGCATGCGCCAGCACCAGCCGCGCCAACGTTGCCTCACCCTCGGCGGTCGCCTGCAGGAAAGCGCCCGGCGGCAGCGGCACGTTGGCGCGGCCGACCTGCAGCATGGGTTGCGCGCGTTGCGCGACCAGATTGCCATGACGGGTCAGGCGGGCGAGCTTGTGCTGCTCGGCGAGGCGGGCGAGCGTGCCGATTCGCGCAGGGTCAAGCGCGCCGGAGCCGCGCACATCGACATCGAGGCCGCTGTCGGTCGCAGTCGCCTGGATGTCGAGCGGCTTGTTGGACGGCTTGAGCGTTTCGGCGATGGCCCAGGCCGCTTTGATCGCACCGTCAAGGCCGGGCGCCAGAACCGGGCAGTCGTCGATGGCGACGATGTGGTGCGCGCGCGGTGCGGTGAAGCCGACTTCCAGCACATCGTGCTCGCCGCGCCGCGCATGCAGCACCGCGCGGCGGCGGCCTTGGCCGTGCGCGTCGATCAGCGGCTCGATCGGCGCGACCAGCCCGGCCTGCGCCAGCGCCTCCACCACCAGCTCGCGCTTCCACAAATGATATTCGGCCAGCGACCAGTGCTGCAGCGCGCAGCCGCCGCATTGGCCGAAATGCTTGCAGATCGGCGTCGCACGCTCGTGGCTCGGTCTGTCGACATGCACCAGATGGCGGCGATCGGGATGGCCGGCGACCGGCTCGACCGTCACCGTTTCGCCCGGCAGCACATAAGGCACGTAGACCGGCCCCGCCGGCGTGTCGGCGACGCCGTCGCCGCGATGGGCGAGGCGGACGATGGTGAGTTGCTCAGTCACGCGCGGCCCCGAGCAGGAATTCGACATTGCCGCTGCCGCCTTCGATCGGCGAAGGAATAATCCCAATCACGCGCCAGCCGAGCAAGGAAACGACATTCTCGATGTCCACGCACACCGCGTAGCGCACGGCCTCGTCGCGCACGATGCCTTTCTTGACGGCGGCGGGGCCGGCCTCGAATTGCGGCTTGATCAGCGCCACCAGCTGCGTGCGATGGGCGACCAGCTTGAGCGCCGGCGGCAGCACCAATCTCAGCGAGATGAAGCTGACATCGACCGTGACCAGATCCGGCGTCTCGCGCAGGCGGGCGGGAGTGAAAGCGCGAATGTCGGCACCCTCGTGTGACACGACCTCCGGCCGCGCGCGTAAGGAGTCATGCAACTGCCCGCGTCCGACATCGACCGCGTAAACGCGCCGCGCGCCGCGATCGAGCAGCACTTGCGTGAAGCCGCCGGTGGAGGCGCCGACATCGAGGCAAACCCGTCCGCGTGGGTTGAAGCCGAAATTGTCGAGCGCCGCCGCAAGCTTGATACCGCCGCGCGAAACGTATGGATACGCCGCGGTCGCGCGCAATTGTGCATCGACCGGAATTTCCTCCGACGCCTTGCGCACCGCCGCGTCATTGGCGGTGACGAGGCCGGCTTCGATCGCGGCCTGCGCCTTGGCGCGGCTTTCGAACAGGCCGCGCTCGACCAGCAGGCGGTCGGCGCGTCGGCGCTTGGGCAATTGCGTGGGTCTATCCATCTTCGTCATGGCCGGGCTTGTCCCGGCCATCCACGTCTTTGAGTTTGTATAGATATAAATCCAAGACGTGGATGCCCGGCGCAAGGCCGGGCATGACGGATACTTATCTAAGCGCGCTGCGGGCCAGCCGTCACGCCCGCTTGACGGCTTCCGCGGCGGCGTCCTTGCCGAGCGCCTCGAACACCTTGGTGACAATGCCCTGCGCGTCGAGGCCGGCGGTCTCATACATTGCGTTCGGCGCGTCCTGATCGAGGAAAACATCCGGCAGCACCATGCTGCGCACCTTCATGCCGCGGTCGAGCAGTCCCTGCTCGGCCAGCGTCTGCAGCACGAACGACCCAAACCCGCCGATCGAGCCTTCCTCGATGGTGATCAGCACCTCGTGCTCGCGCGCAAGCCGCAGCAGCAGGTCGGTGTCGAGCGGTTTGGCAAACCGCGCGTCGGCGACGGTGGTCGACAGGCCGAGCGCAGCGAGTTCATCGGCTGCCTTCAGGCACTCGCCGAGACGCGCGCCGAACGAGAAGATCGCCACCTTGTGGCCCTCGCGTAGCACGCGGCCTTTGCCGATTTCGAGCGGTACGCCTTCCTTCGGCATCGCCACGCCCAAGCCCTCGCCGCGCGGATAGCGCAACGCCGAAGGCCGGTCGTCGATTGCGACTTGCGTCGCCACCATGTGCACCAGCTCGGCCTCGTCTGCCGCCGCCATCAGCACGAAGCCGGGCAGGCAGCCGAGATAGGCAACGTCGAAGGCGCCGGCATGGGTCGGTCCGTCGGCGCCGACCAGGCCTGCGCGGTCGAGCGCGAAGCGCACCGGCAGCCGCTGGATGGCGATGTCGTGCACCACTTGATCGTAGGCACGCTGCAGGAAGGTCGAGTAGATGGTGGCGAACGGCTTGAAGCCTTCCGTCGCCAGGCCGCCGGCGAAGGTCACGGCGTGCTGCTCGGCGATGCCGACGTCGAAGAAACGCTTGGGAAATTCCTTCTCGAACAGATCGAGGCCGGTGCCGGACGGCATCGCTGCGGTGATGGCGACGATCTTGTCGTCCTTGCGCGCCTCGGCGATCAGGCTCTGGGCGAACACCTTGGTGTATTGCGGGATCGTCGATTTCGATTTCGCCTGAGCGCCGGTGGCGACGTCGAACTTGACCACGCCGTGATACTTGTCGGCGGAGATTTCCGCCGGCGCATAGCCCTTGCCCTTCTGCGTCACCACGTGAACCAGCACGGGGCCGGCATCGAGGTCGCGCGCGTTGCGCAGCACCGGCAGCAGGTGGTCGATATTGTGGCCGTCGATCGGGCCGACATAGTAGAAGCCGAGCTCCTCGAACAGCGTGCCGCCGGTCCAGAAGCCGCGCGCGAATTCCTCCGCGCGCTCGGCCTTCTGCTCGAAGAATTTCGGCAGGTGACGGGCGAGCTGCTTGCCGATGTCGCGCAACGTCGTATAGGTCTTGCCGGAGATCAGCCGCGCCAGATAGGCCGACATGGCGCCGACCGGCGGCGCAATCGACATGTCGTTGTCGTTCAGGATGACGATCAGCCGCTCGTTGCGGGCGCCGGCATTGTTCATCGCCTCATAGGCCATGCCCGCCGACATCGCCCCATCGCCGATCACGGCGACGACATTGTTCTTCTGGCCGGCGAGGTCGCGCGCCACCGCCATGCCGAGGCCGGCGGAGATCGAGGTCGAGGAATGGGCGGCGCCAAACGGGTCGTACTCGCTCTCGGCGCGCTTGGTGAAGCCGGACAAGCCGCCGCCTTGGCGGATGGTGCGGATGCGGTCGCGGCGCCCGGTGAGAATCTTGTGCGGATAGGCCTGGTGGCCGACGTCCCAAATGAGCTTGTCGCGCGGGGTGTCGAAGACGTGGTGCAGCGCCACAGTCAATTCGATGACGCCAAGCCCGGCACCGAGATGGCCGCCGGTTTTGGCGACCGCGTCGATCGTTTCGTGGCGCAATTCGTCGGCCAGCTGCTTGAGCTGCTCGGCGGACAGGTTCTTCAGATCGCTCGGAAAATGGACTCGGTCGAGCAGCGGGGTTTTGGACACTTCGGACAAAACTTACTCCGGAATCGGTTGGCTGCCCCAGCGGCTTTGAGGCTTACACCAGTTTCGCGGCGCTAGGCAATTCGGGCGGTCTCGGAGGCGGATTTGGGCCCCATTGTGGCGATCACCTCGGCCGGGTGGGTGGCCCGGGTTTTCAGGTCAAATGGGCCGCAACAGATCAGGTAGTAATCATAGGCCGCGCCGAGGCGTTCATTGGCGAGCAAAAACTGGAAATGGGCCCGGAAAAACCGCCAGCGGCGGCGGTCAAAACCGCCCGGTTTCCACAGGTCGCGGAAGCTGACGGCGACTACCAGGGGGTTGCGCCGCTCAGGCCCCAACTCGATACCATGACCGGTAATGGGGTCGAACGGCCAGAAATTCATGATGTCGTGGCGCGACTGGTAATCGACCCAGGTGAGGTCCGGCGCAACCGCCAGCCGCCGCAGGCGGTCGCGAAACCATTGCGCCCGGGGATGGAAGCCGACGATCGGCAGATTGGCCCCGACGGTCAGCAGGGCCAGTTTCGGCCCATGCCGGCCGAGCGCAGGATCGCGGGCCAGCGCCCGGTCGAGCACATCGACGGCGAGAAACGAGCCGGAGCTGTGCCCGACGATCACGGCTTCGTCGGCATCGCTATGGCTCACCGCGTCAACCACATAGCCGGCAAAAATATCCATGCGCTTCTCCCAGTCCGGCCGCTGGCGGTTGGCGAACTGGAAAGTCGAGGCGCTGTCGTCGCAGAGATAGAGCAAATAAGTGAGCCGTTCGGTCAGCCATAGCAGCGAACCGAAGCTGCCGATGCCGGTGACGATCGCGACAAATCGCGCGACCAGGAGCGGCGCGCCGAGCGTAAGCAAGAGCTTCATCGCCAGCACGCCGGCGAAAACGCCGAGGAAGATCCAGAGCGTCATCAGCACGAACGGGTAGAGCGTGAACAGTCCGAAGCGCCAATGCGCTTTCACGATGCGCGGCACCACGCCGCTGAGCAAAGAGGCCATGTAGCTGCGATACATGTTGACGATCTTCCACCAGGCCGGGCGCGCGAAATCCTGGCGGATGATGTCTTCCCAGCGCAGGAACATGTAGCGCGTCGTAACCTGCCAGCCGTCGCCGCCGGTGGTCGCATCCCAGCTGGTGATGTGGCGGTCGGGGTCGTTGTCGGCGCGGCCGATCTCCCCGCTCAGCCCATAGAGCTCGCAGGTGCGGCGGTATTCGCGCCGGAACATGCGGTAATACTCCGCGAGCCCGCGCGGATCGTAGCCTTGCACATAGATGACGAGTCGGCTTTTGACGGTCACGCTCAATCCACGTCGAGCGGCTCGCTGCCGGTCGGCTTTCCGTCGGCATTGAGCGTGATCTTCTCCACCCGCGCTTCCGCCTGGCGCAGCAGCTCCTCGCAGCGGCGCTTGAGCGCCTCGCCGCGTTCGTAGATCGCGACCGACTCCTCGAGCGCCACCTTGCCTTCCTCCAGCCGCTTGACGATCGATTCAAGCTCGTCGATCGCCCGCTCGAAGGGCATTTTTTTCACGTCGGCATTGTTGCTGTCGGCCATATCGTTATCCCGGCGAAATCACTGAGTTGGTATTCTATGCCGTCGGCGGCAAGCGAGCATAGCTCGATTATCCACCGCGGCGCTGCGCGCGCTGCCAGCGCTTCTCCGTCATCGCCAGCATGAGGCGGCGCGGCAACAGCCGCGGCAGCAAGGTCATGATTCGGTTCGGCCTGCCCGGCACCACCACGCGGTGGCCGCCCATGAAGCCTTCATAGCCCTCGCGCGCCACGCGCTCGGCCGAGCGGGCAAAGGAAGACGGGAAATAGTCGTCCGGTACGCCGGCATGGCCAAAAAATTCGGTCTCGACCGGGCCGGGGCAGAGCGCGCAGACGCGCACGTCGTCGGCAGCAAGCTCGGCATGCAAGGCTTCGGTGAAGGACAGCACATAGGCCTTGGTAGCGTGATAGACCGCCATGCCGGGACCGGGCAGGAAGCCGGCGACCGAGGCGACGTTGAGGATGCCGCCGCGCCGGCGCTTGATGGGCTCGAGCCAGCGCAGCGAAAGGTCGGTGAGCGCGCGCACGTTGAGGTCGATCATGGCCAGCTGGCGGTCGCGGTCGAGTTCGGCCACGTCGCCCATGAGGCCGAAGCCGGCATTGTTGACGACGAACGCCGGTTCGAAGCCGCGCGCGGCAAGCGCGCCGGCGAGACCGGCAATGCCTGTGAGCGTCGAAAGATCGGCGGCGATCACCAGCGGCCGCGCTTGCCCTGCTGCGGCAATTGCGTCGGCCAGCGCGTTGAGCTCGGCCTCGCGGCGCGCGGTGAGCACCAGCGCGTGGCCGGCTTCGGCGAATTCGCGGGCCAGCGCCGCACCGATGCCGGCGGAAGCGCCGGTAATCAGGCTCACGGGTGCGACGGGTGACATCCGACGATGAATGCTTGAGAATGCGCGATAATGCAATGACGGGGGCGGGCATTGGCCGATCTGAAGAATAAAGTCGTGCTGGTGACGGGCGCTGCGGGCGCGATCGGCGCAGCCATCGTCGCGGCCATCAAAGGCGCGGGCGGCAAGGCGATTGCCAGCGATCTCAAGGGCCGGCCCGGCATCGACGTCGCGCTCGACGTCACCGCGGAGGCCGACTGGCAGCGCGCTGTGGCCGGCATCGAGAAGTTGGACGGGCTTGTGAACGCGGCAGGCATCGCGGTTGTCGCCAACATCGAGAAGACCGACTTCGCCACCTGGCGCCGCGTGCTCTCGGTCAATCTCGACGGCACCTTTCTCGGCTGCAAATACGCGTTTCCTCTGTTGCGCAAGCAAGGCGGCTCCATTGTTAACTTGTCGTCGGTGCTCGGCCTGATCGGCGGACCCAATCTCGCCGCCTACACGGCCTCGAAGGGCGGCGTTTCACTCCTTACCAAATCGGTGGCGCTGCACGGCGCGCGTTACAAGCCGCCGGTGCGTTGCAACGCCGTGTGCCCGGCCTTCGTCGCAGGCCCGATGGTGGACGAGATCGCATCGGGGACGCGCGATCCGGGCACGGTCAAGAACAAGCTCGCGCTCGATATTCCGCTCGGCCGGCTGGGCGAACCGAAAGAAGTCGCCGCGCTCTGCGTCTATCTGTTGTCGGATGCGGCGAGCTTCATCACCGGCGCCGACGTGCCGATCGACGGCGGGCTGACGGCGCGCTAACCCCGCATCAGCGCCGTGACATGCGCGGCGACCGAACGCGACAGACCCTGCAGGTCGTAACCGCCTTCGAGCATGGAGACGATGCGGCCGTCGGCGCTAGCGTCGGCGATCTCCATCAGCTTTTTCGTCACCCAGGCAAAATCGGCTTCCACCAGATTGAGGTTGGCGAGCGGATCGCGCGTGTGCGCGTCGAAACCGGCCGAGATCACCACGAGATCGGGCTTAAACTCGCGCAGGCGCGGCAGGATCGCCTGCTCGAACGCCTGCTTGAATTGCTCGCCGCCATCGCCGGCGCGCAAGGGCGCGTTGACAACAGTGTTGAATTCGCCGCGCTCGGTGATCGCGCCGGTGCCGGGATAAAGCGGCATCTCGTGCGTCGAGCAATACATCACCGTTTTGTCAGACCAGAAGATGTCCTGCGAGCCGTTGCCGTGATGCACGTCGAAATCGACGATGGCCACGCGCTCGGCGTCGTAGCGGTCCTGCGCGTAGCGCGCTGCGATCGCCGCGTTGTTGAACAGGCAGAAGCCCATCGGCCGCGCCACCTCGGCGTGGTGACCGGGCGGGCGCACGGCGACGAAGGCATTGGCGGCCTTGCCGGTCATCACCTCGTCGACCGCGCGCACGCCACCGCCGGTCGCGCGCAGCGCCGCCTCGAAGCTGCCCGGCGACATCGAGGTGTCGGCGTCGAGCCGCGCCATGCCTTCGTCGGGCGAGGCGCTGCGGATGGCCTCGATGTAATCCATCGGATGGCAAAGCGCGATGATCTCGGCCGCAGCCTGCGGCGCCTGCTCGCGCGCCAGCGTCTGGAATTTCTCGTCCTCGAGCGCCTGCTCGATGGCGCGCAAACGGTCCGGCCGCTCGGGATGACCGAGCGGGGTGAGATGTTCGAGGCAGGCGGGATGGGAGAGGAAGAGGGTGGACATTGCGGATTCTTAGACTCTCGCGTCGCGCGGTGAAAGGGCTTCGCTTGCCGCCCCCCTCCTTCGAGACGGGCCTGCGGCCCTCCTCACGATGAGGGCGGGTTCGATCACGAGAGAGCCCCCATATTCACCCCCTTCGGCGGCGGCATCGAGTCGGGCACGAAGAAGTCCACCTGCAGCGGCTGGCTGGGATCGACGCGATAGCGGTCGAAATCGGTGACGCCTTCGCCGGCGAGATAAGTGTCGTCGATGAGGAAATTGCCCGTGAACGTCTTTGGTTTCTGGAAAATCCGATAGGCGGCCTCGGCGATGATCTCCGGCGTGCGCGAGCGCGCCATCATGGCCTCGCCGCCGAGTAGGTTCTTGACCGCGGCGGTGGCAATCGTCGTGCGCGGCCATAGCGCATTGACCGCGACGCGCCCGCGCAGCTCGCCGGCAAGCCCGAGCACCACCAGGCTCATGCCGAATTTCGCCATCGAATAGGCCGTGTGCGGCGCGAACCATTTCTCCGCCATGTCGAGCGGCGGCGACAGCATCAGGATGTGCGGGCTGGCCGACTTTTCCAGATAGGGCAGGGCGTATTTCGACACCATGAAGGTGCCGCGCGTGTTGATCTGATGCATCAGATCGAAGCGGCGCATGTCGGTCTGCGAAACCGGCGTAAGCTGGATGGCGCTGGCGTTGTTGACGACGATGTCGATGCCGCCGAATCTTGCCGCCGTTTCGTCGAGCGCGGCTTTCACGGCAGCCTCATCGCGCACGTCGACCGCGAGCGGCAGCGCGCCGCCGCCTTCCTTGGCGATCAGCGCCGCGGCGGTGTGGATGGTGCCTTCGAGCTTGGGATGCGGATCGACGGTCTTGGCGGCAATGGCGACATTGGCGCCGTCGGCGGCGGCCTTGAGCGCGATCGCCAGCCCGATGCCGCGCGAAGCGCCGCTAATGAACAGGGTTTTGCCTGCGAGTGACATTACTGCGCCAGCGCGGCTTGCGCGTTGAGGATGCTGTCAGCGCCTTCGGTGACGCTGCGCTCGAGGCCGGAGGCCTGCACCGCGATGTTCTCGGCGAAGAAGCGCGCCAGCGCGGTACGCGCGGCGCCGTCGCCGCCGCGCAAGGCGGCGAGCGCCTGCTCGGCCAGCAGGCAGCCGCCGGCGGCGTTGCCGAACAGCCGCAGATAAGGCGTGGCACCGGCGAGCGTGGCGTCCGAGCCTTTCTGCGCCATCAGCCATTGCGTCGCGCGCTCAAGGCTGTCGATAGCGTCGTACAGGCGCGCGGCGGTCTCGCCGAAGCCGGGCGCATTGCTCGCCGCGACTTGTTTCATGGTGCCGCGCAGCTCATCGAGATATAACGCGACGGTCTTGCCGCCTTCGAGCGGCACCTTGCGCGCCACCAGATCGAGCGCCTGAATGCCATTGGTGCCTTCGTAGATGGCGGCGATGCGCGCGTCGCGAAAATGCTGGGCCGCGCCGGTCTCCTCGATGAAGCCCATGCCGCCATGCACCTGCACGCCGAGGGAAGCGACCTCAATGCCGATATCGGTGGAGAAGGCTTTGGCCACCGGCGTCAGCAGCGAGGCGCGCTCGTGCCAGGCCTCGCGGGCGCTCTCGCTTTTCTCGCGCAACGAGCGGTCGATGGCGACGCCGGTGGCGTAGCAGATGGCGCGCGCCGCGCCGGTCAAGCCGCGCATGGTGAGCAGCATGCGCTTGACGTCGGGATAATGAATGATGGTGCCGCCGGCGCCCTGTTTGCGCTCGCGCGCATAATTCGTCGCCTGCTGCAGCGCGCGCTCGGCGATGCCTACGCCCTGCAGACCGACGGCGAGGCGGGCGCGGTTCATCATGGTGAACATCGCCGCCATGCCCTTGTGCTCCTCGCCAATGAGGTAGCCGGCCGCGCCGCCGTGGTCGCCATAAACCATGGTGCAGGTGGGCGAGGCATGAATGCCGAGCTTGTGCTCGACCGAATGCGCGCGCGCGTCGTTGCGCGTGCCGTCCGGCATGAATTTCGGAATCAGAAAGAGCGAGATGCCTTTGGTGCCGGCGGGCGCATCGGGCAGGCGCGCCAGCACGAAGTGGATGATGTTGTCGGTCAGGTCGTGCTCGCCGTAAGTGATGAAGATCTTCGAGCCGGTGATGCGATAGCTGCCGTCGCCCGCGCGCACCGCCTTGGTGCGCAGCGCGCCGACATCGGAGCCGGCCTGCGGCTCGGTGAGCTGCATGGTGCCCATCCACTCGCCGCTCACCAGCTTTTCGAGATAGCGCTGCTTGAGCGCGTCCGTGCCGTAGGCATGCAGCGCATCGATCGCCGCCATGGTCAGCACCGGGCCGATGCCGAAAGCCATCGACGCCGAATTCCACATCTCGACGCAGGCGGCGTTGACCGCGTGCGGCAGTTCCTGGCCGCCGAACTCGGCCGGCGCGGCGAGGCCATTCCAGCCGGCCGCGGCCCAGGCGGTGTAGGCCTCCTTCCAGCCGGGCGGCGTCGTCACCTTGCCGTCCGCAAACGGCGTGCCGAACTTGTCGCCGACGGTATTGAGCGGGGCGATCACGTCGGTGGCGAACTTGCCGGCTTCTTCCAGCACGGCATCGACGGTCGCCTCGTCGAGCTCGCCATAAAGCCCGTCTTTGAGCGCGGCCGAGAAGCCGGAGGCGTGCTTGAGCGCAAAAGCGATATCGGCGACCGGCGCGCGGTAGCTCATGCGGCTAATCTAGCCCCCGCCGGGTTCGGGTCAAATGCAAGCGCGTGGAGCCCAGGGATAAATGCCGCGCGGCAGCGTTGATCGGGCAGGTCCGCGCCGCTATGGTCCCGCGCGACTGCTGACGGCACAGTCGCGGCGCGGGGTTCTCCTGTTGAGGTTTTGGGGCGTAGCCAAGTGGTAAGGCAGCGGATTTTGATTCCGCCATTCCCAGGTTCGAATCCTGGCGCCCCAGCCAGCCCCTAGTCGCAGCGCACCGACATGCCGCCGTCGACCACCAGTTCCGTGCCGGTGACGAAGCGCGCTTCGTCGGAGGCGAGGAACAGCGCGGCGTTGGCGGTGTCGCGGCCATCGCCGGCAAAGCCGATCGGGATGCGCTCCAAGCGTTGCGCCAGCAGCGCCGCGATATCGCCGCCGGCGCGCTGGCGCGCAAGGCGCGCCTCCACCATCGGCGTATGCAACTGCCCCGGCACCACGGTGTTCACGCGCACGCCCTTGGGCGCGTATTGCACGGCGACCGCGCGCGAAAGCTGGATGACGCCGGCCTTGGTCGCCGCGTAGCCGACCTGGAACGCGCCGGTGAAGCGGATGCCGGAGGTCGAGGCGATGTTGACGATCGATCCGGTTTTTTGCTTTTCCATCACCGGCAGCACGTGCTTGCAGACGAGGAACACGCTGGTGAGATTCATATCGACCTGCGCGTCCCAGACCTCCTCGCTCATCTCAACCGGTCCGCCGGGGGCCGAGCCGCCGACGTTGTTGACGAGGACATCGATGCGGCCGAAGCGGTCGATGCAGGCCTTCACCATGGCGGCGACCGAGGCGCTGTCGGTGACGTCGCATTGATGCACGACGATCTCGCCGCCGACGTCTTTAACGCGCGCGACGGTTTCCGCAGCGCTGGCGGGATTGCGGTCGACCGCGAAGATCTTGGCGCCTTCCTCGGCAAAGCGCACGCAGGTGGCGCGGCCGTTGCCCCAGCCGGGCCCGACCGAGCCCGCGCCGGTGACGACGGCGATCTTGTCCTGTAAGCGCTTGCTCATGCGGCCGGCTTACTTCGTCGTCTGCACGCCGGCGTCCTTGATGACCTTCGCCCATTTCGCAGTTTCGCTGGCGATATAGGCGCGAAACTCATTGGGCGTATCGCCGACCAAAGTCGCGCCCTGGCTGGCAAGCTTCTCGACGACGACAGGGTCCTTCATCGCCTCGACCGCGGCCTTATTGAGCGCGGCGATGACTTGCGGCGGCGTTTTCGCCGGCGCGATCATGCCGTACCAATTTTCCGTCAGCAGACCCGGCATGCCGACTTCGGCGGTGGTCGGGACATTCGGTGCGCCTGCGACGCGCTTCGGCGCGCCGACGGCAATCGGTTTGATCTTGCCGGCCTTTATCTGCGGCAGCAGCACCGGCAGATCGAGAAACACCATCTGCACGTGCTGGCCGAGCAGATCGTTCATGACCGGCGCCGCACCGCGATAGGGCACGTGCACGATATCGATCTTGGCGGTGAGCTTGAACAATTCGCCGGCCAGATGTGGCATGCTGCCGGGCCCGGTCGAGGCGAAGTTGAGCTTGCCGGGCTGCGCTTTGGCGAGCGCGACCAGCTCTTTCATATTGCTGGCAGGGACGTCGGTCGCGACGACGAGCATTTCCGGCACCTTGGCGACGAGCGTGATCGGCGCAAGGTCCTTCAGCGTCTCGTAGGCGACCTTCTCCATGCTGACGCTGATCGCCAGCGCGCCGGCGCTGACGATGCCGATGGTGTAGCCGTCGGGCGCGGCTTTGGCGACGAAATCGGTGCCGATGACGCCGCCTTGGCCGGATTTGTTGTCGATCACGATCGTCTGCTTGAGGATGTCCTGCATCTTCTGCGCCACGACGCGCGCGATAATATCGTTCGGCCCGCCGGGCGGGAAGGGCACGATCAGGTGGATCGTGCGGTTGGGGAAATCCTGCGCCATGGCATAGGCCGGGCACAGCAAGGCAAGGCCGAGCAGCAAAGCTCTTACGATTTTCACGGTCATCCTCCCGAGAATTTTGTCGCTTGCGTCGTTTCGCAGGCGGCAAGCGGCAAGCCCGCTTTTATTGCCGGCAAGGCTAGACCACGGCGAAAGGCGATGCAAAGTTAAAAGCCATGACGACGAATACAGCCGGTGCGATCAATATTCTGGTGCTGGAAGGCGACGGCATCGGGCCGGAGATTACGGCTGCGACGCTCGCTGTGCTCCACGCCGCCGAGCGCGGCTGCGGGGTCAAACTTTCTTTCGAAACTGCGGCGGTCGGCTGGACGGCGCACAAGCGCGAGGGCACGACGTTCCCGCTTTCAGTATTGGAAAAAGCCAAGGCCGCCGACGGCGTGCTGCTCGGGCCGGTGTCGCATAACGAGTATCCGCCGGTGGCCGAAGGCGGGCTCAACCCGTCCGGCGAATTGCGCAAGCGGCTCGACCTTTACGCCAATATCCGCCCGGCGCGTTCGCGCGCGGGCTTTCCGCCGCGCTGCGGCAAGCCGGTCGATCTCGTCATTGTGCGCGAGAACACGGAAGGCTTCTACGCCGACCGCAATATGCACCAGGGGGCCGGCGAATTCATGCCGACGCCAGATCTCGCGCTCGCCGTGCGCAAGATCACGAGGGCCGGCTCGACGCGCATCGCGGAAGCCGCATTCAAGCTGGCAATGCAGCGGCGCAAAAAGGTGACGGCGGTGCACAAAGCCAATGTCTTGCGCTTGTCGGACGGGCTTTATCTCGAATGCGTGCGCGCGGTGGCAGCGAAGTATCCGCAAGTGGCCTACGAAGAGCGCATCATCGACGCCATGGCCGCGCTCTTGGTGCGCGACGCTTCCCAATTCGACGTGGTCGTTACCACCAATATGTATGGCGACATCCTCTCCGATGAGGCGAGCGAGATCGCCGGCAGCCTGGGCTTGGCCGCGTCTTTGAACGCCGGCGCCGAGCACGCGGTGGCGCAGGCGCAGCACGGCTCGGCGCCCGACATCGCCGGCAAGAACGTCGCCAATCCGTCCTCGCTGATCGGCTCGGCGGCGATGCTGCTGGCCTGGCTCGGCGAACGGCGCAAGGACGACAAGCTGGTGCGCGCCGCCGCCGCCATCGAGGCGGCGCTCGACCGCATCATCGCCGACCCGCAAACACGCACGCCCGACATGGGCGGGACGCTGGGGACGGATGCGTTCGGCGCAGCGGTGGCGGCTGCACTTCAGAAGTCGTAGAGCTTCGCCGGATTGCTCACCAGCACGCGCGCGATCAGCGCGTCGTCTTGCAGCCAGCGCGGCAGCAGGTCGAGCAGGCCACGCGTGTCGATGTCCTGGAACGGCGATTCCTGGTCGAGCGGCTTTTGGATCGTGTGCGGCGGCGTGTGCGGCCAGTCCGAGCCCCAGACGATGCGCTCCGGGTTGGCCTTGCATAGCGCGCGGGCGAGGGGGTCGATGCGCGCATCATTCGGGTCATCGCTGATGCGATAGGCGCCGGAGATCTTCACCCAGCTCTTGCCGCTTTCGAGCAGGCCTTGCAGCGCGCGCAAGGCGCCATTCGTTGTGCCCGGCGCGATCAGCCCGAAATGATCGATGACGCTGTCGACCGGCAGCGCATGCAAGACCGGCGCCAGCGGCGCGATGACGTCGGCGCTCACGAACAACTGCACGTGCCAGCGGTGCCGTTCGCACAGTTTCGCCACGGCGGTCAGCTTCGCTTTGATCTCCTCAACCGGCGCGCCGCCGACGGTCGCGATGTTGATGCGCAGGCCGCGGATGCCTTGCGCATGCAGAGCGTCGAGCTCGGCGGCCGGCACCTTGTCCGGCAGCACCGCGACGCCGCGCGCATTGCCGAGCTGCGCAATGCCGTCGAGCGTGCAGGAATTGTCGGTGCCGTAGAAACTCGGCTGCACGATCACCACGCGCGTCATGCCTAGGCGCTTGAGCATGGCGATAAGCTCGCCGGCGGTCGCGTCGAACGGCGTGTAGCGGCGGTTCGCGGGCAGCGGAAAGCGCGCCTTCGGCCCGATCACGTGGACATGGCAGTCGCAGGAATTGAGCGGCGGAAACATCTAGCGTCCAGTGAAGTTGGGAAGACGCCGTTCCGCCACGGCTTTGACGCCTTCCCTGAAATCGCCGGTCTTGCGCAGGCGAGTCTGTTCGGTGAGCTCATGCTCGGTCGCCTTGAGCACGCGGTCGGCGAGATCGCCGCGCATGGAGTTGCGCGTCGCGATCAGGCCGAGTGGGGAATTTTCCGCGATCTCGGCGGCGAGCTTGAGCGATGCCACGCGCACCTCGCCTTGCGGCACCAGCACGTCGGCGAGGCCCCAGGCATAGGCTTCGTCGCCAGGCACGCGGCGCGACGTGTAGAACATCAGCGCGGCTTTGGTCTTGCCGATGACTTCCGGCAGCGTGACGGTCAGCCCGAAGCCGGGATGAAAACCGAGCCGGGTGAAATTGGCGGAAAAGCGCGCCTCGGGGCAGGTGACGCGGAAATCCGCGACCATGGCGAGGCCGAGCCCGCCGCCGACCGCCGCGCCGTGCACGGCGGCGATAATCGGCTTCTTGGTGCGGAACAGCCGGTTGCCTTCGATGTAGAGCGATTGCACGCCGGGCATCGGCTCGCCCGGGCGGCGGCCTTCTTTGTCGAGCGTCGCGCCGTCGCCGAAATTGGCGCCGGCGCAGAACGCCTTGCCTTGCGCCGCCAGCACGATGGCGCGGATATTGCCATCCGTGTCGAATTCCTCGAATGCGCTGGCTATTTCCTTGATCAGGGGAATGTCGAAGAAATTGTTCGGCGGCCGTCTGATCTCGACCAGGGCGACATGACCGGTTTTCTCGATGCCGATATCGCTCATGGCATTATCCTTCACTCGGCTGCGCTGCGGCGCTCGGTAGGCTGCGCGCGCTTGGCGATCAAGGCGTCGACCACCGATACGCCGTCGCCCTTGGCGTGCACGATCACCGGGTTGAGATCGATCTCGGCGATGTCGTCGGCGTGATCGGACGCGAATTGCGCGAACTTCACCATCACCTCGGCGAGCGCGTCGGTGTCGGCTTCGGGCATACCGCGATAGGCGCCAAAAACGCTTGCGCCCTTGAGGCGTCCGAGCAGCGCCAGCGCCATATCGCGATCGATCGGGACCGGCGAAAGGGCAACGTCTCCTATTGCCTCGACCAGCGTGCCGCCGAGGCCAACCATCAAGAGCGGGCCCCAGCGCTCGTCGCGGTTGACGCCGAGAATGACCTCGCGCCCGGGCGGTACCATCGGCTGCACCAGCACGCCCTCGATGTGCGCATCGGGCGCGAATTGCTTAGCGCTGGCAACAATGCGCTCGTAGACCGTGCGCACATCACTGGCCGCAATATTGAGCGCGACCGCGCCGGCCTCGGTCTTGTGCGGGATGTCGGGCGACTGCACCTTCAGCGCCACCGCGCTACCGATCGTGCGCGCAATGGCTTCCGCGACGGCGGCGGATTGCGCCAGCTGTTCATGATTGCCTTCACCGATGCCGTAGAGCGCGAGCAGCGGGCGCGCCTGCCATTCGCTCAAGACGCCGTCGCTCGCATCGAGCACGCCGCGCACCTGGTCGCGCTCGGGATGCGCGGCCATCGCGCGCGCCGGCTGCTTCGACACGCGCTCGCGCAAAGCGCGGTAGTCGGCCATGGCGCGCATGGTGCGGGCGCAGCCGAGCGCGCCGGTGAACAGCGGATAGCCGGCCTCGTTGAGGATCTCGACGCTGCGGTCGGATGGCAACGTGTAGGTCCACATGAACACGGGCTTTGCGGAATCGTTTTTCAGCTCTTTCAGCTTCGGCAAGTCGCCTTCGAGGAACGCCGAGCGCCGCGCCGTCACGACAACAACAACACCGTCGATCAGCGGCGAGCCCGCCACCAGCCGTGCGAAGGTGGCATAGCCCATCTTGTGCACGCCCTGCGCCGTGGAATCGACCGGGTTCTGCGAGGTGCCGTAAGAGGGGATGTGCACGTCGATTGCTTTGCGCGTCGCGTCGTCGAGCACTGGCATCTCCAGCCCGGCCGCTGCGCAGGCATCCGCCATCCACACCCCGGCGCCGCCGGACGACGTGCAGATGCCGACGCGCTTGCCGGCCGGCAGCTTGTCGCCGCAGGCGAGGAAGCCGACGGCAAGATCGAGCATCTCGTCGAGTTCGCGCGCCTCGATCAGGCCGTAGCGTTCGAACATGGCGCGATAGGCGGCCTGCGAACCGGCGAGCGCGGCGGTGTGCGAAGCGACCGCGCGCGAGCCGGCTTCCGACTGGCCGATCTTGCCGACGATGATCGGTTTGCCGGCGCGTAATGCCTTCTCCGCCACGCGCTTGAACTTCTCCGGCGACTTCACGTCTTCGAGCAGCAGCAGGAATACGTCGGTGCCGCGCTCGTCGAGCATGTAGTCGACGAAATCGAACACTTCGAGCGCTGCCTCATTGCCGGTGGTGACGATGTGGCGGAAGGCGAGATTGCGCGGGCGGGCGCGGTCGAAGAAGGCAAAACCAAGCCCGCCGCTCTGCGAGATCACCGACACCTGGCCGCTGCCGAGTGCGCGCTTGGGCTTGATCGGGCCGGCATTTTTGTCCATCGCCGGGGAGAAGGTTGGGCACAGGCCGGCCGCGATGTTGGCGAAGCCCTCGGTGTTCGGCCCGCTCACTGCCATGTCGTAGCGGCGGGCAATGGCCGCGATCTCCTGCTGCATCGCCGCGCCTTCGCCCCCTTCCTCGGCGAAGCCGGAGGATAAAATGACGGCCGCCTTGATGCCGGCCTTGCCGCAGCGTTCCAGCTCGGCGGGAATGTATTGTGCCGGGATGATGAGGATGGCGAGATCGGCCGGCTCGGGCAGCGCGTCGACCGACGGATAAGCCTTTAGCCCTTGCACTTCGCCGGCGCTGCGGCTCACCGGATAGACTTTGCCTTCGAAGGGATGGCTCAGAATGATTTCGAGAATGCGCCCGCGCAGGCCGTGGATGTCGGAAGAGGCGCCGACCACGGCGACCGATTTCGGCCACAGCATTTTTGCGATGTCGGGCATTACCGCAGGCCCAGTCCGCGCGCGATGATGCCGCGCAGGATTTCCGTGGTGCCGCCTTGGATGGTGAGCTTGGGCGCGACGGCGGTGGCGAACGCAAGCTGTTCTTCCAGTGTGGCGCGGTTGCCGATCTCGGGCGCGAGGAAGGCGGTGAGCTCGCGCACGCGGTGCGGCAGCTTCTGTTCCCAGATGGTGCCGAGGTCCTTGACGATCGAGCCTTCCACTACCGGCTCCTTGCCGGCCTGCAGCATGCCGGCAACCGAGACCGACATCCGTCGCAAGGTATGCAGTTGCGCCACCAGCCGGCCGAGCCCTTCGGCGCTGCGGATATCGGGCTCGGGACCGAGCGCGCGGATCAGTTCGAGCATGACGTAGAAGGTCTCAAGAAAGCGCTCCGGCCCGCTGCGCTCATAGGCAAGCTCACTCGTGGCTTGTTTCCAGGCACCATCAATTTCGCCGAGCAAATGGTCGTCGGGCATGAACGCGCCGTCGAACACCACCTCGTTGAAGTCGTGCTGGCCGGTCATCTGGTAGATCGGGTTGACGGCGATGCCTTTCGCTTTCATGTCGATCAGGAACTGGGTGAGGCCGTGGCGGCGGTTCTCCTTGCTCGGCGGCGACGTGCGGAACAGCCCGATCATGTAATCGGCAACATGCGCGTTGCTGGTCCAGACCTTGCTGCCGTTGAGGCGCCAGCCGCCGTCGACCTTGGTGGCCTTGGCTTTGGCGGCGAACAGATCGGAGCCGGAGCCGGGCTCGCTCATGCCGATGACGAAGCACAATTCGCCGCGGCAGATGCGCGGCAGAATGTCGGACTTGATGTGCTCGGGCGCGTATTTCAAAAGGATCGGCCCGCTTTGCCGGTCGGCGACGAAATGCATCCGCACCGGCGCGTTGGCGACGCGGAATTCTTCCGTCACCACGTACCGTTCCAGGAACGTGCGCTCCTGTCCGCCATATTTCTTCGGCCAGGTCATGCCGATCCAGCCTTTGGCGCCGACGCGTCTTGAGAAGGCGCGATCGTGCGAGTCGCCGTGGCCCGGGCGGTGCGGATCGAACGTGCCTTTGGCGATCTCGTCGGCGAGGAAGGCGCGCACGTCCTTGCGCAGCGTCTCGCATTCGGTCGGCAAACGAATCTGGTCGAATTGCAAATTCGTGCTCATCGCGCGGCCACCAGCGGCCAGAATTCATCGGCGCCGCGTTTGGCGACGTGCTTGCCGAGTTCGGCCGCCCACCAGCTTTCGTTGCCGAAGTCGTCGCGCCACGCCAGCATGCGCAGCGTGTAGCGATGCAAGATGTGTTCGTTGGTGAAGCCGATGGCGCCGAACACCTGATGCGCGATCGCGGCGCCTTCGGTGGCGGCTTCGGCGCAGCGGATTTTCGCCGAGGCGGCTTCCAGGAACAATGCGTCACTGTCACCTTGCGCAAGCGTATCGGCGGCCGAGCCGGAGACCGCAAGTGCCGCGGCTACTTCACCGGCAAGCCGCGCCAGGTTCTGCTGCACCGCCTGGAATTTTCCGATCGGACGTTCGAAGGCGACACGCTCATTGGCGTAGGCAACGCTGAGCGACAAAATCGTTTCGAGAGCGCCAGCGGTTTGCACGCTGCGCACGGTCGATCCCATCAGCATCAGCGCTGTGCGATCGAAGCCTTTTGGCGCGCGTGCGCTGCGCAGCGGCTTCACGCGCTCTAAGCTCACCACGTTCGACGCGTCGCCGGCCGGCGTGCGGCCTTCATCGATCCGGCAGTCTTTGGTCGCCACCAACGCGACGGTGTCGTCGGCCAACACGGCGGTGTGCTGCGCATCGGCCGCGAAGGGAACACCGAGCGCGCGGCCACTGAGCGTGCCATCTGCACCAAGCTTGATGCGGTCGAGCGGCCGGGCAGGGGCGACCGTCATGACGCCGGCCGGTGCCTGCAAGCCAGCGCGCGCCAGCAGCCAGCCGGCGATCATCGTTTCGGCGAGCGGCACGGCGAGCGCAAAGCGTCCGGCGGCGCCGAGCACCGAAAAGCCATCCGCAAGGCTCGCGCCCGAGCCACCCAACTGTTCCGGAACCCAAGCGAGCGGCAGCCCGGCGTCGGCGAGCGCACGCCAGAGCGGCTCCTTCCAGGCGCCGTCTTTTGCGCCGTCCTTCGCCCGGTTGATGGTCTGGGGATCGGCGAGGTCGGCAAAAATCCGCGCCGCCACCTCGGCGACGATATGGTCGCTCTCGCCTGTCACACTGCCCGGTTCCAAGCCGTCACATTCGCTCGCCGCCATGGTGGGGCCAAGTGGCAGCATTGGCAAGCTGACGGCAAAGCTTAGGCTTTGCTGCGCTGCGGATAGGGCTTTATGTCCGGTTGATCGGGCAAAACACACCGGCTAGCGTGATTGCCAACGATAAAACAGCGCCGGCGGCCAAAACGGCCGACCGCGCGACACTCGGGGAGGATTTTCATGACAGCGAAGCTCACCGCACTCGCCGCGGCCGCTCTGGCCGTCGCATGCATGACCAGCGCGCAGGCCGTCGAACCCAAACACGGCGGCATCCTGCACATTTATCATCGCGAGACGCCGCCTTCGCTCTCGATCCACGAAGAGGCGACCTTCTCGGTCAACGTCCCGGCCATGGGGCTCTTCAACAATCTGGTGATCTACGATCAGCACAAGCCGCAGAACAGCATGGACACGATCGTGCCCGAGCTGGCGACCAGCTGGGCCTGGGACAAGGCGGGCACCGCGCTCACCTTCAAGCTGCGCGACGGCGTCAAGTGGCATGACGGTGTGCCGTTCACCGCCAAGGACGTGAAATGCACCTTCGATCTGCTGCAGGGCAAGGCACAGGACAAGTTCCGCAAGAATCCGCGCAAGGATCTGTTCAACAATATCGCCGAGGTCACCACCAATGGCGACTTCGAGGTGACGCTGCATCTCAAGCGGCCGCAGCCCTCGCTGTTGGCGATGATCGCGTCCGGCTACACGCCGATGTATTCCTGTCACGTTCCGGCTGCGCAGATGCGCACGCATCCGATCGGCACCGGGCCGTTCAAGTTC
>Ga0335081_10004414_pt1 | contig 22193 bp, 14 predicted proteins | sample Lox_Sample_35_FD_206713 | JGI IMG/M metagenome (GOLD analysis project Ga0335081, IMG submission 206713) | Soil microbial communities from Loxahatchee National Wildlife Refuge, Florida, United States - Lox_Sample_3.5 | ecosystem: Environmental > Terrestrial > Soil > Wetlands | place: USA... | reverse complement strand
CGCTCCGCGGGCACGAAGCCATCTCAGAGCCTTTCTCCTATGAACTCGAGCTCCTCGCCGAAAGGGGCGCCGAGGTTCCCTTCGACCGCATCCTGGGCCAGGAGACAACCGTAACCATGAAGGCCGCCTTCGGCGAGAAACGCTACTTCAGCGGTCTGGTGAAGGCGTTCGCCCAGTGCGGCCGCGACGAAACCTTCGTCAAGTTCCGCGCCGAGGTGGTGCCCAAGTTCTGGCTGCTGCAGAAGCAGGTGCGCAGCCGCATCTTCCAGACACTCAGCGTGCCGGATATTCTGCGCCAGGTACTGGCCGGGTTGGAAGTGAAATACGATTTGTTGGCGGACTACTACGAGCGCGACTATTGCGTCCAGTACCGCGAGTCCGATTTCGATTTTGCCAGCCGGCTGATGGAGGAGGAAGGCATCTACTACTTCTTCACCCACAGCCAGAACGGCCACCAGATGGTGCTTTCGGACAAGGGCAACGGCCACCCCGACGTGCCCGGCGACTCCAGCATCCTCTTCGAGCCGGCCTCCGGCGGAATGCGCGAAGAGATGTGCGTCAAGGCCTGGGAGAAGCGGCAGGAGCTGCGCTCCACCGAATACACCGTGTGGGACCACCACTTCGAACTGCCCGGCTACCACCTGGATGACACGGTCGGGTCGGTGGGAAGCGTGAAGGTGGGTGAGGTCACTCACCAACTGAACCTGGCGGCAGGCGACCGGTCGCTGGAGATCTATGACTACCCGGGCGGCTACGCCCGCCGCTTCGACGCCGTCGACCCCGGCGGATCAGACCGGCCACGCGACATCACCCATCTTTTCCTTGATCGCAACCGGATCGCGAGAGTTCGCATGGAGGAGGAAGAAGCGGCCAGCCTCGCGATCGCGGGAGGCGGCGATTGTGCCAACTTCACCGCCGGCCACCGCTTCACTCTGCGCGAGCATTTCGACGCCGACGGCGGCTACCTGCTGACAGGAGTCGAGCACGACGCCCGCATGGGCGGTTTCCGTAGCGGGGAGCAAGAGTCGTTTCACTATGAGAACCGCTTCACCTGCATCCCGGAGGACCTGACCTACCGTCCGCGCCGCGTGACGCCGCGGCCGGTGATTGCCGGCCCGCAGACCGCCACTGTCGTGGGACCCAAGGATGACAAGGCTGGAGAGATCTTGTGCGACAAGTACGGCCGCGTCAAGGTGCAGTTTCACTGGGACCGCGAAGGCAAGCTGGATGCCGACAGCTCCTGTTGGGTGCGGGTGGCGCAGCTTTGGGCGGGAAAAGGCTGGGGCGCGTTTTTCTGGCCGCGCAGGGGTCATGAAGTCGTCGTGGCGTTCGAGGATGGCGACCCGGACCAGCCGCTGATCGTCGGCAGCGTCTACAACGCGGCCAACATGCCGCCTTACACTCTGCCCAAGCACGACCAATACGGCGGCATCCGTTCCGCCAGCGTACGAGGCACCGCGTCCAAGCATTTCAACGGCATCGTGTTCAACGACGCCCTGGGCTACGAGCACCTGTCGATTCACTCCGAGCGAAACATGAGCCTGAATACCGAGTTCGACAAGATGTTCCACGCCGGCCGGAACAAAGGCGAGCGGGTGGCGGGTGTCGGAGTATATACGGTAGGTTCTCTGTCCGGAGGCGGCGGCAGCGGCGGCGGCTTCGATGACGGCCATACCATTCCGCATCCGCCTCCCATGGCTAACGTGGGTCTCAATTCGGCCACCGTGTACGGGGACAACATGTCATCCGTTGCCGGCCTCAATTTCGCGATGGCCGTCGGCAATAACGTCCAGCTTGTCTTGAACCCGGCGGGTCTGCTCGCCGGCGCCGACTGGGTGCCGAAGATCCTTACGCCCGTTTTGGGATCCGGTCTCGGCGGGAATTTGACGTTCGTCATGGGCACTAACTCCACCCTCGCCATAGGCCAGGCCTTCGATCTCAACCTCGGGCCGGAAAAGATCGAGGTCAAAGCCGGCTACCACGATGACGTCTACGGCATCGTGACCTGCATCCTGGCCGTCATACTTCTCGTGGTGTCGACAATCTATCTCGTAGCCTATGCCCTCCTTGGACTGCTCGACGCCGACGATGCGGCCCGGGCGGGGTTGGCGGTCTTTTATCAGGGCGTGGTCGACGCGCTTTTGGCCGTCATGATTAGCTGCGCAGCGTGGAAGAAGACCGAGAAGGGGCGTGGCACCCAGGAGTTTCAGAGTAAGCTGTTCGACGCGGTATGGCATCTCGGTTTCAAGGACAAAGCAGCATTCAAGGACCTGGCTTGGTTGGCGGGCGGGTCCGCGGCAGCGGTCTTGGGGGGTGGGGTGGTCTTAGGCAACGTGTTAGGGCCTCTGGCGGCAGCCGGAATCGCCGAGGCAATTCCTGCGCCGGGGGGCACGGATGACTCCGACGAAATCGAGACCGATTCCGACGCCGATGCCGACTCTACATCCGGAACCGACACCACCGGCGCCGGATCGGACTCGGGAGCGAACGGCAATCAAGGCGGTGGGTCGGGCGGCGGTCCGGACTCCCACGATCATCACGAAGACATCACCGGCACCTATAGCATTCAGGCGAACCAGGTGGAGTTGCTCAGCCGCCCTCCCTGGCCGCCAGCTACGCCTGTCCCGTGCGTCATTACCGTGTTGGCCACCGGCGAGGGTACGGACGGCCGGGTGGAGGTGCGCGGCAGCCAGGGCGTCCGCATCACCACGGGACCACCCCTGCTGCCGCCGACAACTTCCGAGTCGACCAACGGGGTGGAGATAGTTGTCTCGGAGGCTCAGAACGTCACCATTCAGCGGGGGCTCTTGCCCGTAGACCAGAAGATCGAAATGACGCCGGAAGGAATCACCATTGACGCCGGCGTGGGCACCCTGACCCTCAAGAGCCTCACGCAGATCACCCTTTCCGTGGCGGAAGGATTATCCACCATTACCCTCGGGCCGGCCGGCATAAAGATCCAAGGGGTGCTCGTTCAGATCAACTGACGCTCGGGAGATTCTCTTGTGAACAATGGACCACTCATCAAAATAGAAGCGCCGGCAGCGGCCGAGATCTGCGCGCGCTTCGACGCAAAGAAAGAGGCTCTGGCGCTGCTGCGCGAGGGGATGACTCCGCGCGACTTCGTGGACGCTCTCGTTGCCGGCCGCCAGTACGTCACTGGCATCGAGTTCCTGGCCCACGCCTTGCCGCCGCGCGAAGGCGTCTGGTGGGGTTGCCTGTGCCTGCAGCACGCCTGCGGCAACAGTCTGACGCCGCCGGACCGCGCGGCGGTATTTGCCGCCGTGCAATGGGTGACGCAGCCGACGGAGGCGAACCGGGCGGCAGCTCAGGTCCCGGCTCAAGCCGCCGGGCTCGGTTCGCCGGCGGGCTTCCTGGCCGCCGCCGCGAGCTGCGCGGGAGCGGGGGCCGCAGGCTCGATTTCCCCGGCCAAGTCAGTGGCCAATGCAGTCAAGATGGCCACCACCAAGGGCGACGCGGTCCATTTCGCCGACACGCAACGTCTGTTCGTGGAACTCGGAACCGGCGTGGCGGAGGGCCGCTGGCCGTGGCCCGAGGTTCGCAACGATGCTCCGGCCTTCGGCCGGACATGGGCAGGGGACTGAGCTATGGGACTGCCGGCTGCCCGCCTGACGGACATGCACACCTGTCCGAGGTTTGAGGGACCCAAGCCGCATGTCGGCGGACCCATCCTGCCTCCCTGCTGCCCGACCGTGCTGATCGGTGGTCTGCCGGCCGCCCGCTTGGGCGACATGGCCACCTGCGTCGGCCCGCCGGACAACATCGTCAGAGGCTCGTTTACAGTTCTGATCGGAGGCCAGCCCGCCGCGCGGATGGGCGATTCCACCGGGCACGGCGGCGTGATTGTCGGAGGGCTTCCCACGGTTTTGATCGGCCCGTGACCGGCCGGAAAGGAGTTTGCGAAATGAGTACGCCTGCGGCAACGGAGTGTTCCATTCCGTATGAGAGACAGTCCGAGGCGGAGGGCAACCGAACCTGCGGTGCAGCGTGCCTGAGCATGGTGTATGGCTCGCTGGGAAAGGTAGTCGCGCAGGACCAGATCTGGCCGGCGATTTCCAAGCCCAACCGCTTTGGCAGTCTGGCCTCGACCACTCACCTGATGGTGCGTGATGCCCTGAGCCACGGATTTGATGCAGTTGCCATTCAGGCCCGGCACCCGTTATTCGTCTTGCGGCTCTGCCTTGACGCCGGCATCCGCGTCATTCTGAATCATCGCCTGAACCCGGGAACGGGTACCGGCCACTACACGGTGCTGGTGGATATCGACGAGCACGAGGTGGTTCTGCACGATCCGTATTTCGGCCCCTGGCAACGGCTCTCCCATGCCGACCTGCTGGGACTGTGGCAGCCCAGCCTCCCCAACTCGGAAATCGTGGGAAACACGCTGATCGCCATCGCGAATCATCAGCCGGCGGAAGCCGAGTGTCCGATATGCCACCATCCGATCCCTGCCGCCGTTGGCTGCCCGCAATGCAAGAGTCCGGTGACGCTACGGCCGGTCGCGCCGCTCGGCTGCATCAACGAAGGCTGCATTGTGCGCATGTGGAACTACGTCTGCTGTCCGTCTTGCGACTACATGTGGGCTTTCGACGTGCACCCGCCGGAAGCGGCCGCCGAGGGCGCGGCTCCGCCCGCTGAAGAACCGGCCCCGGACCCGTTCAATTTCAAGCGGCTGTTTGCCGAACTGGACAGGTTCTGCGCCGCCGTCGTGGCTCTGCCAGGAGCCGCCGGTCATACCGAAATCCAGCAGCAGATCGCTTTGCTCAACAGCAAGAAAGAAGAGCTGAAGCAGGCGGGGGCCCAGGCAATCGCCGTCGAAAAGGCGCAGAAGGAGAAAATGGCCGCGCAGCTTCGGGAGTCGCAGCAGAAAGCGGAAGCTCATCGCCGCAAGATGGAGGAGATCAACAAGCCCTCGCCGCCGCTGGATGGAGAGGCCCTCGGCCGCGCGCTCTTGAAGAACCTGGGGCTGACCACCTGATCGGCAGCCGCCGTTGTTCTGTTCTTCACATTTCATTCGATACGATCTTGTTATCGAGTGTTCATCAAGCGCTCATTCATTTTTGACAGTGCGCGGGTAGACTCGACCCATCAGCCTCAAAGCACTTGGAGAGAAAAACTGTGAAAAGAAGACGAGGAACTAGAATTATGAATCTACGTGTGTCCACCCTTCTCGGCAACGTCCTGATTGCCGGGATGATCGGTCTGGGTACGGCCAGCGCGCAAACACCGGCGCCAGCGGCCGGGCCGATCACGCCAATCCAGCATTTGGTGGTCATCTTTCAGGAGAACGTGTCGTTCGATCATTACTTCGGGACCTATCCGTTTGCCGCGAATCCGGAGGGGGAACCGCCGTTTTTCGCTTTTGCCAATACGCCGAGCGTCAACGGCTTCAGTCCCGCGTTCATGAATAACAATGCCGTCGTGGCCAATCCGACCAATGGTCCGGGCGCGTTCGCGCCGTTTCTTCTGAGCCGGTCCCTGGCAGCTACCAGCGACCAGGATCACGACTACACGGCGGAACAGATTGCCTATCACAGCGGGCTAGCGGACCTCTTCCCCAAGGCCACGGGTACGCCGGGACCGCCGCCGACCAACATCCCGCAGGCCTCCACCACCGGTCTCGTCATGGGCTACTACGATGGCAACACGGTGACCGCGCTATGGAATTACGCGCAGCACTTCGCCATGAGCGATAACTCCTACAACACCACCTACGGTCCGTCTACCCCTGGCGCCCTCAATCTGGTCGCCGGCCAGACCAATGGAGTGATCAACAATACCAACGGAACGGGAGCCCTGATCGACGACGGAGCCGGAGGCCTCACTGACATTAGCGATGCCGATCCAGCCGGCGACATCTGCTCCACCTCCACCGGCGAAACCTTCAGCATGAGTGGCAAGAACATCGGCGACCTGCTGAATGCCGCCGGAGTGAGCTGGGGATTTTTCGAGGGCGGCTTCGACGTGACCGAGACCAATCCCAACGGATCCACGGGCTGCTCGCGCAGCACCACATCGCTGGTAACGAATGTAAAGAAGGCCGACTACATTCCCCACCACCAGCCGTTCCAATACTACAAATCCACCGCGAATCTCACGCACGCGCGGCCCTCTTCGGTGACCGTGATCGGCCAGCAGGGCGACGCCGCCAACCACCAGTATGACCTCAACGATTTTTACTTCGCGGTAAACAACGGCAATTTCCCGGCCGTCACCTTCTTGAAGGCCGCCGGATTCCAGGACGGGCATGCCGGGTACTCCGATCCGCTCGACGAGCAACAGTTCATCGTGCACGTCATCAACTATCTGCAAACCAGGCCGGAATGGGCGTCCACCGCCGTAGTGATCTCCTGGGACGATTCCGACGGCTGGTACGACCATCAGATGCCGCCCCTGGTAAATCAATCCGCGACCACCGCTGACGCGGTGACCGGAACCGGTGCGTGCGGCGCTGCCAGCGCGGCACTGCCTGGCATCGCGGCCGCGGCCATTCATGCGCAGGGCCGCTGCGGATACGGTCCGCGCTTGCCGTTGATGGTCATTTCTCCTTACGCCAAGCAGAATTTTGTGGATCACACCATCACCGACCAGAGCTCCATCATTCGCTTTGTCGAGGACAACTGGCTCAACGGCCAGCGCATCGGCCAAGGTTCTTTCGATGCGCTTGCCGGTCCGCTGGACAACATGTTCAACTTCGAAGCAGCGCCGAACATGACCCCGTTCATGCTCTCGGAGACGAGCGGCGAACCGATGAACCCGGCGCAGGCGGCGTCTCCCAAGAACGCGCTGCATCGCGCGCTGAAACCGGGCGGTGGTGTAGTCGAACACTAGGGGCACAAACTCGAGCTTGTGCCTACCAGGGCAGGCGGCACCGCCTGCCCTATATACTCTCAGCAGTGACGCGTCGAAAATTCTGTTGTTACGCAAGCTGTGCGGTTGCGCTTGCGGGGCGGAGAACATCCGCTGCCGCGGCGCTCCATCCCGATTCCCTCGCCAAGTTCGTCGATCCTCTGCCCATACCCGAAGTTGCCAAGCCAATTGGCTTTCGTGCCGCGCCCGACCATTCCTCGTCCAAGGTTCCTTACTATCGCGTGGCCATGCGGCAGGTCGAGTGCAAATTGCACCGCGATCTGCCGGCTGCGCGCCTGTGGTGCTATGGCGGTTCCTCGCCCGGGCCTACATTCGAGACGCGCAGCAATCAAGCGCTGCTCATCGAGTGGCCGAATGAGCTGCCCACCAAACACTTCCTCCCCATCGACCACAGCCTGCACGGAGCCGAAGCCGGCCTCCCGGAAGTTCGCGGCGTCGTGCACATTCACGGGGCGAAAGCGCCGCCCGAAAGCGACGGATATCCCGAGGATTGGTACGTGCCGGGAAGATCGCGCACCTATTTCTATCCCAACCGGCAGGAGCCTGCCGCGCTTTGGTATCACGATCACACCATGGGCATCAACCGGCTGAACATCTACGCCGGCATGTTCGGGCTCTATCTCATCCGCGATGACGTCGAAGACCAGCTCGATCTCCCCAAGGGGCCTTACGAAATTCCGCTGGTGATTTATGACCGCCTGCTCCGGCAGGACGGCCAGCTCGATTATCCGGTCTCGGGCAACCCGGAGCGGCCCTGGGTTCCGGAAGTTTTCGGCAACGTGATGATGGTCAACGGCAGAGCCTTCCCGTTTCTCGAAGTAGAGGAACGCAAGTACCGTTTCCGCGTACTCAATGCCGCGAATGGCCGGTTCTTCCATTTGTCCCTCTCGAACGGACAATCGATTCACCAGATCGGCACCGACCAGGGGCTGCTGCCGGCCCCGGTCGACTTGGAACGGTCACTGCTGGCGCCCGGCGAGCGCGCCGATTGGATCCTCGATTTCACGGGCCATGCCGGCGAGCAGATCGTTCTGAAGAATGATTCGTTCCAGGTGATGCAGTTCCGCGTGAGCAAGGCGAAATCGCCAGATACCAGCTCCATTCCCCGCGCGTTGCGCCCCGTGCCGAAGACGGCCGAATCCACCGCCGTGCGGACACGCGCGCTCGCCCTGATCGAGAACATGAACATGGCCGGCGAATCCATGTCGATGCTCCTGAACGGGACGCCCTGGCACATGCCCGTGACCGAGAACCCGGTGCTCGATTCCACCGAGATCTGGAGCTGCATCAATACCACGGACGACTCACACCCGATTCATCTACACTTGGTGCGCTTTCAGATCCTGGACCGCCGGCGCTTCGAGCCGTTCTTCTACCAGACCACGGGCGAGGTCCGGTACACCGGGCCTGTCACTCCGCCCGCTCCAGAAGAGGCCGGCTGGAAGGACACGGTCCGCGCCGACCCCAAGATGGTGACGCGCATCATCGTACGATTCGAGGGTTACCTCGGCCGCTATGTATGGCACTGCCACGTGCTGGAGCACGAAGACAACGAAATGATGCGGCCCTACGACGTGATCCCAAGTACGCACAAGCTTTAGCTTGTCCCTTCCACGAGGTATCGGTCGATGGAGTGCGCGGCGCGGCGGCCCTCGGCGATAGCCCAGACCACCAGCGATTGGCCGCGGCGCATGTCACCGGCCGCGAAAACGCCAGGGACGCTCGTTCTGTGATCGGCATCGGTAGCGATGTTGCCGCGCGGGTCGAGAGCCAGGCCGAGCTGCTCGATCATGCCGGTTTTCGCGGGGCCGAGGAAGCCCATAGCAAGCAGGACCAGATCGGCGTCGATGACGAATTCCGTGCCGGGGATCGGTTTGAGCGAGGCGTCCACCCGCACGACGTGAAGCTGCCGAACGTGGCCGCGATCATCGCCGGTGAAGCTCTGAGTGGCGACAGACCAGTCGCGAATTCCGCCTTCTTCGTGCGCGGCTTCGCTTCGCAACTGCATCGGCCAGAGCGGCCAGGGGGTGGACGGCGAGCGGTCTTCGGGCGGCTTGGGCAGGAGTTCGAACTGGGTCACTGAGAGGGCGGACTGGCGGTGGCAGGTGCCCAGACAATCGGCGCCGGTGTCGCCTCCCCCGATAATCACCACTCGCTTCCCGGTTGCCAGGATCTGGTTCTCCACAACGTCGCCTTCCGAACGGTGGTTCTGCTGCGGGAGGAATTCCATGGCGAAGTGGATGCCTTGGAGATCGCGGCCCGGGACGCGGAGATCGCGCGGCTGCTCGGCGCCGCCGGCCAACAGCAGCGCGTGGAACTCCTTGCGAAGGTCTTCAACCGGTACGTTTCGGCCCACGTGAGCATCGGTCTGGAACTGCACCCCTTCGGCGCGCATCTGCTCAAGACGCCGGTCGATGAGGTGCTTCTCCATTTTGAAATTGGGGATGCCGTAGCGCAGCAGGCCGCCAATGCGGTCGGCCTTTTCGAAGACCGTCACATCGTGGCCGGCGCGCGCCAGTTGCTGCGCGGCAGCGAGGCCGGCCGGACCGGAGCCGACAACGGCCACGCGCTTGCCGGTGCGGACCGCTGCCGGTTGCGGGCGGATGAAGCCTTCGGCGAAAGCGCGGTCGATGATGGTCTTTTCGATCTGCTTGATGGTGACCGGCGGTGTGTTGATGCCGAGCACGCACGCAGCTTCGCAGGGCGCGGGGCAGATGCGGCCCGTGAATTCTGGGAAATTGTTGGTGGAATGCAGAAGGCGAACGGCTTCGCGCCAGTTGCCCTGATGGACGAGATCGTTCCAATCGGGAATAAGGTTGGTGAGCGGGCAGCCGTTGTGGCAGAAGGGGACGCCGCAATCCATGCAGCGCGAAGCCTGAGCGCGCAGAGTTGGCTCGGGCTGGGGAAGATAGATTTCGAGGAAGTCGTGGACGCGCGTGTCGGGCGGACGGCGCGCGGGGAGTTCGCGCGGCAGAGTGAGGAACGGAGGAGCGCTAGACATGGGCGGCGTCTCCTGATTGCGCAGGGACCTGTGCCGGGACGAATCTCGGCACGGCAGGCATGAGTGCCTGCGCCACGTCGTTGGGCCAGACTTTGACGAACTTGGGTAGTAGTTGGGGCCAGTTCTCGAGGATCCAGGCAGCGCGCGGGCTGGCGGTCGCGGCAGCGTGCTTTTCGATCAGGCTGTAGAGTTCCTTTTCATCCTCACCGGCGACCGGATACAGTCCGACCGTGGAGTGATGGCAGCGCATTTCCGCGAAGTCGCCTTCAGCGTCGAAGATATAGGCGACTCCGCCGGTCATGCCGGCGGCGAAGTTGCGGCCGCATTTTCCGAGGACTACGACGGTTCCGCGGGTCATGTACTCGCAGCCGTGGTCGCCGAGACCTTCGATGACGGCGGTGGCGCCTGAGTTGCGGACGGCGAAGCGCTCGCCGGCAACGCCATTGAAGTACGCATCGCCGCCGGTGGCGCCGTAGAGCGCGACGTTGCCGATCAGAATGTTCTCTTCCGGCTGGAAGGTGGAACTGCGCGGAGGATAGACAATGAGCCGGCCGCCGGAGAGGCCTTTACCGACGTAGTCATTGGCGTCGCCTTCGAGTTCGAGAGTGACACCGGCAGCCAGGAACGCGCCGAAACTTTGTCCGGCCGAGCCGGTAAAGCAGCACCGGATGGTATCGCGGGGCAGGCCGGCAGAGCCCCAGCGGCGGGCGATCTCACCCGAAAGCATCGCGCCCACGGTCCGGTGAATGTTGCGGATGGGGAGCTTGATCTCGATGGGCGTACGCGTTTCGATGGCGTCGCGGGCGTGATCGATCAGTTTGTAATCGAGTGCTTCTTCGAGGCCGTGATTCTGGTGCTGCACGCAGCGGCGGGCGACGCGGCCGGGAACGGGGGGGTTGTAGAGGATGACGGACAGGTCGATGCCCTTGCCCTTCCAGTGGTCAAGCGGGACGCGCGTTTCGAGCATGTCGACGCGGCCGACCATTTCGTCGAAGGTGCGGAAGCCCATCTGGGCCATGAGGCCGCGCACCTGCTCGGCGACGAAGAACAGGAAATTGATGACATGCTCGGGGGCACCCTGGAACTTCGCTCGCAGCACGGGGTCCTGGGTGGCGATGCCGACGGGGCAGGTGTTGAGGTGGCACTTGCGCATCATGATGCAGCCCATGGCGACCAGCGGCGCGGTGGCGAAGCCGAACTCCTCCGCGCCGAGCAGCGCGGCGATGACCACATCGCGGCCGGTTTGTAGCTTGCCGTCGGTCTGGAGCCGGACGCGGCCACGGAGGTCGTTCATCACGAGGACCTGGTGCGCCTCGGCGAGGCCGAGCTCCCAGGGGATGCCGGCATGCTGGATGGAGCTGAGCGGCGACGCGCCCGTGCCGCCGCTATCGCCGGAAATCAGGATGACGTCGGCGTGAGCTTTGGCCACGCCTGCCGCGACCGTTCCGACACCCACTTCGGCCACGAGTTTGACGGAGATGCGGGCGCGCGGGTTGACGTTCTTGAGATCGTAGATGAGTTGGGCGAGATCTTCTATGGAGTAGATGTCGTGGTGGGGTGGCGGAGAAATCAGGCCGACGCCGGGTGTAGAGTGGCGCACGCGGGCGATGATCTCGTCGACCTTGTGGCCGGGAAGCTGGCCGCCTTCGCCCGGCTTGGCGCCTTGGGCCATCTTGATTTGCAGCTCGTCGGCATTGACCAGGTAATTGGCGGTGACGCCGAAGCGCGCGGAAGCCACCTGCTTGATGGCGCTGCGGCGGTCGGTGCCGAAGCGAGCTTCGTCTTCTCCGCCCTCACCGGTGTTGGAACGGGCGCCGATGCGGTTCATGGCGATGGCCAGGGTTTCGTGGGCTTCCTTGGAAATGGAGCCGAAGGACATGGCGCCGGAGGCGAAGCGCTTGACGATTTCGGATGCAGGCTCCACGTCTTCCAGGGCGATGGGCTCGGAGGACGGCTTGATGTCCAGCAGGCCGCGGAGGGTGCTGAGCTGGCGCGATTGGCGGTAAAGCAAGGCGGCGTATTCTTCGAATGTCTGAAAGCTATTCTGCTGGACGGCGTGCTGGAGCTTTGAGATGGTCTGCGGATTGTAGAGGTGGTATTCGCCGTCGGCGCGATATTGGTAGTTGCCGCCGAGGGGAAGTTCGGGCTGGGAATCGGTGATGGGTTGGAAGGCGTGGCGATGCTTGCGAATGGCTTCCTCGGCGAGGACATCAAGTCCAACGCCTTCAATGCGGGAAGCGGTTCCGGTGAAGTAATGGTTGATGAGGTCCCGGTTGAGACCGAGGGCCTCGAAGACCTGGGCGCCACGGTAACTTTGCAGTGTGGAGATGCCCATTTTGGAGAAGGTCTTCAGGAGGCCTTTGTTAATGGATTTGATGAAGGCATCACGGGCTTTGCCCGGCGACAAGCTAAAGCATGTCGCCACTGTCTCCAGAGCAAGGTATGGGTTGACGGCGCTCGCGCCGTAGCCGATCAGCAGGGCGAAATGCATCACCTCGCGCGGCTCGCCGGATTCGATGATCAAGGCAACTTGCGTGCGGCTCTCTTCGCGGACCAGATGATTGTGGACCGCGGCGAGGGCCAGCAGGCTGGGGATGGGAGCATAATCCGGATCGAGGCCGCGGTCGGAGAGGATGAGCAGAGTGTAGCCGGACTGGATCGCGAGCGAGGCGCGGCGGCAAAGCTGGGTGAGGGCGCGTTCGAGGCCCTTGGCACCTTCCTCAACGGCGAAAAGCATGGGAAGTGTAGTGGCCAGGAAATCGCCCTGCGAGACGCGGCGCAGCTTTTCGAGGTCGCGATTGGTCAGGATGGGATGCGGGAGCTTAAGGGTGTGGCAGTGCTGCGGAGTTTCGTCCAGGATGTTGCGCTCGGTACCGATGTAGCTGGTGAGCGACATGACCATCTCCTCGCGGATGGGGTCGATAGGAGGGTTGGTGACTTGGGCAAAGAGCTGCTTGAAGTAATGGAAGAGGGGCTGGGGCTGATCGGATAGACAGGCAAGTGGGATATCCGTGCCCATGGAACCCACTGGTTCTTCGCCCGACCTGGCCATGGGAGCGAGGATCATCTTGAGGTCTTCAGCGGTGTAGCCGAAGGCGCGCTGGCGCCGCACCAGGGTGGCGTGATCTGTGCCGTGCTCGCGCGGGGGGTCGGGAAGCTGGTCGAGCGTGATCTGGTTTTCCTTGAGCCAGAGCTGGTAGGGATTGCGGCTGTAGAGGGAACGTTTGATTTCCTTGTCCGAGATGATGCGGGCTTCGGAGGTATCGACCAGCAGCATCTTGCCGGGCTGGAGGCGGCCCTTCTGCTTCACCTTCTCCGGAGGCACGGAGAGCACGCCGGCTTCCGAGGCCATGATGACCAAGTCGTCATGCGTGACTACATAGCGCGCGGGACGAAGTCCGTTGCGATCGAGGGTGGCGCCGATGGAGCGGCCGTCGGTAAAGGCGATGGCGGCGGGACCGTCCCACGGTTCCATGAGCGAGGCGTGGTATTCGTAGAACGCGCGCTTCTGCGGGTTCATGTGCTCGTTCTTGGACCAGGCTTCGGGAATCAGCATGGCCATGGCGTGCGGCAGGGAGCGGCCGGACAGGAGGAGCAGTTCCAGGGCATTGTCGAATGCCGCCGAATCACTGCCGCCGGGTTGAATGATGGGGAATAGCTTCTTGAGATCGGTGCCGAACAGCGGCGAGGCCAGGATGGACTGGCGGGCGTGCATCCAGTTCACGTTGCCGCGCAGGGTGTTGATCTCGCCGTTGTGGGCGATGTAGCGGTAGGGGTGTGCGAGTTGCCAGGTGGGAAAGGTGTTAGTCGAGAAGCGCTGATGCACCAGGCACAGGGCGCTGACGACTTCGGGATCGCGCAACTCGGGGTAGAAGTGGGCGATCTGTGGCGCCAGCAGCAGTCCTTTATAGACGATGGTGCGGGCGGACAGGGACGGAATGTACACATCGGCAAGCTCGGATTCGATGCGTTTGCGAACAATGTAGAGCTTGCGTTCGAGCTGATCTTCACTCATGCCGCGCGCGCGGGCGACGAAGAGCTGTTGGATGTACGGTTGCGACCCGCGGGCTACGCGGCCGATCACCTCGGCGTTGATTGGGGTGTCGCGCCAGCCGAGAACGGCGAGGCCTTCTTCCCGGACGATGCGTTCGATAACGCCTTCGCACTGCAGGCGGCGGTGCGGCTCCACGGGAAGGAAGGTAATGCCGACGCCGTACTCGCCGGCGGGCGGGAGGGTGAAGCCGCGGATGGCGCATTCGCGCGCGAAAAACTGGTGGGGAATCTGGACGAGGATGCCGGCGCCGTCTCCAGTGTCGGGATCGCAGCCGCATGCGCCGCGGTGCGTCAGGTTGATGAGAACCTGAATGCCTTTGACGATGATGTCGTGGGACTTGTGGCCCTTGATATTGGCGACGAAGCCGATCCCGCAAGCGTCGTGTTCGAACCGGGGATCGTAGAGCCCCTGGGATAGAGGTAGACCGGTATTCACAAGAGAATGCGCCATGTTTTTTTCTTGGGAAACCCGGGGACCAGGGAGGGTACTCCGGTCGCGGTTTCTTGCCAGACGGTGGTTACCTTGCAGTCAGTTTAGCAGAGGAAGATGGCTCAGGCAAACAGCGCTTGTTTTCGGCGGCCTCGATGGGCTACGGTTGCGGCGCTTTGCGCTTGAGGCCGATCACTACCAGGGAAGGCGGTTCGACGCCGGCCGCCTTGGCTTTGTCGACTTCGCGCTGCGCTGCCTGGTAGTCTCCACGCAGATAGGCCAGCAGGGCCAGGTCGGCGTGAGGCCGGCCAGCGCCGGGATGAAGTTCAATCGCCTTCTGGAATTCGCGTTCGGCGGCCTGGAAATCGCCGGTTCGCTCTTCCGCTTGACCCAGGCGGAAGTGCGCGTCGGAGTCCGCAGGCGCCTGTTGCACTTGGACGCGTAGTCTGGCCACCTCGTCCTGGAATCGCTTCTTCTGGGTGACGAGCGTGTCCAAATCGCGCTGTGCCACGGCCAACCGGGGGTTGAGACGAAGGGCCTCCTGCAAAGCCGCGATGGCCGCGTCCGTCCGGCCCACCTGTTGGGAGAGCGCGTATCCCAGCGTCAGTTGCGTCTCAGCGTTCGACGGATCGAGCCGGGCGGCAGTTGTGAGTTCTTCGGCGGCAGCTTCGGTATCGTGGGTCTTGACTAGAACCATGCCTAGCGACCGGTGGGTAATGGGGTTGCCCGGCGCGAGGCGCACCGCCTCGCGGAGTTCCGCCGCCGCCATGTCGTCTTGCGAGTTTCTGGAGTACGCCAGGGCGATTTCGAGCCGTGTGCCGGCATTGTTGGGATCGCCCTCGATCGCCGCGCGGAAATGCTCGATGGCCTGATCCCTGCGCCGGCCGTTGAGCAGCGCCGCGGCTATCACCTGATGAGCGCGGGCCGTGGAATTACCGGACGACCCGGGATCGGCCGCTGCGATAGCGTCGACCGCGCGCTTCGCCCACGAGCCCTGTAAGAGGCCGCCGACGCCCGATTGAAAAGGATAATCGCGCATGCGGCGGATCAGTTGTACGGACTTCGGAGAAAACGTGGCCGTCTCCGGCGTCTCGGCAAGAATGGTGCGCAGCGCCGCGGGCTCGTGCTGCGCGCCGAACAGGTGCGCCAGCTCGTGAGCGAGGACGATGGCATTGTGCGCTTCGGGCTGATCGGCAGAGTCCACAACAACGATCGCACGCGCAAACGGGGCGGCGCTGCCGGTACGCCGTCCCTCGTGAACGCCGGTAATGGCCACGAGGACATCAGCCTTGCTCTCGATGTCGAACGGCAATGCCGCCGCACGCCGATCGAGGGTTGCTATGGTGGCAGTGGGATCGGTGTGGTCCGCAGTGAGCAGCTTCCAACGAACGCCGGTTCCCGCATTCGAGTAGATGCGGTTGACTTCCCGGAAGCGCGATTCGACGAGGCTTGACCAGTTGGCATGTGTCATCCGGAAAGCCGGGTCGGTGAGGACGCTGACCGTGAGTTGCCGGGGCTGCAGGAAACGCCACAGCCCGCCGCCGGCGGCCACCAGGACCACAGCCAGCGCGGCGGCCCTCGCACGGCGGCCAAACTTGGGCATCACAGGGTTAGTGTGCCAGATTTGGCGGGCATGGTCGAGTGGCGGAAAGCTACGGATAACGGGTTTGCGAGACCGGGCGAGCTGCGCTCGCCTAGCACAAGCTAAAGCTTGTGCGTACTTGGACCGATTGACAATCGGTCCGCAGGTTGACAACCTGCCCTACACCGAGCGTGGTAGTGTGGTCTGTAATTATTAGAAGACTCTGTAGCGCATCGAAGTCAATCGCGTATGACAAGGACGGCATCTGAAATCGAAAATAACCTGGCGGCGATCCGGCAGAAGCGCGGACTATCGGCCGCCTACCTGGCGAAAGTGACCGGAGTCAGCCGGCAGACCATATACGCCATCGAGGCCGGGAGCTACGTGCCCAATACCGCTCTGGCGCTGAGGTTGGCGCGCGTGCTCGAGAGCGGCGTGGACGAGCTATTCGCGCTGCCGGGTGATTTCCCGGCGCCGGATGTCCGGCTCCAGGAGGTGGCGCTGCTGCGCGGGCCGGAGATGCTACAGACGGGACAGCCGGTGCAGCTCTGCCGCGTGGACCGGCGCATGATGGCTTCGGCGCCATCGCCCGTGCCTTGGTATTACCCGGCCAGCGACGCCATCGTGACCGGGCAGACGACGCGGCGCGGAAGGGCCAAGGTACAGGTGTTTCACACCGAGCGCGACTTCCAGAACCGCATCCTGGTTGCGGGATGCGATCCCGCGATTTCGGTGCTGGCGCGACACGTGCAGGCAGCGGGGTTCGATCTGGTGCTGGCGCACCGCAACAGCTCGCAAGCCCTGGAGTTGCTGAAGGAAGGCAGCATCCACGTTGCCGGAACGCACCTTCGCGACGAGGCCAGCGGCGAATCCAACCTGCCGGCCATCGGGCGGTTGTTCTCGCGGAATGCCGTGGCGGTGATTTCGTTCGCGGTGTGGGAGGAAGGAATCGTGACGGCGCGCGGAAATCCCAAGGCGATACGGGGCATCGAGGATTTCGCGCGGCCGGACGTCATCATCGTTAACAGGGAGGCCGGCGCGGGCAGCCGCAACCTGCTGGACGATCAATTGAAGCAGCTCAAGATCAGCGCGCGCAGGGTGCGCGGCTACGATCGCGTGGCGCCGGGGCATCTTCCGGCGGCGTGGCGGGTGCAGACGGGAGAGGCGGACTGCTGCATCGCCACTCGCGGCGCGGCGCGGCTGTTTGGGTTGGGCTTCATACCCTTAGTGAGCGAGCGATACGATCTCGCGATCCGCCGGCAACACCTGGATCTGCCGGGAATCCAGGCGTTGCTGGACGTGTTGAGCCGGTCGAATTTCCGGCGCGAGCTGGACAGCCTGGGCGGGTATGATACCCGCGCGGCCGGCCAGAGGATGCTATAGGGCGGCGCGACGCTATGCGACTTCGAGATATTCGGGTTGCGGTACGCCAGCCGAAAAGCCCATGTGCACGGGCACCTGGCGCAGATAGAGCGGGTCAAGCCCGCGCGCGGCGTGGCGTTGATCCCAGCCGTTGTCCTTGGCCGGGAACATCACCCAGCCGGCATCCGGGACGTACGCGACCCAGTGTTTGGGATGCAAGGCACTGCGATACAACTTAATCATTTGGTTCCCTCCCTCTTGGTCTCTGAGAGTTTACGGACAGGCTCGACTTTCACGAACCGGCATAGCGCGATGCAGCCTTTGTTCTTGCACGTGAGGCAGAGCCGCTTGTGAGTCATTCCGAAATAAAAATATCCGAAAATGTCGCGATTCTCAACGAAAACTATGCGGGCACGCGGGGATTACCCACGGCAGGGGGTACAGGGCTACGCGAAGGTCCCAGCCCGGGTTCCGAGTCACCCTAATTTGCGGGCAGCGTTGGGTTTTGGCGCCCTGCAGGCCTCCCAGGCGGTGCGCCACACCCCCATACGCCGGTCCAACGGGGATGTGATAACATGCAATAGGATTAAGCTCCGATCATCCGAAGCTCGTCTTTTCCTTTAAATGAACTGTGTTTACTAAATGAATTTACGCTCTCTTTTCAGTTTGTTTTCCTCGGACCTGGCCATTGACCTCGGCACGGCGAATACGCTGGTATACGCCAAGGGCAAAGGCATCGTGGTCAACGAACCGTCTATCGTTGCCATCAACAAAACCACGGGCGAAGTGGAAGCCGTGGGCAAAGAAGCCAAAGAGATGCTGGGGCGCACTCCCGGCAACATCGTGGCCATCAAGCCCATGAAGGACGGCGTGATCGCCGACTTCAAAGTAACCGAGCGCATGCTGAATTACTTTATTCAGAAGGCGCACGGGCGCAAAATGCTGGTGCATCCGCGCATCGTCATCGGCGTGCCCAGCGAGATCACGCAGGTGGAAAAACGCGCCGTCATGGATTCGGCCTATCGCGCGAAGGCCAGCGAAGTGCACCTGGTGGAGCAGGCCATGGTGGCGGCGATCGGCGCCGGGTTGCCCATCACGGAGCCGTCGGGCAACATGGTGGTGGACATCGGCGGCGGCACCACGGACGTAGCTGTGATTTCGCTTTCCGGGATTGTCTACTCGCGCTCGGTGCGCGTGGCCGGCAACGAGATGGACGACGCGGTGACGCAGTATCTGAAGCGCAAGTACAACCTTCTGATTGGCGAGCGCACGGCGGAAACCATCAAGATCGAGGTCGGCTCGGCCTATCCTTTGGACAAACCCCTGACCACCGAGATAAAGGGGCGCAACCTGATCGAGGGCGTGCCGCGCACCATCTCGGTGGACGACAGTGAAATTCGCGAAGCGCTTTCCGAATGCGTGGCCACCATCGTCAACGCCATCCGGGTGGCGCTGGAGCGCACGCCGCCGGAGCTGAGCGCGGACATCAGCGACCGCGGTATTGTGCTGACGGGCGGGGGAGCGCTATTGAAGAACCTGGACAAGCGTATCCGCGAAGAGACCGGCCTGCCGGTTTCCATCGCCGACGACCCGCTGGCATCGGTGGTGCTGGGCACGGGAAGAATGCTCAGTGATTTCCGGCTGCTCCGCAAGATTTCGATAGACTGAAAATAGCCATCAGCGATCAGCCGTCAGCGGTCAGCCGAAGCAGCCGCGCCAACTGCTGAGAGCTGAAAGCGGATGGCCGATAGCTGACAGGCTGATGGAGTCCTTTCTCAACCGATACCGGAACATCACCGTGCTGCTGCTGGTGATCTTCGCGCAGCTGGTGTTGCTCGCCTTTCAGGTGAAGAACGACCAGGACGTGCGCTTCATCCGGGTGTGGACGGTGACAGCGGTCTCTCCCCTGGCGCGAATCGTCGAAGGGCTGCGCGGCAGCGGCATCGGCTTCGTCCGCAACTACATTCAACTCCACGACGCCGATGCGCAGAACCGGCGGCTGCAAGCCGAAGTAGACAGGTTGCGCATCGAGAATATCTTCCTCAAGAACGAGCTCAACACCGCCGATCGCGCCAGGGCCCTCCAGATATTCCAGCAGCGCACGCCGTCCAAGACCCTGGCCGCCAGCGTGATTTCGACGGGCCTGGGAACGAGCCGCAAGGTGATCTACGTGGATCGCGGGACGGTTTCCGGAGTAATGCGGGGCATGGCGGTGGTCACTCCCGATGGGATCCTGGGCAAGGTGGACGCGGCATATCCGACGGCTTCGGAGGTTCTGCTGGTTACGGATCCTGAATTCGCCGCGGGCGTTATGACGGCCGATGCGCTAGTGCACGGCACGCTGCACGGGCAAGGCTCGCCGGTCTGCAAGGTGGACTACATCGGGCTGGAGGACAAACTGGCGCCGGGAGACCAGCTGTACACCTCCGGCGATGACCGCATCTTCCCGCGTGGATTTCCGGTGGGCGTGGTGAAGTCCGTGTCCCCGGGGCAGCCGTTCAAGGATGTCACCGTTGAGCCTTCCGGACCGGCGCGCGGATTAGAGGACGTCCTGATCATCCTGGAGGGCGCACACCAGGAGATTCCCACCACGCCGACAGCGACCGAGCCGGTCTATGTGGCGCCGGCGCCGCCGGGGAATTCGGCAGGCACACCGGCGACTCCGAGCCCGGGGACAGCGGCCGCGGCACCCGGCACGGAGGCGGACCGGCTGCGGTCTTTGTATAAAGCGGTCGGGGAAGAGCAGCAGCACACCTACGGGGAAGGCTTACCGGGGTCGAAGCCTCCGGACTTTACCAAGATTCCGGTTGGCGGCGCGCCGCCGGGATTCAAGGGGACTGGCGCGCCTGTGGCGCCTCCATCCGCATCGCCTATGCAGAAGGGCACGGGACCGCCGGCCGGGGGTCCGTTGCGGCAATGAGCTACTCGGGCAGCCGCATGCTCCTCAGCAGCCAGCGCGAGAGCCAGGTCACGAAATTTCGCGTCTGGGTGATGCTGGCGGTGCCCCTGACGGCCCTGTTGTTCCAGGTTTACGTACCCCTGTTCTTCCGGTTCTTGGCGTTCCTCGACATGCCGCTGCTGGTGGTGGTGTACCTGGCGCTGATGCGGCGCAGCCCGGTGGCCGGCCTGCTGCTGGGTTCCATCGTGGGGCTGGCGCAGGATTCCCTCTCGAAAAATCCTCTGGGCATGTTCGGAATCACCAAGACCCTGGTGGGCTACTTTGCGGCGTCGGTGGGCATGAAGCTCAACGTCGACAATGTGCTGATGCGCTTCCTGCTGGCCTTCTTCTTCTGTGTGTTCCACCAGGCTTTCTACTGGGTGATGGAAAGGGCGCTGCTGCGCCACCTCTCGCAATTCGAGATCGAGACGTGGCTGGTGTATGGGCTGTTGAACGCGGTGGTGGGCTCGGCGCTGTTCCACTTGTTAGACAAGTTAAAGGTCACAGCTTAGGGCCAACTGGAAATAGTTAAGGCCTGGCGCGGGCGAGACGATGTATACTGGACAAAACTCGGGGTCCCGACTAAAGGAGTTGTGTCCTATGAAACTGCTTCCAAGCTTGATGATTTCCCTTTTCCTGGCGGGAACTGGGCTTGCCCAGACCCAGGCGATTAACGGCAGCATTCGCGGCCATGTAACCGATCCGGGAGGCGCGTCGGTCCCGGATGCCAAGGTAGACGTAGTGAACTCCGCGACCGGCTTTGCGCGAACGACTTCCACCGGCGGGGAAGGGTACTTTGTCATCCCCAACCTGCCGCTCGGTTCCTACACGCTGACCGTGCAGAAGTCCGGATTCGATACGCAGCGCCACACCGGCATTCTTTTGGACGCCGGCACGGAAGCGGTGATGGACATGGAACTCAAGGTTGGCGCCGTGTCCACGACCGTGGAGGTCACCGGCGGCGCACCGGTGCTGGAACCCTCGCGGATATCGACGGGGCGAACTATTGACCAGGCGGAGATCGATAATTTGCCGCTGACTTCGCGGAACCCGTATAATTTCGTGATTTTCCAGCCGGGCATGAGCGGGCACCCGAATCCGGAGCTGGGGATTCCGCGAACCCTCAATACCAACGGGCTCCTGGACCGTATCAATTACCAGATGGACGGCATGGTGGATACGGAGAGCGACCGCTACGGACTGCGGCTCTTCGCGATATCCGATATTTACGTGCGTGAGGTTCAGACGGTATCGAACAGCTACGCGCCGGAGTTTGGCGGCACGGCCGGGGACATCTTCAACGTGATCACCAATTCCGGTACCAACCAGCTGCATGGCGAGTTTTCATTCATCGGCCGGCCGCCGGATTGGTCCGCGCGCACGATTCTGCTGGCCGCGAACAAGCCCAACACGAGCATCGATCTCCACGACTGGGCGATGAACGCCGGCGGTCCTATCAAGAAAGACAAGATATTCATTTTTGGCGCTTATGAGCATTTACTGCGCGGAACGCCGGTGCCGGTGACGATCGATCCGAACGCCGCGGCGCAGATCGGAATTCCAGCCTCGCAGCTGGCCACCGCGCCGACCGTGCAGCACGTGCAGTTCCTGAACCTGCGCGTGGACTGGCAGATCAACCCAAAGCACCAGGTGTTCTTCCGCTACGATTATTTCCGCAACGAATATCCTTTCAATACCGCTAACGGCGGCCTGAACGCGCTGAGCGTGGGCGTGGACTTCCACGATCGCGCGCACATCGGCGGCATCCAGTTGCTTTCCACGTTCTCGCCCACCGCGCTGAACGAGTTCCGCGCATCGGAGCCGTACCGCAACGAGCACCACGTGGCCGACCCGATCACCGGCACCGGTCCGGAAATCACGATTACCGGGATCGCGAACTTCGGCGGCACGACGGCGGCGGGCGACCGGTACGGAG
>Ga0335081_10004413_pt1 | contig 22194 bp, 16 predicted proteins | sample Lox_Sample_35_FD_206713 | JGI IMG/M metagenome (GOLD analysis project Ga0335081, IMG submission 206713) | Soil microbial communities from Loxahatchee National Wildlife Refuge, Florida, United States - Lox_Sample_3.5 | ecosystem: Environmental > Terrestrial > Soil > Wetlands | place: USA... | reverse complement strand
TACAGCGTGTTGAGGTACGCGACCAGATCCGCGATCTGCTGGGGCGACAGCTGCGAGGTGTGACCGTGCTTGTCACCGCCGCCGCACGGCCCGAACCGATCGGTGAGGCTGGCCGCGCAGCCGTCGTGCAAGTACGGCGGGCGCGTCGCGACGCCGAGCAGGCTCGGCACCTTGAACACGCCACCGGTGCCGACATCGACCAGCGAGTGGTTCGTGAACATCGGGCCCGAGTGGCAGGTCGCGCACCCGGTCTCGGCCGAGTTGAACAGCGCCTGGCCGCGCGCCACCGACTCCGGCACCAGCGTCGCGGGCTGCGCGGGCGCGCGGAACCGGTTGAGCCACGGGCCGAGCGACAGGTGCTGGCTGCGCGTGACCGTGCCGCCCGCCATGCGGTTGGCGAACACGTCGTCCATCAGCGTCGGCAGGTCGGGCTCGTCGCCCTGCCAGTGATACGGCGCGCGATCGAGGATGCCGCCCGCGAGGCTCTGGGTGCGCCGCGCGCCCTCGTTCTCGAACTGCCAGACCAGGCCGTCGTCGCGGCCCTCGGGGTGGCACGACGCGCACGCCAGGCCCACCGGGGTCTGGGTGTGGAACATCGCGCGCCCCGCGTCGTAGCCGAAGCCGCCCGGGATCTGGATCGTCTTGTCCTTCGCGCCGCTCGCGAAGTGGATCACGATGCCCGGGTACTCCGGGTAGAACACGACGAGGTCGCCGGCCGGCGTGTACGCGACCGAGGTCGGCGCGCCGAGCTCGTCGTCGACGACGCCGCCCTGGCCGTTGCCCCCCTGGCCGTCGTCGTCACCGCCGCTGCCCATGCCGCCGCCGCCACCGCCGCCGCCGCCACCGCCGCCGCCGCCGCACATGTTGTCGTCACCGTTGGCGAGCGACGACACCGGGATGACGGTCACGTTCTTGGCGCCCGCCATCGCGAACGCGATGCTGTTGCCGTTGGACGCGACGTCGACCGGCAGCGCGCCGACCACGATCGGCTGGACCGCGAACGGGTCGCTGCCCGGGTTGATCACGGTGATCGCGGTCTCGACCGGGCCCTGGCCGCAGCCCTGGCCGTAGCCGCCGTGCGTGACCTGGAGGATGGTCTGGAGCTGGCGCTGGTGGACCATCAGCAGCTGGCCGTTGCCCATCGCGATGGTGCGCCACGCGACCGCCGCGACCGCCGGCACCTCGCCGTCGCCCTGACCGCCGCTGCCGCTGCCGATCCCGCCGATCCCGCCGACCCCGCCGCCGCCGTTGTTGAACCGCTGCACGTCCGGCGGCGTGACCCGATCGGTCACGGTGCCGGTGCCGTCGACCGTGAGCAGCTCCGCCGCGCGGAACCGCGAGATGAACATCTGGCCGTTCTGCACGATCACGTCGCGCAGGTCGCGGTCGAGCCGGAGCTGGCCGACGTCGGGGCCACCCGCCGACGGGAACTTCACGACCTCGCCGCCGGTGCACGCGACGATCACGACGTCGCTCGTCGAATCCCACGCCAGGCCGCGCGGCTCGGCGCACGCGTCGCGCCGCGCCACCACCTGCAGCGTCTCGGGATCCGACAGCGTGAGCAGCGCGCCGCCGCGGCGCAGCGCGACGTGGATCCGGCCGGCGCCATCCTCGATCAGGCGGCCGGGCTCGTCACCCGCGTTGAGATCGATGTGCGCGACCACCTTGTAGCTGGTGAGGTCGATGCTCGCGACCTGATCGCGATCGGGATCGGCGATCACGGCGTGATTGCCGTCGCGCGTGATCAGCATCGTGCCGCCGGTGATCGGCACGCCCCACGGCGGTGGTGGGGTCTGCGACGGCGTGCTCGACGAACCACAGCCTGCAACGACGACCAGTGCCAGTAGCTTGCGCATCACAGACCTCCGTTGGATGAACCATCGCCCGACGTTCCGATCGGCGCTCCCGGCTCGGGACAGTTGGGCTCGAAGCCGAGCTGCCCGTCGCCGCCGAGCGGGCCGTTGAAGGCGTTGAACCCCGCATACGAGACCTTCGACGTGGTCGTGCCACCGTCGAACGTCACCGAGCACGAGTTGACCTGCACCTGCGCGATCCCGGCCTTGCTCAGCTCGTAGGAGCAAAGGTCGGCGCACGCGTCGATGTCGACCCGGCAGTCCTCGATCTTGAGCTCGAGCGCCGGCTCGTACGGCTCGTTCGCCGTGATCGTGGCGTGGCTGGCGCTGTCGTTGCAGCTCTCCGAGGTCGGGAGCTGCGGCACCCCGGTCTGATCCCCGCAGGCGCCGACCAGCGGCACGGCGGAGAGCACGATCACCTGAACAACGCGACGGACGCGGTCGGATCGCATGGCGGCCTCGTTTTGCAACGGCCATTCCACCTGGAATGCCTCCGCTAACAATATGTTGTGCTGGTGTCCTCACACAATGTTCTAGGCGACCCACCTGACGCCCTCAAAAAACTGATGGTAGGAACGGCGGGATGGATGTCTTCGGCAAGCTCTCGACCTATGACTTCGGCGAGGTTCACTTCAAGCTCGACAAGGCGACCCACCTGCGGGCCATCGTCGCGATCCACGACACGCGACTGGGCCCGGCGCTCGGCGGATGCCGGTTCATCGAGTACGACAGCGACGAGGCCGCGCTGATCGACGCGCTGCGCCTGGCGCGCGGCATGACCTACAAGGCCGCGCTCGCCGGCCTGCCCCACGGAGGCGGCAAGAGCGTGATCATCCGGCCGCGGCTGCGCTTCGACCGCGTCGCGCTGTTCCGCGCGTTCGGCAGGTTCATCGAGGACCTGCGCGGCCACTACATCACCGCCGAGGACAGCGGCACCGGCCTCGAGGACATGGAGATCGTGCGCACCCAGACCAAGTACGTCACCGGCGTCGACCCGTCGCACGGCGGCTCGGGCGATCCGTCGCCGTTCACCGCGCTCGGCGTGCGGCGCGGCATCGAGGCCTGCGTGAAGTTCAAGCTCGGCCGCGCCGACCTCCAGGGCGTCCACATCGCCGTCCAGGGCGTCGGCCATGTCGGCTATCACCTGTGCAAGGAGCTGCACGCTGCGGGGGCCAAGCTCACGGTCGCCGACGTCGACAAGCTCAAGAGCGAGCGCGCGCAGCGCGAGTTCGGCGCGGCGATCGTCGACATCCAGCACATCCCGTCGGTCGAGTGCGACGTGTTCGCGCCGTGCGCGCTGGGCGCCGGGATCAACGACGACACCGTGCCGCACCTGCGCGCGCGGATCGTCGCCGGCGCCGCGAACAACCAGCTCGCCGAGCCGCGCCACGGCGACGACCTCCACGCGCGCGGCATCCTGTACGCGCCCGACTACGCGATCAACGCCGGCGGCCTGATCAACGTGGCGCAGGAGGCCAAGGGCTACGACCCCAAGGTCGCGCGCGACAAGACGCTCAAGATCTACGACACCATCCTCGACATCTGCGAGCGCAGCAAGAAGCTCGCGGCGCCGACCTACAAGGTCGCCGACATCCTCGTCGAGGAGAAGCTCGCCGCGGCTACTCGATCCGCTTGATGATGTGCAGGCCGAAGTTGCTCTTCACGACGCCGACCTCGCCCACCTTGAGCCGCAGCGACAGGTTCTTGAACGGCGGCACGAACTGCGAGTCCGGCGTGACGTCGTAGCTCTCGCCCGACTTGGCCGAGCCCGGATCCTCTGACAGCGATGCCATGAGCGGCTCGATCTTGTCGCCCTTCTGCAGCTTGGCGACGGTGTCCTTGACCAGCGACTCGAGCTCGGCGCGGGTGCGCTTGGCGCCGCGCGGATCGCCCGCGTGCACCTCCTTCCAGCCGAGCAGGATGTGCTTGACCTTGGCCTTGGCGGTCTGGGGATCGCGCTTGAGGATGTCGGCCGACTCGAGCGGATCGGGCGGCGGCGGCGCGACCCGCTTCATCACCATCCAGCCGAACGGCGTCTTCACCATGCCGGCCTCGCCGACCTTGAGCCGCACCGCGAGGTTCTTGAACTTCTCGAACTCGTCGGGGACCTTCATGTCGTCGGAGATCTCGGTCGGCTCGGGCGCCTTGGTCTTGGCGCCGGGCTCGTCGGAATGCTCGGCCATGAGCTTGGCGAAGTCATCGCCCGCGTTGGCCTTGGTCACGACGTCCTTCGCGATCTTGTCGGCGTCGTCCTTGCTGCGCGCCGCGGCCGGCGAGCCCGGCACCTGCTGGCCGATCAGCGAGTCCTTCCAGCCGACCACCATGTGCTGGACGTAGGCGGTGCCCGGCGTGACCGGGCGCGCGAGCACCTCGGCCGACTCCAGCGGGTCGGGCGGCGGCGGCGGCACGCGCTCCATCACGTGGTAGCCGAACGCGCTGCGCACGATGCCGACCTCCTTGGGCTTGAGGCGGAGCGCGAGGTTCTTGAACTCCGGCACGAACTGGCTGTCGGCCTTCACGGTGTACGGATCGCCGCGCTTGGATCCGGGATCCTCGGAGTACTGCTTGACCAGGTCGTCGATCGAGTCCGGGTTGGCGCGCAGCTTGTCAGCGATCTGCTTGGCCAGCGCCGCGGCCTCCGCGTTGTCGCGCTTGGCCGCGCCCGGATCCATGTGACCGCGATACGCGTCCGCCAGATCCTTCCAGCCGATCAGCACGTGCTTGACCTGGACCTCGGGCGTGGTCTCGGTGCGGGCGAGGATGTCCTTGCTGTCGAGGTCTTCCCACTTCGACGCATCGGCCGAGCCCGAGCCGGTCGACACCGTCACGGTCTTGGGCGCCGGCGCCGTGCCGGAGCCCGGGTGGCCGGTCGTCATCTGATCGAGCTTGCCCGGTCCCTGCTGGCAGCCGACGACGACGGCCAGCGCGACCAACATCCACGAAGCGGTTCGCATCGGCGGACCTTAGCCGGTCAGCGGCGACGGCGCGATGGCCGCGCGCGCAAAACGCCGTGGTGCGGCAGCTCGAGCAAGTGGTGGACGGCGAGGTCGATCGCCGCGCTGGTGTCGAGCAGCTGCTCGCGCACTGCGTGGAGCTCGCAGCGCGACGCCTCGAGCGTCATCAGCTTGGCGTTGAGCGCGATCGCGCGCGTGCGATACGCGTCCGCCTGATCGCGCAGGCGCGCGAGCTCGGCCGCGAGCGCGGGAGACCGCATGCTGTAATGGATGCGGCAAGGCGCGCGAGGTTCCACGTCGACGATCTATCTCGACGTGACGGAGCGGGCTTCAGGTGCGAATCGCGCGCGGCGCGCTGAACCCCAGCGCGTCCTCGAGCTCGGCGATCGACTCGTCGGTGTGATCCAGCATTCGCTGTAGGGCCGGCACCGACCTGCGGCACGCCGTGTAGCCGAAACCCATCTGACCCGCGTAGCTCGCGATCGTGATGTTGAGCGCGAGGTAGTCGACCGGGATCGACAGCGGATAGGTCTCGTCGAGCCGCATCCCGTCGAGATACAGCCGTTCGGTGGGCCCCGGCACGTTCGAGATCACCACGTTGTAGATCGGTCTGCGCTTGGCGTACCCGGTGATCATGCTCGGTCCCATCGGCGCGCTCATCGCCGCCGCGTGGGCGACGCGCTCGAGCCGCGACATCTGTGCCAGCCGCGACTTCGCGCTCGAGGTCGACTCGACGATCACGCGCAGCCGTTCGAGCGGATCGGCGAGGTGCGTCGCGAGGTTCGCCAGCAGGATCGAGATCTGGTTGCCGCCCTCGGGGTTGTCGGCCGATCGCACCGACACCGGCACCATCGCGATCAACGGCCGGTCGGGCAGCGCGTCGTGCATGTCGAGATACCGACGCAGCGCGCCGGCACACACCGCGAGCGTGACGTCGTTCACCGTCGCGCCGGTGGCCTTGCCGATCGCCTTGACGCGCGCGAGCTCGTAGGACTGCGCCGCGAACCGCCGCGACCCGGAGATCCGCACGTTGAACATCGTCGGCGGCGCGTGGAACGGCTGCGCGAGCGGATCTCCCACATCCGAATTGCGCACGATCTCGCGCAACCCGCTCTGGATGCCGGGGACGATCTCGGCGCCGGCGGCGAGCGCGCGCTCGAGCAGCCCCGGCGATGGCGCCTCGCCGTCGGGCTCGCGCGGCGCGCGCCTGGGTCGATCCTGTGCCCACAACGGTGGGCGCTTTTCGGTGGGGTCGGCCGACAACAGATTCTGCATCAGCCGCATCGCGCCGATGCCGTCCATCATCGCGTGATGGATCTTGACGTAGAGCGCGACGCGGCCATCGGCGAGGCCCTCGATCACGTTGCACTCCCACAGCGGGCGCGTGCGATCCATCAGCGTGCCGTGCAGCCGCGACACCAGCGCGAGCAGCTCGCGGACCCGGCCCGGCCGCGGCAGCGCGGAGTGGCGCAGGTGATAGTCGAGCTCGAACTCGCTGTCCTCTTCCCAGAACCAGTGGCCGAGCCGGAACCGCACGCGCTCGTCGAACGGCTGGCGCGCGTGGATGTGCTCGCGCCAGGCCTCGACCAGCCGGCGCACGAAGTCGTCGGGCGCGCCGTCGGGCGGCGTGTACAGCTGCATGCCCGCCACGTGCATCGGCTGGCGTCGGCCCTCGAGCCACAGGAACATCGCGTCGGTCGGAGACAGCGGCTTCATGTGAAGGTCACCCGCCGGGTCTTGGGGACGAACAGCGCGAACAGCGCCCAGCTGCCGCTCAGGATCGCACCGTAGATCGCCGCATGCCAGGGGTGGTTCCACACCATCGCGCCCAGGCACGCCACCGCCAGCACCAGCGCCAGGACCGGCACGGCCGGGTACAGCGGGGTGCGATACGGCCGGGCAAGCGCCGGCTCGCGAGCGCGCAGCCGGAGCACCGCCGCCGAGGCCAGCGCGTACAGCGTGAGCGCGCCGAACACCGCGATGTAGATGATGTCGTCGGTCTTACCGGTGGACAGCGCGACCAGGCCCACCACGAGGTTGGCGCCGAGCGCGGCGACCGGCGTGTGGCGGGTCGCGTGGACCTCGCCGAGGATGCGCGGCGCGTAGCGCGCGCGGCCGAGCTCGAGCAGCGCGCGCGACGCCGCGATCAGGATGCCGTGGAAGCTCGCGACCAGGCCGACCAGGCCGATCCCGGTCAGCAGCACGAACAGCGGGCTCTGGCGCGACACGACGTGGCCGATCGCGAGCGGCAGCGGCGAGTCCGAGGTCTTGCCGTCGTGGAACACCACCGCGCGCCAGCCGTCCGCGCCGACCGCGCCCAGCAGGGTCACGCCGGTGAGCACGACCAGCGTCGCGATCGCCCAGAACAGCGCGCGCGGCAGATCGCGCTGCGGCGCGCGCGCCTCCTCGGCGATGTTCGCGACGCCCTCGATGCCGAGGTAGAACCAGATGCCGAACGGCAGCGCGGCGACCACGCCGCTGCCCCAGCCGTGCGGCAGCGCGTCCTGGGAGAACTTCGCCCACGAGAAGTGCGGCAGCACGACCGCGCCGAACACGCCGAGCTCGATCACCGCGACGATCGTCAGCACGAGCTCGAACCCGGCCGACAGCTTGACGCCCCACATGTTGATCAGCGTGAACGCGATGTACGCGACGATCGCGACCGCGAGCACCGGCGCGCCGTGCACCGCCTGGTTGATGTAGCTGCCGATCGCGAACGCGATCGCCGGCGGCGCGAGCATGTACTCGATCAGCTGCGCCGCGCCGCCGACGAAGCCGACGTGCGGCCCGAAGGCGCGCGTCGCGTACACGAACGCGCCGCCCGCCCGCGGCAGCGCGCACGCCAGCTCGGCGTAGCCGAGCACGAACGCGAGGTAGAACACGGTCACCACGGCGGTCGCGGCCAGCAGGCCGTACGGCCCGCTGTCGGGCAGCCCCAGGTTCCACCCGAAGTACATCCCCGAGATCACGTAGCCGACGCCGAGCCCCCAGATCATCACCGGGCCGAGCGTGCGCTGCAGCTGGGCCATACCGTCCGACGACGATAGCGAGGTATCCTGCCGGCCGCCATGTCTCAAGCTGTCTTGCCGGGCCGCGCGCGGGTCGTCGTCGTCGGCGGCGGCATCATCGGCTGCTCGGTCGCGTACCACCTCGCTCACATGGGCTGGACCGACGTCGTGCTGGTCGAGCGCGATCGCCTGACCTCCGGCACGACCTGGCACGCCGCCGGGTTGATCGTCACGTTCGGCTCGACCTCGGAGACCTCGACCGAGATGCGCAAGTACACGCGCGATCTCTACACGCGGCTCGAGGCCGAGACCGGGCAGTCCACCGGGTTCAAGCCGGTCGGCTTCATCGAGGTCGCGTGCGATCGCGACCGGCTCGAGGAGTACCGCCGGGTCTCCGCGTTCAACCGGCTGTGCGGGGTCGACGTCCACGAGATCTCGCCGGCCCAGGTCAAGGACCTGTTCCCGCTCGCCCGCACCGACGACGTGCTCGCCGGGTTCTACGTCAAGGAGGACGGCCGCGCCAACCCGGTCGACGTCACGATGGCGCTCGCCAAGGGCGCGCGCCAGGCCGGCGCGACGCTGATCGAGGGCGTGCCGGTCACCGGCTTCACCACGGCGCGCGGCGCGATCACCGGAGTCACGACGCGCCACGGGACGATCGAGTGCGAGCACGTCGTGCTGTGCACCGGGATGTGGACGCGCCAGCTCGCGGCGACGGTCGGCGTCAGCGTGCCGCTGCAGTCGGCCGAGCACTATTACCTCATCACCGAGCGCATCCCCGAGCTGTCGGCGAGCTGGCCGGTGCTCGAGGATCCCGGCTCGCACGGCTACTTCCGCGAGGAGGTCGGCGGCTTGATGGTCGGGCTGTTCGAGCCGATCTGCGCGCCGTGGAACGTCGGCGGCGTGCCCGACGACTTCTCGTTCGGCGAGATCCAGCCCGACTGGGATCGAATGACACCCTACGTCGAGAAGGCGATGCAGCGCGTGCCGATCTCGATGGAGGTCGGGGTCAAGAAGTTCTTCTGCGGGCCGGAGAGCTTCACGCCGGATCTCGCGCCGATCGTCGGGCCGGCGCCCGAGCTACGAAACCTCTTCGTGTGCGCCGGCCTGAACTCGATCGGCATCATCACCGGCGGCGGGATGGGCCGCGTGGTCGCGCACTGGCTGATCCACGGGCGACCCGACGTCGACACCAGCTACATGCACATCGATCGCCTGCACGGCTACCAGGCCAACCCCGAGTACCGGCGCACCCGCACGGTCGAGTCGCTCGGCATGGTCTACCAGTGCCACTACCCGACCCGCTCGATGGAGACCGCGCGCGGCGCCAAGCGCTCGCCGTTTCACGACCGGCTCGCGGCGCGCGGCGCGTACTTTCGCGACGTCTCGGGCTGGGAGGGCGCCGACTACTACGCCGGCGCCGGTCACACGCCGGGCCCGGAGCTGACGTGGGCCAAGCCGAGCTGGTTCGGGCACTGGCAGGCCGAGCATCGCGCGGCGCGCGACGGCGTGATCGTGATGGACATGTCGTTCATGTCGAAGTTCCGCGTCGAGGGCCGCGACGCCGGGCGCGTGCTCGACTGGATCTCGGCGAACGCGGTCGACGGCGCGGCCGGGCAGATCACGTACACCCAGTGGCTCGATCAGGCCGGCAAGCTGCAGGCCGACTTGACCGTGACCAAGCTCGGCGACGAGCGCTACTGGGTCGTCGCGTCCGACACCGTGCATCGCCACGTCCACACCTGGCTGCGCCACCACTGCCACGACGCGCACGCGTTCGTCAGCGACGCGACCAGCGGCTACGCCCAGCTCAACGTCCAGGGCCCGCGCTCGCGCGAGCTGCTGCAGCTCGTCACCTCGGCCGACATGGGCAACGAGGCGTTTCCGTTCCGCTGCGCGCGCGAGATCGATATCGGCTTCGCGCGCGTGCTGGTCATCCGCATCACGTACCTCGGCGAGCTCGGCTACGAGCTGTACATCCCGACCGAGCAGGCGATGCACGTCTACGAGCGGCTGGTCGCCGCGGGCGGCAAGGTCGGCCTGGTCCACGCCGGGCTCAAGACGCTCGCGAGCTGCCGGATGGAGAAGGCGTATCGCGACTACGGCCACGACATCGACAACACCGACACCGTGCTCGAGGCCGGCCTGGGATTCGCGGTCGACCTCAAGAAGCCGGGCGGCTTCCTCGGCAAGGACGCGGTGCTCGCGCAGAAGGCGAAGGGCCCGCTGACCAGGCGGCTGTTGCAGATCCTGGTGAAGGATCCCGAGCCGATGATGTTCCACGCCGAGATCGTGCTGCGCGACGCCAGGCCGATCGGCTACATCCGCGCGGCGTCGTACGGCCACACGCTGGGCGGCGCGGTCGGGCTCGCGATGATCGACGCCGGCGTGCCGATCGATCAGAAGTGGCTCGACGCCGGGACGTGGCAGGTCGAGATCGCGGGCACGCGCTACCCCGCGATCGCGTCGCTCCGGCCGCTCTACGATCCCGAGAACAAGCGGGTCAAGCTGTGAACAGCTCGCCGCCGACCGTCAGGTAGAGCGCGCCGCCCGACACCGCGAGGTCCCAGCGGTTCACGCGATCGAGCGTGGCGGCGACCGCGTCGAGCAGCTCGGCGGGCAGCGCGTGCAGCGCGATCGAATCGCCGCGATGGACGCGCGCGTCGCGGATCGCGCTGGCGAGCTGATCGACCGGCTTCCACGTGTAGACCGCGACCCGCGGGCACGCCTTGCTCGCCTTGTGCAGGCGCTCGGGCGACGGCGCGCCGATCTCGATCCACGCGACCAGATCGCCGCGCAGATCGCGGCCGACGATCGCCGGCTCGCTGTCGTCGGAGACTCCGCCCTTGCTGAACTCGAGCTCGTCGCCGTGCTCGAGCGCGCGCGCCAGCACGCGCGCGACCAGGTAGCGCGCGCTCTCCGACGGATGCTGCGCGACCCGCCAGTCGAGCTCGGCGTAGACCCCGCGATCGGCGTCGGCGAGCGCGATCTCGAACCGGCGGACCGTCGCGGGCAGCGCCATCAGCCGACCACCGTGTCGGACAGCGCGCGGGTGTCGTGATCGCCGTACATCGCGTCGAGGATCGCCTCGGCGCGCCGCTTGATCCGCGCGCGCGCGTGCTCGTACGGCTTGGTGTCGCGCACGGCGTCGAGCAGTGGGCAGCGTTCGAGCCAGTGCAGGTCGAACACGCCGACCTGCGCGGCGCGCTCGAGCATCGCGAGGCAGGCCTCGCGATCGCCCGACGCACCGGCGAGCTCGGCGACCATCTGCGTGATGAACGACGAGCGGCGGCGATTCGCTTGCACGACGCTCGCCCGCGCGAGCGCGGCGTCGCGATGCTGCGCCCACGCGCCGTCCATCGCGGCGAACACCGCGTCGATCAGCACCGGATCGAAGCCGCGCACGCCACGGGCGAGCGCGGGACGCAGCGCCTCGGCGGCGGCGCGATCGCCGCGCCACCACGCGAGCCGCAACCGGATGATCGTGCGGTCGTAGCCGGCGGCGACCAGCTCGGCGCTCGCGCGATCGCAGTCGTCCCACCGGCCCTCGAGCGCGTGCGCGCGCACGATGTCCCAGCGCGCCGAGTTCAGCCCCGGCGCGATCGCGAGCGCGTCGTCGAGTCGCGCCCGCGCGACCTCGAGGAAGCCGGCCTCGAGCAGCATGCGCCCGAGCCACTCGTGGGCCTCGGCGACGTGCGGAGCCCGCGCGATCGCGGTGCGGAAGTGACCGGCCGCGATCGCCGCGTCGCCGACGTTGAGCTCGAGGTGGCCCGCCGCGATGTGGGCCTCGGCGAGGTTGCCGCCGGCGACCAGCGCGGCGTGCACCAGCTCGCGCGCGCGGACGAGCGGCGCGTCGCCGGCGTCGGTGAAGAACGTGCGCCGCACCACCGCCATCGCGAGCGCCGCCGCGATCCGCGGATCGTCCGGCGCCAGCGCGCTGGCCTGCTCGAGCAGCGCGAGCACGTCGGACGCCCGCATCGCCTCGTGCTGGACGAGCTGGCGCGCGCGCAGCAGCATGTCGAGCGCCTGGCTCGGCGGCTGCGCGGGATCCGGCTCGCGCAGCACGCTCGCGACCGCGGATGCGGCGACCTCGGCGGCGGCGGTCAGCTGTTCGATCGCGAGCGGAACGTGCAGCACGAGCTCGCCCGCCGGCCGCGCGATCCGCACGGTCAGATCGTCGCCGGCCTCGAGCCGCACCACCGTGGCGTCGGGATCGCCGCCGGGCTCGACGCGCGGCAACACGCGCAGCCGCGGCACCGCCGCGAGCCGCGCCAGCAGCTGCTCGTGCACGCCGAGCGCGACGTGCAGCTTGTCGGTCCTGGCGATCTCGCGCGGCGGCAACACGATCACCACGCGCAGCTCGCGGGCGGCGCGCGGCGTCTCGGGGACGCGGCGGCGCGCGTGCTCGACCAGGTGCGGCTCGAGCAAGCGGCGCAGCTCGGCCGCCGACGCGATCCGCGCGGCCACGTCGCGCTCGGTCGCGCGCGCGATCACCTGCGCGATCTCCGGGCCGGCGAGCTCTGCCGGAATCTCGACGCGCTCGCGCTGCTGCTTGTCGAGCGCGATCTGCGGGGTGCTGCCGGAGAACGCGTGACGTCCAGTGAGCATCTCGGCGAGCACCACACCGACCGCGTAGACATCGGCCGCGGCGGCCGGCGACTCGCCGCGCGCCTGCTCGGGCGCCATGTACGCCAGCGTGCCCGCCGGGCCGTCGCCCTTGCCCGGCAGCGCCGCGGCCGCGACGCCGAAATCGGCGAGCACGACCCGGCCGTCGCGCGCGAGCAGGATGTTGTCGGGCTTGATGTCGCGGTGGATCACGTCCGCGCTGTGCGCCGCCGCGAGCGCATCGCACAGCTCGGCCGCGATCGCCACGGCGCTCGCCACCGGCAGCGCACCGCGCGCGAGCCGCGCGGTCAGCGGCTCGCCGTCGACGAGCTCCATCGTGCAGAACGCGATGCCGTCGGCGAACCCGAGCTCGAACGTGCGCGCGACGTTGCCGTGGGTCACGCGGCGCGCGAGCTTCACCTCGTGGCGAAACCGCTCGACCATGGCCGGATCGCTTGCGAGCTCCGCGCGGATCACCTTGAGCGCGACCAGCTCGTCGAGCTCGCGATCGTAGGCCCGGTAGACCGCGCCCATGCCACCCTCGCCGAGCACTGCCAACAGCTCGTACCGGCCGGCCAGCGCACGGCCGGTCAGATCGGCGACGGCATGCATCGCGCCATCTTAGCCCGCACGGATACGCACGGTGTGACACGACGGACCGTCGATCGCGGCAAAACGCGACGGTGAGACGGCGGCTCGACGGTGGCACGCGGGTTGTAGCGAGGTTGTTCATGACCACCCAGCTCGCGTCCGTGGAACCAGTTGGGCTCGTCCACCAGTCGAGGTCCCAGACCGGGCTCACGTACGTGCGAGGGGCGCTGCTCAACCCGGTCAGCATGTCGGTGCTGGCGTTCGTGCTGTGCGTCGGGGTCGGGTACGCGGGGTTACTCGGCGCGGTCGTCGCGATCGCGGCGTTTCTCACGGTCGGGATCGGCGCGACGCGCTACCGCTTCGTACGCAAACAGCTCGACCGGCAGTACGAGTATCACGCGCGCCAGCACCGCGAGGCAGAGCGCACGCGCCAGCTGCGCCCGACCGGTCCGGTGCGCCAGCAGCAGTACAACGATCTGCGCGTGCTGGTCGAACAGATCGAGCGCACCGACCCGCGCGAGGCCCAGCGCTTCGAGCTGCAGGCGCTGCTCGACCACTTCGTGCGAATCTCGGCGAGCCATCAGCGCTGCCTGGACTCGCTCCGCCTGGCCGGCTCCAACGATCTGCGCACGCTGCCGGCCGAGCCGTCGCGATCGCTGCGCCGGCGCGAGATCATGCTGAGGCGCCAGCGCCACCGCGACGAGTGCGTGCGCACGATCGAGCGGCTGAGCGACGAGCTCGAGGCGGTCGACGAGCTGATCCGGCTGGTCGCGCAGCGCGTCGCCTGCCCCGTGGTGGAGGACGATCTCGACCGCGAGATCGAGCGCCGGCTGTGGGAGCTCGACGAGGTCGACCAGGCGCTGCACCAGCTGTCGGCCTAGGGTGGCGCACGGAGCGCCCGGCTCGATCGTCTATTGACTTTTTCTCAATAGACGCCATGCTCCGGGGCATGGAACGCCCCCTCGCTGCCGTGGTCGTCGGTGCCGGGTTCTCGGGGTTGTGCGCCGGGATCGAGCTCAAGCGCGCGGGGATCCACGACTTCGTGATCCTCGAGAAGGCGTCGCGGGTCGGCGGCACGTGGCGCGAGAACACCTATCCGGGCGCGGCGTGCGACATACCCTCGCACCTGTACTCGTACTCGTTCGAGCCCAACCCGCGGTGGTCCCGCGCCTACGGCGAGCAGGCCGAGATCCTCGCGTACCTCGAGCACTGCGCCGACAAGTACGGCCTCCGGCCTCACCTGCGCTTCGACGAGCCGGTCCACGCGGCGACGTTCGACGAGGCGACTGCGCTGTGGCGGATCGAGACCGGGCGCACCACGCTCCATGCTCGCGCGCTGCTGCTCGGCAACGGCGCGCTCCACATCCCGCAGCTGCCCGACATCCCGGGCCGCACGACGTTCGCGGGGCGGAGCTTTCACTCGGCGCGCTGGGACCACGGCTACGAGCTCGCCGGCAAGCGCGTCGCGGTGATCGGTACCGGCGCGAGCGCGATCCAGTTCGTCCCGCAGATCGCGCCGAAGGCCGCCGAGCTGCACGTGTTCCAGCGCACCCCGCCGTGGATCGTTCCCAAGCGCGACCGCGTGATGAGCGAGGCCGAGCGCTGGATGTTCGAGCATGTCCCGGGCGCACATTACCTGCGCCGCACCGGGCTGTACTGGCTGATGGAGAGCCGCGTGCTCGGCTTTGCCTACGCGCCCAAGCTGCTCGAGCTCGCCGAGCGCCTGGTCAAGCGCTCGATCGCCGAGCAGGTCGCGGACCCCGCGTTGCGCGCCCGGCTCACCCCCGACTACCGCCTCGGCTGCAAGCGCGTGCTGATCTCGAATGACTACTACGCGGCGCTGCAGCGCGACAACGTCGAGCTCGTGACCGACGCGATCCGGTCGATCACGCCGCGCGGCGTGCTGACCGCCGACGGCCGCGAGCGCGAGGTCGACGCGATCATCTACGGCACCGGGTTTCGCGTCACCGAGTACCTGTCGTCGGTGCGGATCGTCGGGCGCGGCGGCGTCGAGCTCAACGACGCGTGGCGCACCACGCTGCGCAACTACCTCGGCATCACGGTCTCGGGGTTCCCGAACCTGTTCCTGCTGATGGGCCCGAACACCGGCCTGGGCCACAACTCGATGATCTTCATGATCGAGGCGCAGGCGCGCTACGCGACGCGCGCGCTCGCGGCGATGCGCGATCGCAAGCTCGCGTTCATCGACGTGCGCCCCGAGGTCGAGCAGGCGTTTCGCGCCGACCTGTCGCGCAAGATGAAGAACACGGTGTGGACGAGCGGCTGCACGAGCTGGTACCAGACGCCCGACGGCGAGGTGTTCCTGTGGCCGGGCGCGACGGTCGACTACTGGCGCCGCACCCGGCGAGTCGAGCTGGCCGACTACGAGCAGCGCGCGGCGTAGTATCGCCGGATGCCCAACCTCGAGATCGATCGCGAGCGCGAGCTCTCCACGTTCCGCAAGATCGCGCTCGGCACGTGGCGCACGACCGGCGATCCGAGCGTGTACGGCAGCCTGACCCTGCGGATGGATCGCGCGCTCGCCTACCTCGACGCGTTTCGCGCCGCGACCGGCCGGCGGATCACGGTCACCCACCTGATGGCGCGCGCCGCGGCAGCGGTGTTCGAGCAGGTCCCCGACGCCAACGCGATCCTCCGGCTCGGCCGGATCTACCGGCGCAAGCGGATCGGCGTGTTCTTCCAGGTCGCGATGGAGGATCCCGACACCGGCAAGGTCGATCTGTCGGGCGCGACCATCCACGATCCGCAGGCCAAGTCGCTGGTCGAGATCTGCGACGAGCTCGACCAGATCTTCGCCAAGGTCCGCAAGAACCGCGACTCGGCGCTCGCGCGCACGCGCAAGCTGTTCAAGCGCCTACCGTTGCCCGCGATGGGGCCGCTGCTCGATCTCACGTCGTTCGCGAGCTACACGCTCAACCTCGACCTGTCGTGGGCCGGGATCCCGCGCGACGCGTTCGGCTCGATCATGATCACCAACGTCGGCTCGCTCGGGCTCGAGGAGGCCTACGTGCCGCTCGTCCCGTACAGCCGCGTGCCGCTGCTGATCGCGCTCGGCGCGATCCGCGACGCGGTGGTGCCGCGGGACGGCACGGTCGCGATCGAGAAGACGATGCGGCTGTGCGCGACGTTCGACCACCGTATCCTCGACGGCGCGCACGCGGCGGCGATGGCCAGGACGGTGCGCGCGTGGATCGAGCAGCCGTTCGAACACTTCGACAAGGTCTAGGCGCGGGAGATCGCCGCGCCGGCGCGCGCCGTGCTACGCGGTCGCGGCGAGCGCGTCGCCGAGCACGCTGACCAGGCGATCGAGCTCGGCCTTCTCCGAGATGAACGGCGGCGCGAGCTGGATCGTGTCGCCGCCGTAGCGGACATAGACCCCCTTCGCGAGGCACTTCATCGCGACCTCGAACGGCCGCTTCGCCGGCTCGCCCTTGACCGGATCGAGCGTGAAGCCCGCGGCGAGGCCGTAGTTGCGGATGTCGGTGACGTGCCTGCTGCCCTTGAGCCCGTGCACCAGGTTCTCGAAGTACGGCGCGAGCTCCTTGACCCGGTCCACCGCCTTGTCCTGGACGAGCAGCGACAGCGCCGCGTTGCCCGCCGCGCACGCGACCGGGTGCGCGGAGTAGGTGTAGCCGTGCGCGAGCTCGACCATGTAGTCCGGCCCGCCCGCCGCCATGAACGTGTCGTAGATGTCCTTGCTCGCGACCACGCCGCCGAGCGGCTGCACGCCGTTGGTCACCTGCTTGGCGAAGTTCAGCAGGTCGGGCACGACGCCGAACGCCTCGGCGCCGCTGTACGCGCCCATCCGGCCGAACCCGGTGATGACCTCGTCGAAGATCAGCAGGATGTGGTTGGCCGTGCAGATCTCGCGCAGGCGCTTGAGGTACCCCGCGGGAGGCGGGATCACGCCGGCCGAGCCGGCCATCGGCTCGACGATCACCGCGGCGATGTTCGACGCGTCGTGCAGCGCGATCAGATCGGCGAGCTTTCCGGCGAGTGCGGCGCCGGTCGCCTCGTCCTGCGGCATGCCGCGGGTGAACGCGGCCGCCTTGTTGCCGAGCGCGAGCTGGGTGTGCGGCAGGTGATCGGCGTCGACCGCCTGGCCGAACGTCTTGCGGTTGCCGCCGATGCCGCCGACCGAGATCCCGCCGAAGTTGACGCCGTGATAGCCCTTCTCGCGGCCGATCAGGCGGGTCTTGGTGCCCTGCCCCTTCGCCCGCCAGTACGCCCGCGCGATCTTGAGCGAGGTGTCGGCGGCCTCGGAGCCCGAGCAGCAGAACAGCACGTGGTCGAGCCCGGCCGGCGTGAGCTCCTTGATCTTGTTCGCGAGCGCGAACGAGTACGGATGGCCGAACTGGAACGCCGGCGCGTAGTCGAGCGTCGCCACCGCCTTCTGCACCGCCTCGACGATCTCGCGCCGCCCGTGGCCCAGCCCCGAGCACCACAGCCCGGACAGCCCGTCGAACACCTTCTTGCCCTCGGCGTCGATGTAGTACGCGCCCTCGGCGGCCACGAACACGCGCGGGTGCTGCTTGAACTCGCGGTTGCCGGTAAACGGCATCCAGTGCGCGTCGAGCCAGGCCGGATCGGTACGAAGCTGCTCGCTCATAGGTTGAACGTCCCGCGTCGGATGAATTGTCCCCGCCCCTGCACGCGCGATGCGACCCAGACGTCGTTCTCGACCACGAGCTCGCCGCGCGACAGCACGTGGCTCGGCGCGCCCACCACCTTGCGTCCCTCGAACGGCGAGTAGTCGACCCGCATGTGCAGCGTGTCCTTGCCGAGGATCTTCTCGCGCGCCGGATCCCACACCACGACGTCGGCGTCGGCGCCGACCGCGAGCGTGCCCTTCTTGCCGTACATGCCGAAGATCTTCGCGGGCGCGGTCGACGTGATCTCGACGAATCGGTTCATCGAGATCTTGCCCCGGGTCACGCCCTCCCACAGCAAGTACAGCCGGGTCTCGACGCCCGGCATGCCGTTGGGGATCTTCGAGAAGTCGTTGCGGCCGAGCTCCTTCTGGTCCTTCATGCAGAACGGACAGTGATCGGTCGCGACCACCTGGAGGTCGTAGTTGCGCAGGCCGCGCCACAGGTGATCGTGGTGATGTGCGGGGCGCAGCGGCGGCGTGCACACGAAGCCGGCGCCCTTCCACTCGTTGCCGGGCTCGCCGCGCAGATCGTCCTCGGTGCAGAACAGATACTGCGGACAGGTCTCGGCGTACGCCGGCAGGCCGCGGTCGCGCGCCTCCATCACCCGTTCGAGCGCGCGCTGCGCCGACAGGTGGACCATGTAGACCGGCACGTGCGCCATCTCCGCCAGCGCGATCGCGCGCTCGGTGCCGGTCGCCTCGGCGATCTCGGGGCGGGTCAGCGCGTGATAGACCGGCGCGCGGTGGCCCTTGGCGAGCGCCTGTTGCACCAGCACGTCGAGCGGCAGCCCGATCTCCGCGTGCGTCGTGATCAGCGCGCCGAGCTCGCCCGCGCGCTGCATCGCGCGGAAGATCTGCTGGTCGTCGACCAGGAACACGCCGGGATAGGCCATGAACATCTTGAACGACGTCACGCCCTCGCGAACCATCGCGGCCATCTCGTCGAGCGCCGCCGGGTTGGCCTCCGTCATGATCATGTGGAAGCTGTAGTCGATCGCGGCCTGGCCCTCGCTCTTGGCGAACCACGCGTCGAGCCCGGCGCGCATCGAGCCGCCCTTCTGCTGGATCGCGAAGTCGACGATCGTGGTCGTGCCGCCGTGCGCCGCCGCGACCGTGCCGGTGTGAAAGTCGTCGCTCGCGACCGTGCCGCCGAACGGCAGCGACATGTGCGTGTGGCAGTCGATGCCGCCCGGCATGACGTACTTGCCGGTCGCGTCGATCGTCTGATCGGCCTTGCCGCCCGGGATCGTGCCGAGCGCGGCGACCTTGCCGTTGTCGAGCCAGACGTCGGCGACGAACGTGTCGCTCGCGGTGACCACCGTGCCGCCCCTGATCAGCGTGCGCATCACCGATCCTCCGTGAGGATCCCGTAGCTGTCGGGCCGGCGATCGCGGAAGAACTGCCAGGTGCGGCGCACCTCCTCGATCATGTCCAGGTCGAGCGTGCCGACCACCAGCTCGTCCTTGTCGCGGCTCGCCATCGCGACGAACTGACCGCGCGGATCGACGAAGTACGACTGGCCGTAGAACTCGCCGATGTTCCACGGCGCTTCCTTGCCGACGCGGTTGATCGCGCCGACGAAGTAGCCGTTGGCGACCGCGTGCGCCGGCTGCTCGAGCTTCCACAGATATTCGGACAGCCCCGCGACCGTCGCCGACGGGTTGTAGACGATCTCGGCGCCGTTGAGCCCGAGCGCGCGCGCGCCCTCGGGGAAGTGCCGGTCGTAGCAGATGTACACGCCGATCCGCGCGTAGCGGGTCTGGAACGTCGGATAGCCCAGGTTGCCCGGGCGGAAGAAGTACTTCTCCCAGAACCCGCTGGTCTGCGGGATGTGGTTCTTGCGGTACTTGCCGAGGTAGGTGCCATCGGCGTCGATCACCGCGGCGGTGTTGTAGTAGACGCCCGCCATCTCGCGCTCGTAGACCGGGACGACCATCACCATCTTGTATTGCGCCGCGATCGGCCGCAGCTTCTCGACGGTCGGGCCCGGCACTGCCTCGGCGGCGTCGTACCAGCGGCGATCCTGGCCGGGGCAGAAGTACGGGCCGTTGAAGATCTCCTGCAGGCAGAGGATCTGGACGCCCTGCTTGCCGGCGTCGTGGATCATCGGCAGGTGCTTCTCGAGCATCGCCGCCTGGATCTCGGCGACCGGCCGCGACTCGTCGTTGATGGGATTACTGGCCTGGATCAGGCCGGAGACGATCTTGCGCGCCATGTCAGTTGGTCACCAGGGTGGAGGTTTCCTTCGCGATGTCGCCCTTCCAGGTCTCGACGTCCTTGCCCGCCTTCTGGGCACGCGCCGCTTCCTTGGCGTCGCGCGCCGCCTTCTGGCGATCGACGAGATCGTGGTGCGTGGTGAAGAACGGCAGGCTCTTGCCGACGAACTCGCGGATGCTTTCGAACTTGTGATCCGTCATGAACTTCGACAGCTCGTCCTTGAGCTCGCTGATGATCTCGTAGCCGCGCAGCATCGCGCCGGTGCACACCTGCACGGTCGACGCGCCGAGCAGGAAGAACTGCGCCGCGTCGTAGCCGGTCTCGATCCCGCCGATGCCGCTGATCGCGACGCCCTTGTTCGCGCGCGCGACCTCCATCACCTGGCGCAGCGCGATCGGCCGCACCGCCTGGCCGGAGTAGCCGCCCGGCACGCTGTGGCCCTCGACCGTCGGCATCGGGCGCAGCGTCTTGAGGTCGATGCCGGACACGCTGAGGATCGTGTTGATCATCGCGATGCCGTCGGCGCCGCCGCGCAGCGCCGCCGCGGCCGGCACCGTGGGGTTCCCGACGTTCGGCGTCATCTTCGCCCACACCGGGATGCGCGCGACCTGCTTCACCCAGCCGACCACCTCCTCGACGATGTCGGGGTTCTCGCCCATCGCCATGCCCATCTTGCGCTCGGGCAGGCCGTGCGGGCAGCTGAGGTTGAGCTCGAAGCCGTCGACGCCGGTGTCCTGGACCTCGCGCACGATGCGCTGCCAGGCGTCCTTGCGGTACTCCTCCATGATCGACGCGATCAGGATCTTGTCCGGATACTGCTTCTTGAGCTGTTTCAGATCGTCGATCCAGTCCTCGTACGGGCGGTCGCTGATCAGCTCGATGTTCTGGAAGCCGATGACCTCCTCGCTCATCCGGCCGCGCAGCTTGGCGTAGCGCGGCGCGGTGTTGATCACCTTGCTGGCGTCGAGCGAGAACGTCTTGCACACCATCCCGCCCCACCCGAGGTCGTAGCTGCGCGCGATCACCTTGCCGTTGGTGCCCGGCGGGCCCGACCCGAGCAGGAAGGGATTGTCGAACTTCATGCCGTTCACGGTGATCGATAGATCGGTCATGCGGGCCTCCACGCGTCGTCGAGAAAGAGGGTCGGATAGCACAGGGGTCGAGTCGGCTTCAACGAGGATCGTGAGCGGAACGACCTTCCCGGGGTCTACCACCCGAAAACGAGGTTGGCGCCCGACGCGGTCGCCGTGATAGGCAGTGCGCGATGGCCACCAAGCTGATCACCCACTGGATCGACGGAAAACCCGACCCGCGCGCGGCGGAGCGCACCGGCGACGTGTGGAACCCCGCGACCGGCGAGGTCCAGGCGAAGGTGGCGTTCGCGACCCCCGGCATCGTCGACGACGCGGTCGAGTCGGCCTGGCGCGCGGCCCGGAGCTGGTGCAGCTCGTCGATCGCCAAGCGCAGCAAGATCCTGTTCGCGTTCCGCGACCTGGTCGACCGCCACAAGGCCGAGCTCGCGCGGCTGCTCACGCTCGAGCACGGCAAGGTCACGGCCGACGCGATGGGTGAGGTCCAGCGCGGCCTCGAGGTCATCGAGTTCGCGTGCGGCATCGCCGACCTCGCGAAGGGCGAGTTCTCCGAGAACGTGTCGACCGAGGTCGACTGCTACTCGATCCGCCAGCCGCTCGGCGTGGTCGCCGGGATCACGCCGTTCAACTTTCCGGCGATGGTGCCGATGTGGATGTACCCGCTCGCGATCGCGTGCGGCAACACGTTCGTGCTGAAGCCCAGCGAGCGCGATCCGTCGGCGGCGCTGCTGTGCGCGCAGCTGCTCGCCGACGCCGGCCTGCCGCCCGGCGTGTTCAACGTCGTGCACGGCGACAAGGTGGCGGTCGACCGCATCCTCGAGCATCCGAAGATCGCCGCGGTGTCGTTCGTCGGCTCGACCCCGATCGCGCAGTACATCTACGAGACCGGCACGCGCCACGGCAAGCGGGTGCAGGCGCTCGGCGGCGCGAAGAACCACATGATCGTGCTGCCCGACGCCGACCTCGAGCTCGCGGCCGACGCCGCGGTGTCGGCGGGCTACGGCTCGGCGGGCGAGCGCTGCATGGCGATCTCGATGGTGGTCGCGGTCGGCAGCGCCGGCGATCGCCTGATCCCGCTGATGAAGGAGCGGATCGCGAAGCTCGTGGTCGGCGACGGGCTCGAGCCGGCGAGCGAGATGGGGCCGCTGGTCACCCGGGCGCACCTCGACAAGGTGCGCGGCTACGTCGATCGCGGCGTCGCCG
>Ga0335081_10004412_pt1 | contig 22195 bp, 19 predicted proteins | sample Lox_Sample_35_FD_206713 | JGI IMG/M metagenome (GOLD analysis project Ga0335081, IMG submission 206713) | Soil microbial communities from Loxahatchee National Wildlife Refuge, Florida, United States - Lox_Sample_3.5 | ecosystem: Environmental > Terrestrial > Soil > Wetlands | place: USA... | reverse complement strand
GCGTGCCGTAGATGATCGTCAGTCCAGACGAGATCAGAGCGAGCAGTGCGCCGAGCACCAGCCCGTTGAAGCACTGCGATATGAAGTTGCCCCAGTTGATCACGCAGCGGTTCGCCCTTCGTGCATTTGCCTTAAGTGGCGCCGGCCCCGCGCCGGCGATGCACGTGTTGCTCGATCCAGACAGGTGTCGAGGGCCGCGCTTGCCGCGCGACCCTCAGCAGAATACGCGGTCCCCCTCCGTGGCGACACGGAGAAGGTTTTCGCGCCGCAGCCCTCAGGTGTAGGCGCCGAGATTGCAGCCGAACGCGTCGGGCTTCTGCATCACGCCTTCGCCCGGCACGACCTCGGTCACTTCCCAGTAGTCCTCCTTGTTCTTCATCGCCTTCGGCGCCTTGCCGCGGACGATGATGACCGGCCGGACCAACTGATGGTCCTGCGGCCGGAAGTGAACCTGACCCACGGTGGAGTCGAACGTTTCGCCCTTCTCATATTGTTTGATGACGTCCGGCGGGTAGAAGCTGCCGGCTTCCGACACCATGCGCGCCCAGATGGCGAATTGCATGTAGGCGTTGTTGGCGCCCCATTCCGGCCGATAGTTGTACTTTTTGTAGAAAGCGTCGACGAACATCTTCGCCAACGGATACTTGTCCTCCAGCGTCCACCAGAAATCTGTGGCCGCATAGACGCCTTCGGTCAGCTCCGGTCCAACTTCCTTGGCGAGGAACGGGATCTGGTAGGGGACCACCATCTTCATCTTCGGCGTCAGGCCGAACTGCTTGGCCTGCTGGATCGACAGCACGGCGTCGCGGCCCCAGTTCACATTGACGATGAACTCTGCGCCCGAGTTGGCGATGTTGGTGAGATACTGGCTGAAGTCCTGCGTACCGAGCGGCGAGATCTGGTTGGTCACCATGGTCCAGCCGCCGTTCTTGCTCAGATAGTCGTTGACCGACTTGGTGACGGTGTGACCGTAGGTGTAATCCGGCGTCATGAACGCCGCCTTGCGGTTCTTGCCGTAGGCCTTGACCAGCACCGGCCCGATCGCGTTCGCCGCGGTCTCGCCGTAAAAGCACTGGCGGACCGAATAACGCGCGCAATCCTTGCCGGTCGTATCGTTGGAGCCCGAGATCGCGACCAGATAGAGAATTTTTTCGCGCTGGGCGAACTTGTTGAGCGCCACCGCGACCGCCGACGAGGTCGAGCCGGTCATGGCGATGATCTTGTTGTTGTTGATGAAGGTCTGCTGCTCCTGGACCGCGTCGTTCGGCTTGGCGCCGGAATCGGCGACCACGAGCGCCACTTTCTTGCCGAGCACGCCCTTGCTGACCTTCGGCGCAATTTTCTTGATCAGCGCATTGCCTTCGTTGATGTGCTCAACGGCAAGCTGCATGCCCTTGAGTTCGTCTTCGCCCTGCACCGCATAAGGACCTGTCCGCGGTACGGTGGCGCCAATCGTGACCGTATCGCCCTGCGAGCCCGCCGGCCAAGTGCCCATCGGCGGCTGGCTTTGCGCCAAGGCCGTCGGGATGAACTGGAGACTTCCGGGGCCGCCGAACGAAAAGGCGCCGATGCCCGCGCCGGTTGCGACTGCTTGCCGCAGCAGGCCACGGCGTGAAAATCCGCTGCCCGACGGCGTCTTACTATCACTCATAGTCACCTCCCTTGATCGCGCGTTTTGATTGCGCTTTCGATATTCCGCCGTTCGGCGGGGGTAGCTTTACCAGTGCCGATTGATACAGATTACACTCATGGCCGGTCCGTCGCTATGGACCGGCGTTTTGCGTTAACGCCCTGGACCGGGCGAATACCGGCAACCTGCCGGTTTCATCCCCGGGGCAGGAAGTTTATCGAGCGGACCGAGCCCTAAAATCAAGTTGGACTAAAGTCGTTGCCCGAAAGCCCCCGACACCAGATCCAGCGTAGAGACCGGATGGCCAGCAACCCGGCCTTCGGCCACCGGAAGCTCAAGCTGGGCACGTTTCAGACCAATCTCGACTCCGGCTGCGTCATGTCGGACCTCGATGGCCGGCTCGACATCACCTGGCCCAATACGGTCGCCCTGGCGCAGCTCGGCGACGAGATGGATTTCGAGGCCCTGGTGCCGGTGGCGCGCTGGCGCGGCTTCGGCGGGGCCACCGATCCGCAGGGGCACGGCTTCGAGACCTATACCTGGGCCGCCGGCATCGCCGGCGCGACGCGCCATTCCGGCGTGGTGTCGACCTCGCACGTCGCGCTGAACCACCCGATCATCGCCGCCAAGCAATCGACGGTGATCGACCACATTTCCAACGGCCGCTACACGCTCAATATCGTCAACGGCTGGAATTTTCCCGAAATGGAGATGTTCGGCGTCTCGCTGCTCGAGCACGAGGATCGCTACGCCTGCGCGGAGGAGTGGCTCGCCATCGTCAAACGGCTGTGGACGCAGGACGAACCGTTCGACCACGAGGGCAAGTTCTACCGCATCAACGGCGGCTATCTGCAGCCGAAGCCGATCCAGGAGCCATACCCGGCGATCATGAACGCGGGCTCATCGGAGCGCGGCCGACATTTCGCCTGCAAGCATTGCGATCTCGTCTTCACCAATATCCGCACTCACGACATCGCCACCAACACCGCGCATGTGGCGGCCTATTACCGGCTGGCGCGAGAGGAATACGGCCGCGAGGTGCGGGTGTGGTCGAACGCCACCATCATCCAGGCCGAGACCGAAAAGGAAGCGCGCGACTTCTACCGGTATTACGTCCATGAGAAAGGCGACTGGGCGGCCGCGCGCCATGTCATCGATACGATGGGGGCGGAGATCAATGCGCGCGACTATCCGGAAGAGCGGCGCAAGGCCATGGCCGAGATGATGATCTCGGGCTGGGGCGGCTTTCCGCTGATCGGCACCAAGGAGCAGATCGTCGACGGGCTGATGACACTGTCGAAGATCGGGCTCGACGGCGTGCTGTTGTCGTGGCCGCGCTATATCGAAGGCATGCGCGAATTCCGCGACGTGACCTATCCGCTGCTCAAGCAGGCCGGGTTGCGGGACTAGGGGGCACCGAAGCGCGACCGGCGGGTTGAGTTGGAGAAGAAGACCGTCAAAGAACAAGGATGTAGGGATGGCGAAGTCCGATTTTCGTCGGTTCGTACCGGAGATAGGCAAGGCTTTTCACTTCGGAAAATCCACGCAGCAATTTTTCGACGCCGTTATTCCTGACCGTGGCCCGAAGGAGAAAGTCGGCGTTGAAAAGTACCTATCAACGCCTTTCAAGGGAATCACCACCGACGGTAACATCATTCCCGGTCTCTTCACGCTGCGGCCTGAATCCGCGCCCACGCGAGAAATCCTGAGTGCGGTTTCGGCGCTTTTGGCGCAGCTGAGTCCGGAACAAAAAGTCATGGTCTGTCTTCCACTTGAGTCGCGGGAGCGGGAGCTGTGGCAGAACAGCATCGCTCGTTATGAGCGATTTGGGCTTCGCCTCGACGAAGTGTCAGCCAATCTCCGCGACGCCGCCATGGCGGTCGTGCGATCGAGCCTGAGCGCCGCCGGCTACGAGAAGGCGCGCAATCTGATGAAACTCAATGCCTTTCTCGGCGAACTCGTCGGCGCCCCGCAGCTCCTTGGCGAGTGGTCCTACCAGCTGCACATCTACGGCGAGCCTTCTCCAACCGAGCCTTGGGGCTGGCAGATCAGCGGCCACCACCTGATTATTACCTGCTTCATCCTGGGCGATCAGATGACGCTGACGCCGACCTTCATGGGCGCAGAGCCGAAATACGCCGATGCGGGGCAATATGCCGGGTTAGTCGCATTCGAGGACGAAGAGCGTCTCGGCTTGCAATTTGCCCGCAACCTCTCGGCGGAACAGAAGCGCAAGGCCATCTTCTCTGACAGCTTGCTTCCCGATCGGCTCCCGCCCGGCCGACATCAGGGCGTCGATGGTCTTATCCTCGCCGCGCGTCAGAAGAGCAATGCGATCATTCCCTACGAAGGAATTCGCGGCGCCGATCTCAGCCCGCAGCAACGGCGGGCGCTTCTCGATCTCACCCAATGCTATCTGTCCACGCTGCCGCATGGTCCGCTGGCAGCCCGCATGAGCGACGTCGAACGGCATTTCGCGGCGACGCATTTCTGTTGGGCCGGCGGCCTGGACGATGAGAGCCCCTTCTACTACCGCATCCAAAGCCCGGTCGTAATGATCGAGTTCGATCACCAGAGCGGAGTCGTGCTGAACAATCCCGAGCCGAAGAAATTTCACGTCCACACCATCGTTCACACGCCCAACGGCAACGACTTCGGCATGGACCTCTTGCGCCTGCATTACGAAACGTCCCCCCATCACCAGGGCGCCCATCACCACCATCCTCACGGGCCCGCGGAAATGACCCGGCATCGCTTCGCTCGCGAATAACGCGACATGGCGGACCAGCATCGCCTCAAAATCGCGATCGCCGATTACGGCCACACTCGCGCCGTGAAGTCCGGCGCGGCGCCAATCGAGCGCGTCACGGCGGACTTCGTGCAGGTCGCTCCCATTATCGGCGCCTTCCGCCGCATGGTGCGCGACCTCGAGTTCGACATCTGCGAGATGGCGCCGACGACGTATCTGATCGCCCGCTCATTTGGCGCGCCGTTCATCGCGCTGCCGATCTTCCTGATGCGCCGCTTTCATCACGGCGGCTTCGTGGTGCGGCCCGATGCCGGCATCAAGGTGCCGAAGGATCTCGAAGGCAAGAAGGTTGGCGTTCGCGCCTACTCGGTCACGACGGGGGTGTGGACCCGTGGCATTTTTGTCAACGAGTACGGCCTCGATTCCAGCAAGGTGACTTGGGTGGTCGACGACGAGGAACATGTCGCGGCGCTGAAATTGCCGCCGAACGTGATCCACGCGCCGGAAGGCCAATCGCTGCAAAGCATGATGAAGTCCGGCGGGATCGACGCGGGTTTCACCGGCGCTGCCGGCGTCGGCCGTGCCGGTCCGCCGATCAGCGGCTGGGACAAGGCAGGTGCGCCTGCGGCCGATGCCGATGTCTATCCGGAACTGATCGCCAACGTCGAACAGGTCGAGGCCGACTGGTACCGCGAAAGCGGCATCTATCCGATCCACGGCCTGATCGTGGTGAAGGACGAGTGCATCGCACGATACCCGTGGCTGCCGCGCGCGCTGATGGACGCCTTCGTGGCGGCGAAACAGCCCTATCTCGAAGGTCTCAAGCGCGGGCGGGGCGACAAGCCGGAAGACAGGCGCTACCGCAAGTTCCTGTCGCTGATGGACGATCCGCTGCCGTATGGTATGACGGCGAACCGCGCCAGCATCGAGGCGTTGGTCACCTACAGCCTGCAACAGGAGCTGATCCCGTCACGGCCGCAGCTCGATAACGTCTTCGTCGCGATCGATCCTTGATTTTCGGCGGGACTGAATTTTGGCAAGGCCGTGCCGACGCTCTAACCTGCGCCGGCCAAATAAAAAGAGGACACGCTTATGGCGACCGCTACGAAGGTCAAACTGCGCACGATGCTGGGGAACTATCCGAACACCAAGCCGCTCAAGAGCGGCGGCATTCGTTCGGACCTGGTCGATTTCGATTTTGTCGACGTGAAAGTCGCCAACAGTCACTTCAAGAACGTGGTGCGCGGAGCCGAATACGACGTCTCCGAACTTGCCATCGTGACTTATTTGCAGGCCAAGGCCTACGGCAAGCCTTATGTGCTGGTGCCGGTCGTCCTGGTGAGCCGCGGCCAGCATCACACCATCGCCTACAATCCCGAGCGCGGCGCCCTCAAGCCCTCCGATCTCAACGGCAAGAAGGTCGGCGTGCGGGCCTATACGGTGACGACCGGCACCTGGGTGCGCGGCATCCTGGCGAACGACTACGGTGTCGACATCAACAAGGTGGAGTGGATCACCTTCGAAGAGCCGCATGTCGCCGAGTATCACGATCCCGCCATCGTCAAACGCGCGCCGGCCGGCAAGGACCTGACGCCGATGCTGCTCGACGGGGAAGTCGCCGCCGGCATTGTCGGCGACAAGCTGCCCGATCCGAAGCTCAAGCATCTCATTCCCGATCCGGAGACGGCGGCGCAGAAATGGGCGGAGCGCCATGGCGGCGTTCCGATCAATCACATGCTGGTGGTCAGGCAGGAGCTGTCGCGCTCACGGCCTGACGTGGTCCAGGACATCTTCCGGCAAATGCACGCGAGCAAGCTCGCCGCCGGCTTGCCGGACGGCGGCAAGCTCGATCCCTACCGTTTCGGCGTCGAAGCCTGCCGGCCGATCCTGGAAATCATTATCGATTTTTGCCACCGGCAAGAGCTCATCCCGCGCCGCATATCGGTCGACGAGTTGTTCGACGATACGACGCGCGCGCTGAAGATCGCCTGACGATTTTCGCGCGGCCGCGCCGGGCGCTATCAAGGAGCCGTGTATGGAAATCAGCAAGGAGCAGATCGGCGATGCCTATGTGGTGTCGCCCACTGGCCGCCTCGACGGCATCTACAGCACAGCGTTCGCGAAAGAGGTCGGCGAGCTGATCGCCGGCGCCAATCCGAAAATCCTGATCGACTTCGCCGAGATCGATTACGTCACCAGCGCGGGCATTCGCGCGGTTTTGTTGCTGATGAAGAAGGCCAAGGCCTCGGGCGCCGCGTTCGCGCTCTGCGGGGTCAACGATCAGGTGCGAGAGGTTCTCGACGCCACCGGCCTGGAGCCGATCATTCCCATTCATCCTGGACGCACCGAGGGGCTTGCGGCTCTCGACGAGGCAAAAACAAAGCAAACGCCGGCAGAATCCTCCCAAAGCGCCACGTCTGCTTCGGAGGTCAAGTAGACGTCGGCATAAGAGCCGCAACTTGGAACTGCCGCCGTTCGCCTTTGCGCTCGCGCGGCCAACACCAGATCGGACTTTTCATGGCGTCGGCTCTCGCGAACGGTGCAAGCGGCGTCGTCCAGGCATTCGCCCGGCTCGGCCGCCAGGGCACCCGGGCGCTGGCCGCGCTGGTGTTCATCGGCATCGCCGTGCCGCCGCTTGGCGCCTTGCTCAAGCCTTACGTCACGGCCGCCATTTTCCTTCTGCTCTGCGTGTCGTTCATGCGGGTCGATATCGCGGCTTTGCGGGCGCACATGAAGCGGCCGGGCATCGTGCTGGCGGCGACAGTCTGGTCTACGCTGGTGGTGCCGCTCATGATCGGGCTCACCTGCGTCGCCACGGGGCTCGACAAGCACGCGCCCGACTTGTTTCTCGGTCTCATGCTGCAGGCGGTCGCTTCGCCAATGATGGCGGCGCCGGCCCTCGCCGCGCTGATGGGTCTCGACGCCACTTTGGTGCTGATCGCGCTGGTAACCTGTACGGCATTCGTGCCGTTCACCGCGCCGATTTTTGCCTACCTGTTCTTCGGCGCGCAGCTGATGCTTTCGCCAGTTGCGCTCGGCGTGAAACTATTTGCCATCCTCGGCGGTTCGCTGCTGGTGGCCGCGGTGATCCGCCGCATCGCCGGCGCCGCCGCGATCGAGCGCTATCGCGAACCGATCGATGGCCTCAATATTCTGCTCCTGCTGGTGTTCGTGACTGCCGTGATGGGGACCGTGGCCGGCAGCTTTCTGGCCGATCCGTTGCAGGTCGGCGCGATTTTGCTCTTGTCGTTTGCGGTGTTCTTTGTATTTCTCGGTCTGACCGTGCTGATCTTCAAGAAGCTCGGACGGAAGCACGCGCTAGCACTCGGGCTGATGGTCGCACAACGCAATATGGGGCTGATGCTGGCGGCGACGGCCGGGGTGCTGCCGGCGGCGACCTGGCTCTATTTCGCACTCTCGCAATTTCCGATCTATATCACCCCGCACCTGTTGCGGCCGTTAGCGCGGGCAAAGACAGTTTAGGAGCAAATGAATGCCACGGATGAAGGGCGCGGAGCTGATCACCGAATATCTGATCGCGAACGACATTCCCTATGTGTTCGGCATCTGCGGGCATGGCAATGTCGGCATGCTCGATCCGCTCTACGCCGCGCGCGACCGCATCACGCTGGTCTCGCCGCGCCATGAGCAGGTGGCGGCGCACATGGCGGACGCCTATTTCCGCGTCCGGCACAAGCCGGTAGCGACGCTCACGTCGTGCGGGCCGGGCTCGTGCAACATCATCATGCCGCTCGCCTGTGCGCTCACCGATTCGTCGGCGCTGCTCGCCATCACCGCCAACGTGCCGACGCAGCAATTCAACAGGAGCCCGTTTCAGGAGATCAATCGGCACTTCCAGGCCGATTTCGTCAACATCGTGCGTCCGGTGGTCAAGCGCAGCTTCCAGCCGACGCGCGTCGACATGCTGCCGCTGGCGCTGCGTCAGGCGACAACCGCGATGCTGTCCGGCCGGCCGGGCCCGGTGAACGTCGATGTGCCGTTCAACGTCTTTCAGGAGGAAGACAACGTTGAATTGCCGCCGCCGGCGCCGCCGCTCAACGCGCAGCGGGGAGGGGCCTCGCCTGAGGAAATTTCGCGCGCGCTCGATCTCATTCTCGGCGCGCGACGGCCAGTGCTTTTCATCGGCCATGGCGTGACACTGTCGGAAGCCAGCCGCGAACTGACGGAGTTCGCTAAAAAGCTCGGCATCCCGGTGATCTCCTCGCCCAACGGCATGGGCTGCCTCGATATGACCGATCCGCTGTCGCTCGGCTTTATCGGGCGCAACGGCGCGTTTCCCGCCAACGAAGCCGGCCGGCGCGCCGATCTCGTGCTCGCCATCGGCGCGCGGTTCGATGACCGTTCGGCCTCGTCATGGCTGCCGGGTTTTTCGTGGAATTTTCCGAACACCAAGCTCATCCATGTCGATGTCGATCCGGATGAGATCGGCCGCAACTATCCGCCCGATCTCGGCATCCTCGCCGATGCGCGCACGTTCCTGCGCCAGCTTCTGAGCGATCTAGAGCGCCGCAACGCCAAGTCCGCCACCAAGGAGTGGCTCGCCGACATCGGCAAGTGGCGCGCCGAGTGGGAAAAATTCATCCGGCCGAATTTCGAGGCGCACACCTCGCCGCTGCGCCCCGAGCGCGTGGTGGCCGATTGCCAGTCGGTGCTGCCGGAGGACGCCATTATCTGTTGCGACGTCGGCGTCAGCCATAACTGGTACATGCAGTTCTGGAACGCGCGCAAGCCGCAGACCATGCTCAACTCATGGGGCTTTTCCGGCATGGGCTTCGGCGCATCGGGTGCACTCGGCGCCAAGCTCGCCGCGCCGGACCGGCCGGTCGTTGCGGTCACCGGCGACGGCTGCTTCACCATGGTGCCGCACGTTCTTTGCACCGCGGTCGAATACAACATTCCGGTGGTCTGGGTTGTTTGGAATAATTTCGGCTGGGTCTCGATCCGCGACATTCAGCTCGGTTTGTTTGGCGGCCGCGAACACGGCACCATGTTCCACCAGGGCGCCAACAAGAACCCGTACAATCCGGATTTCGCCGCCTGGGCCAAGGCCGCGGGCGTGGACGCGGTTACTGTAACGCGCTCGCAGGATTTCCGCGGCGCGCTCGAACACGCCGTGAGAGCCAACAAGCCTTATCTGCTCGACGTGCATGTCGACGCCGAAGTGCGTCCACCTTCGACCGGCGCCTGGCAATTGCCGCCGACGCCCTACAAAGAGCCGGTATTTGGCCAGCGCTTTCTGCCCGACACCGCGCCGATGAAGTAACGATTTCTGTTTGCGCCACGATTGATCGGTCAGACTTTGCTCGTCCCGCGCAAGCGGGGACTTAACCACGAATATTACGGCGCTGTAATCTGCATCATTGCCTCGAATTAATCCGCGCGACACGTGCGCGTAATTCGCGATCCCCAATTGATACCGCAACGGCGGCTGCGCCGTCGGCCGTATTGATCGATGGAGATAGTGATGACCGGAATAAATCCCGAAACACCCAACAAGCGCAGCGCATTCGGCGCCCGCCGTCTCGCCCTTCTGGCGTCGGTTGCGGGCCTGGGCGCATTTGTCCTGCTGGCCGGCCCGGGCGGCTATCGCCCGGCCGATCTCGGCTTTGGCACGCCGGCGGCGAATGCCGCAGAGGCGGCGTTGCGGCACCCGGCAGGCTTCGCCGACATCGTCGCCAAGGTCAAACCCGCCGTCATCTCGGTGCGGGTGCGGATCGACGGAACCGCCGATGCGGCCGGCTTGCGACATAACGGCAGCGACGACGAAGCTATTCCGTTCGCGCCGGGTTCGCCGCTGCAGAAATTCTTCCAGCAATTCGGCGACCAGGACGGACAGGGCGCGCCGCCGCAGGCTCACCATATGGTCATCGGCGAAGGCTCCGGCTTCTTCATCTCGGCTGACGGTTACGCCGTAACCAACAATCACGTCGTCGATCACGCCAAATCGGTCCAGGTGACGACCGCCGACGGCACCATCTACAAGGCCAAGGTCGTCGGCACCGATCCGAAGACCGATCTCGCGCTGATCAAGGTCGACGGCACGAGCGATTTTCCCTACGTGAAATTCGCCGATCACGAGCCGCAAGTCGGCGACTGGGTGATCGCGGTCGGCAACCCGTTTGGACTGGGCGGCACGGTGACGGCCGGCATCGTGTCGGCGGAGAGCCGCGACATCGGCTCCGGCCCTTATGACGACTACATCCAGATCGACGCGCCGATCAACAAGGGCAATTCCGGCGGACCGGCATTCGACGTCAATGGTAACGTGATCGGCATTAATACGGCGATCTATTCGCCGTCGGGCGGATCGGTCGGCATCGGCTTTGATATCCCGGCACAGACCGCCAAGATGGTCATCGCCCAGCTCAAAGAGCACGGCTCGGTGACACGCGGCTGGCTCGGCGTGCAAATTCAGCCGGTCAGCGCCGGCATCGCCGACAGTCTCGGCATGAAGAAGGCCGAAGGCGCCATCATCGATAGCGCTCAGCCCGGCAGCCCGGCCGCCAAGGCCGGCTTGCTGCCCGGTGACGTCGTCACCGCCGTCAACGGCACGAATGTGAAGGACGCGCGTGGGCTTGCGCGCCAGGTCGCGGGGCTCGCGCCCGATAGTTCGGTCAAGCTCGACGTGCTGCGAAACGGCGAATCGCGGACTGTGTCGCTGACGCTTGGCCGCATGCCGGAGCAGCAGCAGGCCAACGCCGGCAACACGCAACCGCAGCCGACCAACGGCGTGCCGCATCTCGGCCTGAGCGTGGCGCCCGCCGCTGAAGTGCAGGGCGCCGGCCAGCAGGGCGTGGTCGTGACGGGCGTTGATCCGAATGGCCCCGCCGCCGAGGCGGGTTTCCAGGCCGGTAACGTCATCCTCGATGTCGGCGGCAAAACGGTCTCGACCGGCGCTGACGTCGCCAAGGCCCTGCATGAGGCCAAAGCACAGGGCAAGCACGCCGTCTTGATGCGGGTGAAATCGGGTAACGCCACGCAATTCGTGGCGGTGCCGCTCGGTAACGCGTAACAGGCGACGCGTACCGCAAGTGGCTGGCCAACCGGCGTGCCGTCGTCTCCAGACACGCTTGGCGCTCCAGCCGTGAGGACGGGCTTTTTGCAGGCCCGTCCTCATTCGTTTTGAGGATTGCTGGACGGCGTCGCGAGCTTCTTTGCATTGCGGCAGCCGCGAAAGCGGGTTACGAGTCCGGCCGGGGCGACCGCAAGGCGTGCCGCGCCGATGCGAGTGGCGCGTCCGGGAGTTTCAGGCGATGCGGCCGTTTCGGGCGATGCAGGTTTGGCCAATCCGCATGACGCAAAGCGCCAAAATTCTCGGCGCCGTGCTGTTGCTCGCCACGGTCGCGGTCGTCGCGGTGCCCGTTCACATGCTCGGTCAGAGCGCCGTATTTACTGCACCCGGCCGAGCTGAAGGCGCCGGGCCGCCATTATCGATCGGCGTCGCGGCGACCGGTCTCGTCAGCGACATTGCGGTGCAGGAGGGTAGCCGCGTCCAGGCTGGGCAGCTCCTCCTCCAGCTGGCGTGCTCCGCGCAGGAAGCCGATGTCCGCACGCGTCAGGCGCAGCTTACCGCCGCCGACGCGACCTACGATAAATTCCGCAACGGCCCGCGCCCCGACGAGATCGCCGTCGGCCAGGCCGTGGTCAATTTCTCCCAGGCGCGCGCCGAGGAGGCCGACAAGACGCTGCAGCGCACGCTGTCGCTGCAGGAAGGCGTCACTGTCACGGCGGCGCGCGTGCTCGAAGTCAAGCGTGACGCCCGCATCGCCGCGGCGCAGCTCACCGAAGCGCACGCACAGCTTAACCTCTTGCGCGCCGGGTCGCGCGAGGAGGACATCCGGCAGGCAAAGGCGCTGCGCGATGCCGCCGCCGCCGAGCTCGACGCCAGCCGCGCCCGTCTTGCCCAATGTTCGGTGCGCGCACCGGTCTCCGGTGTCGTGCTCGACGTTCTGGTCAATCGGGGCCAGTTTCTCAGTCTGGCGGTGCCGCAGCCTCTCTTGCATATCGTTCCAGACGGCCAGGCGCGCGTGCGCGCCGAAGTCGCGCTGCGTGATTTAACTCACGTCTGCCTGCAACAGCGCGCCACGATCGCGGCCGATGCATTGCCAAATGCTGCCGTTGGGGCGCAAGTCGCCTCGATCAGCCCGACCGTCAGCCACTTCACGATGGGCGCGGCAGCCAACGCATCAAGCGCCACGGGCGGCAATGCGGACGCCAGCGATGTCGTGGCCGTGGTTCTAAAAGTAGACGGCGGCACCGCACCGCTGCCGATCGGCATGCCGGTGACTGTCCACTTCCAGGCCTGCCCGTCGAAGAGCTGACGCGCGATGCGCGTCAGTCACGCTCCATCGCTTCGGCGGGAATCGTGCAGACGGGCTGGCCAGCCTTGCGGCAGATGTCGCGCCACGCGTGCATCATCTCGGTCCGTTGCAGCTTTGCAAGCTCATAAAGATTGGCCGACTTGTGCACCGCGAGCTCGGCGGCAAGCTTGGCGAGTATCAACGCGCGGACGTTATCAGGAAGGTCTTCGAATTTTGCCATTCCGGATTTGCAAGCGGCAGGACTGAAGATCAATTCGGTCCCGCACGCGTCCCTCATTTCAACAGGATCTCAGTATTCATCATATCAAGTGCCCTGATTCCTAGCTAAGCTCGTGCATACCGGTACCCACAAAGTCTGTGGACTCGGCGATCGGCGCCTAATGGCTGAGGTGGAGATTTGTCACCGGCCGAAAAGCTCGGACCAGATCCTTGTCGAGCTTGGGGCCCATCTCGACCAGAATCGCATAGGCGTCGGCATTGGATAGGGGCGGCTTGTAGGATCGGCGCTCGATAAGTGCGCCGAAGACGTCCGCAATTGTCACCATGCGCACCAGGTCGGAAATCTCTCCGCCGCCCAGGCCGTGCGGATAGCCCGATCCGTCAAGATATTCGTGGTGATGTATCACCATGTCGAGCATCTCGGACGGCAGCCCGGCCGCTGTCGCCAAGGCATCCAGCCCAAACTGCGGATGCTTCTTCATCACGTCCATCTCGTCATTGGTCAGGCGGCCCGGCTTCTCGAGAATAGCCAGGGGGATTCGCGCCTTTCCAATGTCGTGGAGCATGCCGGCGAGGGACAGCCGCTGCCGGTCGGCTTGGGAAGCCCTGATCTGTTGTCCGAATGCCACCGCCAGCCCGGTCACCAGCAGGCAGTGTTGATATGTTGCGCTGTGGTGGGTGCGGACCGTCTCGATCCAGGCCGCAATGCCTCGTGCCTCAACGTGGCTGACGATCTGATCGCCCGCCGCCTTGACCGACTGGGTGTCGAGCTCTGCACCCAGACATGCCGAGGAAAAGATATCGCGTAGCGAGTTGACGGCAACGCACACTGCGGGTGATTCGCGAATGACGTCATTCGCCGGGTCGTCCGACAGCGATCTGACGTCGCCCAAGAGCTTCGTAACAAGCTCCCTGCCGTTGAACGGGCGCAGCAAAACGTCGGTTGCTCCCAATGAAGACGCTCTCGACCGTTGCAGGTGCGACGCCTTGTCGACCAGGAAGATCGCCTTGGCGGATGGTGGTTTGCGCCGGAACCATTCTGCGAGGCTCGGGAGGGCCGCAGTTTTATTGAGGTCGATATCGAAAAGTGTCACCGCTCCTGGACTGGAGCGAACGACCTCTTGGATGGATACAATCCGAATGTCGAAGATGCCCGGGAACTGATCGAGCAGCTCATCGACGTCGGCGCGCGCGTCGGCCACGACGGTGACTTGATACATGGGCCTCCCCATGCGGCAGACAGAGTGCGGAAATTCGCCCCCCACAATCAATAAGTGTATATGACAGCCTCTTAACCGATCATTTAAGGCGCAGCAGAGGCAGAGGCGGCAACGCGCAAATCGGCTTGCCTCCATGCAATTGATCGCGCGACCGCACAGGCCGCGCGATAAAATTAGCTATAGTCGTCGCGCGGCCCGCTGCGGCCGCGCACACAGAGAGCCAGCTAATGACCGGTATCTGCAACGATCCGACGTGCAATCGCCAATTTCGCTTATTTAAAGTTGTGATCTTCGCCTCTTGCATCATGGCCTTGTTCGGCGCGACTGCTGCACGGGCGCAGACCAAGATCACGGCCGGCATGGTGGCGCACGGGCCGCCGCAATGGCCGCAATACGTCGCCGAGGAATTGGGCTGGTTTAAAGCCGACAAGATCGACCTTCAACTCGTGACCGCGGGAGGAGGCGGGGTCGCCCAGGTGGCGGCCGGCTCGCTCGACATCGCGCACAGTGGTTACCCGGATTTCGCGCGCGCCGCGCTGCACGGCGCTCCGGTCCGCATCGTCCTGTCGGATTTCGTCGGCTCGCCCTACGCCGTGTTTGCCAAGAAGAACATCAAGACGATTGCCGACCTGAAGGGCAAGTTGATCAGCATCGGCGGACCGAACGACATCACGCTCATCTACATCAAGCCGTTTCTCGCCTCGGCAGGGTTGAAGGTCAGCGACGTCGATCTCGTTTACGCCAAGGCTGCGGGCGACCGCTTCGCCGCGTTGGCCGCCGGCGCCGTCGATGCGGCGATCCTCAATCCGCCGACCTATTTCGAAGCCATCGCCGCAGGCCTGACTGATCTCGGTGACACCAAGCCTTACGCCGAGGGCATTCCCTTCACAGTGTGGGGCGCCAACACCGCATGGTCTGTGGCGCACCGCGACACGCTCGTCACCTTCGCACGCGACTATCAGCGGGCTGTCGCTTGGCTGTACGATCCGGCCCACAAACAACAGGCGGTCGATATTCTGGTGAAGCGCGCTCACCAGAAGCCAGAGGATTCGGCGAAGGCCTACGACTACCTGATCGCCAAGTTAAAGCTGTTCGGCAGCAGCGGCGACGTGCCGGACGTTGTCTACGCCAAGATGGCCGAAGGCCTTGCCGAGATCGGTACCATCAAGGCGCCATACCCACCGAAGTCGGCAATCTTCGACGGCAGCTTCGTGCAGGCGGTGCATTAACATGGCAAGCGGAGAAAGATTGGCCGGGCGCGTGGCGCTCGTGACCGGCGGCGGCGGCGAAATTGGCGGTGCCATCGCCCGATTGTTCGCGCGCGAGGGCGCCGAAGTCGCCATTGCCGACCTCGAACCGGACAAGGCAGAAAGCGTGGCCCGGTCGATTGCCGACGCCGGCGGCCAAGCGCAGGCGTTCGGCGCCGATGTGGCCGACGAGGCGAGCGCCAGGAACGCGGTCGCCCGCACGGTCGAGGCGTTCGGCAAGCTCACCACGCTGGTGAACGTGGCGGCGACAGTAACGCCCGACGGAACGGTGGAAACGCTGAGCCTCGAACAGTGGAATAAGGCGATTGCGGTGAATCTTACCGGCGCCTTCCTGATGTGCAAATTCGCGGTGCCGGAGCTGCGCCGCTCGGGCGGCGGCAGCATCGTCAACATCGCCTCGCAGCTCGGCCATCTCGGCGTACCGGCGCGCGCGCCCTACTGCACCACCAAGGCGGCGCTCATTCATTTCACCCGCATTCTCGCCATGGATCACGCCGTCGACAACATTCGCGCCAACACCATCTCGCCGGGCTTTATTCTCACCGAACGATCGAGCGCGCGTGTCGGCGGCAAGGAGCAGGCGCGCGTCGTCAACGGACCGCGGCACCTGCTCAACCGGCCGGGAGAACCCGAGGAGATCGCGGCCGGCGCGCTCTATCTGGCGGGTGATGAGTCGTCGTTTGTCACCGCCACGGATCTGCTCATCGACGGCGGCTATATCGCGTTCAAGGGCAAGATCGGCGCCGAGGGCCGGCCGGTATTTTCCTGACAATAGATCGAACCTAACTGCTGCCAAAAACAAAGACCGCCTGCGGTGTTTCGCAGGCGGTCCGGAGTTATCGTTGCAGCGTTTGTTGTGCCTTCTTGTGCTGCGTTTTCAGTTCTGCTGGGGGCTCTGCACGGATGCCTGAGGATTGGCATTCTGCGGGTTGGCCGCCAGATAATCGTCGTAGGTCTTGCCGGCGTAATTCGGCGTGGTCGGGACTTCCGCGATCGGGGTCGCCTTGGCCGGCACTGGGGTGCTCGGAGCCTGGCTGGCGTCAGCGGTGTCGTCCGTCGCAGGCGCACTGGCCGATTCCTTGGTGCAGATGTCGGCGAACACGACAAGGCCGGTCGGCGTGTAGGTCTTGGTCAGGCAGGTGCACGGCCCGGGCGTAACGGCCGGGGTGACCGGCGTGACATCAGCCACTGCAGTGTCGTCCACGTCGATCCAGCGGCCGGCGCGCATGACCCAGTGGTGGTGATGATGGTGATCCCACCACCAATGTCCGATCCGGATCGGGTGATGCGGCCCACGCGGGAAGATCGGGCGGATGCGGCCGACGTGGCTGACGCGGCTGAAGTGGAGGCCGGTGGCGCGATGGGCAAACACAGAACGACCGCCACCCATGCCGCCGACATGGCCAGAGAAGTGCATGCCGCCGCCGCCGCCGCGGGCGTAGCTGGCGCTCGATCCGAGCAGGGGAGCGGCCAGGGCCGCGGCTGCCGCGAGGGCGATGATGACTTTACGTGAGATTTTCCGTGACATGGCTGTCTCCAGGTGTGAGAGGTTTGATGTCCTTTGGTCGCGGCTGCCACAGAAAGGTTCATGAGGGTCCGGCAGATTGGATTCCGCCCGAGAGCGGGCGGGGCCGGGGCCAGATGCGCACGGTAGCGCTGCGCGCGGCACGGTGTCGTTAAGCGCGGTACAGGTTCAATCTTTTTAAGAAATATTTTAGCCAAGCGTTGCCGAATTTGCGCGGCGTTCAGTGCGTGGCTTTCAGCAGCACCATCGAGATCGCCGGCAGATAGGTGATCAGCATCAGCGCGATGAAATTAACCGCGACGAACGGCAGCACGCCGCGGTAGATCATGCCCATCGGCACGTTGAAGATGGCGCGCGCGGCAAACAGGTTAAGCCCGAACGGCGGCATGTAGAGGCCGATGCTCAGATTGACCGCCATGATGATGCCGAAGTGGATGGCGTTGACGCCGGCGGCCTCGGCGACCGGAAGCAGAAGCGGCGTGAGGATCAGAATAGCGGCAGGCGGCTCCAGGAAACTTCCGGCCACGAGCAAGCCGAGATTGACGAACAACAGTGTCTCCCAGGCCGGCAGGTGAAGCGCGTCAATGGCGCCGATCATTTGCTGCGGAATGCCGCTCGTCGTCATCAGCCAGGAATAGACGCCGGCGCCGGTGACGATGATCAGAATTTGCGCGATCAGATAAACCGAGCTGACGATGACCTGCCATAGCTCCCGTAACCCGATTTCGCGATAGATGAACATGGCGACGAACAGCGAATAAACCACGGCGACGCCGGCGGCCTCGGTCGGAGTAAAGATGCCGCCGTAGATGCCGCCGAAAATCACCACGATGGTGCCGATCGCCCAGCTTGCCTCCTTGGTCGAGGCCCAGATGTTTTTCCAGCGCGCGCCCGAGGTCAGCGGCACCGCCTTGATCCGCGCGTAGACCAGGACATAAACCGCGTCGACGAGTCCGATCAGCAGGCTCGGTAGAATTCCGGCGGTAAACAGCTGGATGGCCGAAACCTGCGCCGTCATCGCGTAGAGGATCATCGAAATCGATGGCGGAATGATCACCGCGACCGCACCCGAAGAGGTGATCAGACTGACCGCGAAACGCTCGCTGTAACCGTGTTTGGTCAGCGACGGAAACAGGAGGCGTCCGATGGCGACGACGGTGCCAACCGTGGTGTGCGCCATGGCGCCGAACAGTTCGGACGAGGCTACGGTGGTAACGGCGAGCGAGCCGCGGACGCCGCCGATGAGCGAGACCACCCAGTTGACGACGCGGTTGGCGATGCCGCCGCGGCCCATGATCTCGCCGGCCAGTACGAAGAACGGCACGGCGAGCAGCGGAAAGTTGTCGAGACTGCCGAACATGTTGGTCTGGATCGCGTCGAGCGGCACATGGGCGACAAAGACGATCGCCGCCATGGAGGTCAGCGCCAGAACGACGAAGATCGGCAATCCAAGGATCAGCAAGCACGCCGGCAGAACGAAATAGACCAACGTGGCCAGCATGAATGTGCTCTCGATCCGTCCCTAGTGATGATCGGTGTCCTGAGGCGGCCCAATGTCGGCGCGGCCGGGCCCATGCACGATCAATCGTACCGCGATCAGGAATGCCGTCAGCAGCAGCCCGAGCGGCAGGGCGGATTGTGGAATCGCTAGTGGAATATCGGCGGTGTCGCTGCGCTCGTTCAGCTCGGCCAGCATCGACACGACCGGCCACGCGAAGATCGCGAGCATGACGCAGGTAAAGATCGTGACTACATCGGAGAACACTTCAAAAAATTTGTGGGCGCGAGGCGGCAACGCCAACACGACGACGTCCATCCGGATGTGACGGCCGGCATAGCCGACCGGGCCGGCCCCGAGGAAGACGCAGCCGATCATGAGGAACAGCATCGCCTCCTCGGCCCAGGTTATCGACGCCGAGAAGACGTAGCGGCCGATGATGTTGACGAAATTGATGCCGACGCTGGCGACAAGCATCCCGCCGGCCGCCACACGCAGGGTGGCCATCAGTCCGTTGATGAAACGGGTGAAGATGCTTCCCATCGCGGCTCATCCGAGTGCCATCGGGCGCGGTGCCGAATTGAGGCACGGTACGCCCGAGACGATCACAAATTCCCAGTGCGGGAAACGGCAATCTCAATGCTTGGCGGCAGCGGCACGGACCAGTTGCAGCATATCGTGGACCGCCGGCTGGCTTTTCGTCACTTCGTCAGCGACCGGATCAAGCAACGTCTTCAACTTGGCCAAATCGTCGGCCGGCAGCGTGTGCACCGTGCCGCCGAGGGCGTTCCAGTCGCCAACCAGCTTCTTGGAGAAGTCGAACTGCCACTGCTGCGCCTTGCCTTCGACGGCGGCGCCGCTGTCGATCACGACCTTTTTCAGGTCGGGCGGCAGCGTAGCAAGCCACGACGTGCTCACGACCACGATGGAATTGATGTAGGTGTCGTTGGTGACCGTAATCACCTTAATGAGATCGTTCATCTTGAAGGCGACGAAGATCGACAATCCGCTGATCGTGCCGTCAATCGTGCCCTGGTCGAGCGCGGGCACGACTTCGGAGAGCGGCATGCCGATGCCGCTGGCGCCGAGTTTGGCCAGCTTGGCGCGTTCCAGCGCGGTGCCGTTGATGCGAATCTTTTTTCCCTGAAAATCGGCAAGCCGGATGATCGGCTTCTTGGAGCCATAGTTGGACGCGCCGAGACTCAAGGTGGCGATCCCGGTCATGCGCTTCGGCGTGACCAGGGCATACATGGCCTTCTGTACCGCTGGGTCTTGGACCGTGGCGGCTGCGTTGGCGTCGTCACGGAACACCATCGGCGCACTGAACACGCCGAAGCGCGGATCGACGCCGACGAAGAAATCGGCCGGACCGACGTAGCCCTGGATGCTGCCAAGCTGGACGCCCTCGATCTCGCGGGGGATCGGTCCGAGCTGGCTGTTCGGATAGATTTGTACCTCGATGCGGCCGCCCGAAGATTTTTCGACCGCTTCCTTATAAAATTTCAGAAATTGATGCTGGCCCTCGTTCATCGTCGCGGTACCGAATTTCATGACGAAATCGGCGGCTGACGCGGGGGTCATCGGGGCGAGTGCCAACAGCGCCGCCACAACCGATACCGCTGCCGCGCAACGCGTCCGGCGTGCGCTGATCTCTCGGTTCCAAGACATGATTGTCCCCACTGCGCGCATCATCCCATCCCCTCGTTTGGACGCACTGTTTATTTTCAAAATTATTGGCGGCGCGCTGGCAGCGCCGCGGATCGCTCGACTATAATGACCGTGTGGAACTTGCCAAGCGGCGTTTCGCCGCGAAACAGCGGCCAGTCGCGTGCCGGCATGGCCTGTGGGAAGCTTGCTTGGTGGCGCTTGACGCCGCACGAGGGAGAGAGGGGTGACTGTTGCACCAGCGCCGTCGCCGCGCGCCGCACGCGCGGGCGTTGTGACGAATCACAGGGGGCTAAAAAAGGACGCGCTGTCGTTCTGGTCAAACCTCGTCATCGCCATTGCCTCGACCGCGCCGGCCTACTCGCTGGCGGCCGCGCTCGCCTCGGTGGTGGCCGCGGTCGCATTCAATGTGCCGGGAATCATGATCGCCGCGTTCGTGCCGATTCTGTTCGTCGCCACGGCCTATTATCATCTCAATCGCGCCGATCCCGACTGCGGCACAAGTTTCTCCTGGGTGACGCGGGCGATGGGCCCGTATTGGGGCTGGATGGCCGGGTGGGGGATCATCGCGACCGACATTCTGGTGATGCCCGGTCTCGCGCAAGTCGCGGCGCTTTACTCGTTCCGCTTGTTCGGCATTGCACAGCCGGGATGGACTGCCCAAGCCGTTGTCGGGGTCGGCTGGATCGTTGTCATGACCGCCATCTGCTGGCTCGGCATTGAAATTTCAGCGCGCACGCAAAAGCTCCTGCTTGGCGCCGAGATCGTCATCCTCGCCATATTCGCCGTGGTGGCGCTCGCGAAAGTCTACGGGTCGGCGCCGCCCGCCGGGGCACAGCACGTTGCGCTGGCGTGGTTCAATCCGTTCGCCGTCCGCGACTCCGGCGCATTCGGGCAGGCAATGCTGATCGCTGTGTTCATCTATTGGGGTTGGGATACCGGCGCCTCGGTCAACGAAGAAACGCGGAATCCCAAGACCGCGCCGGCCTCGGCCGCCGTCGTTTCAACGCTGATCCTGGTTGCACTTTATGTGCTGGTCGCCGTGGCGGCGGTCGCCTTTGCCGAGCCCGGCCTCGCCAAAAACAGCGGCGACGATTTCCTGGCGCCGCTCGCCAAGAGTGTGCTGCCCGGCTGGCTTGCCGAGCTTTTGATCCTGGCCGTCATCACCTCGGCCGCCGCATCGACGCAGACGACGATCTTGCCCGCGGCGCGAACGATGATCTCGATGGCACATGCCGGCGCGTTGCCGAAAAAATTCGGCGACGTGCATTACCGCAACATGACGCCGGGATTTGCCACGCTGGCGATGGGGGCGGTTTCGATCGTCTGGTATCTGGTCCTGGCCTACATCCCCAATGCCGATATTCTGATCGACTCCGTCACTGCGACCGCATTCGGTATCGCCTTCTATTACGCGCTGACTGGATTTGCCGGAGCCATCTACTATCGGCGCGAACTGGGAAAGAGCTTGCACAATTTCATTTCGATGGGGCTGGTGCCGGCGCTTGGCGGACTGATGATGCTCGCGCTCTTCGTCATGGCCTGCCGCAGCTATTTCGGACCGGATCAGGATAACACCGCAATTTTCGGTTTCGGCCCGCCGCTGGTGTTCGGCGTCGGCGCCCTGCTTGCCGGGGTAATCCTGATGGCAATGGCCAGGTTCGCGCTGCCTCATTTTTTCGGGCGGAAACCGGAGGTCGTCGATTCAGCCTTGGTCGGGGTTCACCACCACTCCTGAATACGGCTCGAGCCAATCGCGTTCGGATAGCTACAACCGGCGTATACAACTGAACAACCTTAACGCTATCGGGCCAAAAAAATTTCGCCTGCGCCGATTTTTCGGCGGAACCATCGCCGTTTAGCGGCGTTTGCGCTCATGGCACAAAAGGTGGGGCCCTATGGTGAGGGGCGATCCGCGAAGGTTTAGCCCTCCTCAAGGGTGGAACGCGCTTGGTTTGGCGCCGCGCGGCTTAAGCCGCTGCCGCGGCGAAACCCGCATTTGGGCCTTCGTGGGAGCACTCGACGGCGCCCGCCGCACCAGCCGTACCGAGATGCCGCATCCCGTTGACCAGCCTCGCC
>Ga0335081_10004411_pt1 | contig 22199 bp, 26 predicted proteins | sample Lox_Sample_35_FD_206713 | JGI IMG/M metagenome (GOLD analysis project Ga0335081, IMG submission 206713) | Soil microbial communities from Loxahatchee National Wildlife Refuge, Florida, United States - Lox_Sample_3.5 | ecosystem: Environmental > Terrestrial > Soil > Wetlands | place: USA... | reverse complement strand
GCGCCGCCGATACCGATTTTGCCGTTGAAGTTGGTGGTCTCGACGACCAGCGTGTTGCCTTCCCAATGGCCGCGCGAATCGCCCATGTACGTCTTGATGTCTTTGCCGACGTGCGGGCGGCGGTCCAGCGGAATGACGCGCGATTCGTGAATCATCTCGCTGCGGATCACGACGTAACCGGGCGCTTGCACAATCTCGTTGCCGAAATTGTACAGAGTCGGCAGCATGCTGCTGAGCATTCCGCGCGAGATGCAGCGGCTGTAGATATCGAAGTCTTCCCACGAATTCACGACGTCGGGAAAATGGCTGCCGGGTCCCTTGCCGCCGCGCAGAGCCTTAATGCGGGCCTGCGCCTCGGGCGTCAGCGGCGGAATCCGCCCGTCGGGCGGATCGACAACCAAAGAAGCTTGCTTGGTGGGCCTGGCCCGCTCGATCCAATAGGCGGGTGGGTTGATCGAGCTGGGGCCGCTGCCGGTGTTTTTCGCGAATTCTTCGCTGTCCGCGGCTTGCGCTTTGTCGAAGTCAGCCTTGCGCTTCGCCAGTTCCTCGTCGCTGAGTTGGGTCTCGGAGGACAATGTCGCCGGCCGTTGCATCGGGATCTGCGAACTGGCCGGCCACTGGCCTTGCAAGTCCGGATCGCCCCACGGTGTTTTCGGTGGCGTGAAGGCCTTGGCGGATTTGGCGCTCGACTGTGCCAGCCCGGGCGCTGCCACCAACGCCGCGCCGATGCAGACCGCCAGCCAGGTGACTGAGATTTTCATGGAGGACCTCCTGGGCTACTGTCCGGGGTTGCGCTTCGATTCCGGATCGTCCGGGTTCGAACCGCCGACAAACAGCCGATGCCCGTCCTGGAACGTGACGCTGCTGCCGTTCGCCTTGTTATCGCCACTCTTGGCCTGGTAGCCGCGAATATCGAGGATGGTTCCGGCTTCGAGCGAATGCTTGGTAAAGCCGCGGCGCAGCATGATGTTCGGGCTGCCGCACTCGACCATCCAACTGGTCACCTTGCCATCGGGTTCGGTGACATCGATGTGGATCCAGGAATGGGGGTTGATCCACTCCATCTGGGTCACTTTGCCTACCAGATGCACGGGCTTTTTGTTGTCGTACTCGGCCTCAAACGCATGATGGGCCCACACCGGGGCCGTAGCAATGAATAAACTCACACTCGCGGCTATCGCGAAAACCGTTCTGCGCATTCGACTTCCTCTCCTGAGAAATCCCCGCTGGCTACCTACATTATTGGAGCTGGGCCCCGATGTCAACGGCAGCCGTCAATGGGAGCCGGCCCCGGCGGTCTTTTCGCCCGCGAGCGCCTTTGCCGCCACCGGGTCGGCCGTGCGGTCGGTGAACCAGTTCGGGTAGATCGCGGCTGGCGCCGTGAGCTTGTCCAGATCGGCCATCTCTTCGTTAGTTAACTGGATCTCGGCCGCACGGAGATTGTCCTCGAGCTGGGTCATTTTGTTTGCGCCGATCAGGACTGTGGCCACATGCGGCTTCGCCAGCAGCCAGGCGATCGACACCTGGGCAGGCGTAGCGGCATGGGCGTTGCCGATCTGGCGCAGGCGGTCGACCACCTGATGGCCGAGATTTCGGTCATAGGGCAGGAAGTCGAAACCGGTGAGGCGGCCGCCATCGCCTTGCGGATTCTCGCGGGTGTATTTGCCGGTCAGGAAGCCGCCCGCCAGCGGGCTCCAAACCATAATTCCGATGCCGGCGGACTGCGTGAACGGCGCCAGCTCATGCTCGACGTCGCGGCCGACCAGGGAATAATACAGCTCGGCTGCGCGAAAACGCGCCCAACCGTGTTCCCTCTGCAGGCCAACGGCCTCGGCGGCGCGCCATGCCGGCCAATTGGAAAACCCGACGTACCGTACCTTCCCCTGGCGGACCAAGTCATTCAAAGCATCGAGGGTCTCGTCAACGGGCGTGAGGTGGTCCTGCCGGTGAACCAAATAAACATCGATGTAGTCGGTGCCGAGCCGGCGCAGACTGCCTTCAGCGGAAGCGATGACGTGCTGGCGCGAGAGCCCCTGGTGCACCAGCGCCTCGCCGGTACGAAAGCCCACTTTGGTGGCGATCAATACGTCTTTGCGCCGAGCGCCGAGCGCGCGCCCGAGGATCTCTTCGGACCGGCCGCCGGTGTAACCGTCGGCGGTATTGAAATAATTGATGCCGGCATCCAGAGTGCGGGCAATCATCTCGTGCGCCAGTTTTTCATCGACTTTCGCCACGCTGGCGAAAATGCCGGTGCTCGAGCCAAAGGTCATGGCGCCGAATGAGAGGCGCGAAACAATCAGTCCCGTGTCGCCTAATCGTGCATATTGCATAACCCCGATTGTAACGTTATGGCTTCCGATGCTGATGTACGTGCGGCAACGCAAGCCGCTCCACGGTGTCGCCTTCGAAATCGAATTCGATGAGCACGGCCGGCTCGTCGCCCACTACCCACCCGGCGTGGCCGGGCTCGACGGCGACGAACTGCGGGGCTTTGAATTCTTCGACCGAGCCGTCCTGGAACCGGACATTGATCTGCCCGTGGGCCATGAAACCCACGTGCGCATGTGGGCAGAACTCGTGGCCGAGGATGGGCCGCAGATGGGTATCCCAGGAAAATCCGGGCGGATAGATCATCCGTTTCACCCGGACCGCGCCCTTACGCGCCACGTCGACCTGGACGCCTCCAATTTCGCGATGCTCATCGGATCGAATTGGCGCCAGAAGCGGATCGGCTGCATTCATCGTTTCGAGTCTCCTGAAGAGCAGGATAGCAGCGGGAGCGGTAGGGACAGACGCAGGCGACTTGGCAAGCGCGACAGGCCGCAGCCTGCCCTACGCGCTCATCATGGCGATTTGCTTGGTGATGAGTTCGCGGAGCCGGTCGGGATCGAGCTGCGGATCGTTGCGGAAGCGCGGCGCTAATTCCGGACGGGTATCCTGATCCTGCCTTCGAATTTCGGGGAAGCCGAGCCAGTCGGCCATTTGACAGGAAATCCGGATCAGATCGGGAGTCGTGCCGTTCTGGTGGGCGGACACTTCATGGTGGTTCGCCATGCAAGTCTGCAAGCTCTCGGGGAAGCCCCAGGTGCGGGAGACAAGCTCGCCCGCTTCGCAGTGCGTTACGCCGAACAGCACCTTTTCGAGCTTCATGGATTCGGGCATGTCCGCAAATTCTTTGGTGAGGACGTCGCCGTATTGTTTGCCGACGCTGAGGAGCAGTCCCAAGCGCCCGAGGTCATGCACCAGGCCGGCCGTGTAGATTCCCGGAGAATTGTAGAGGCGGCCGAGGACGTCGGCGATGACCGCGGTGGCCGTGCTGTGCGCCCACACGAGCCGGACCTCGTCACTGCCAGCGAGGTTGCGGACGTAGATGCTCATGGCAATCGTGAATCCGAGCGAGCGGACGCGCTCCAGGCCCAGGAGCGAGAGAGCGTGACGGATGTTATCGACGCGCGCGCGAAAACCAAAGGCCGCCGAGTTCGCCACCATCAGGAGGTCGGCCGTGAGCGCCGGGTCCGATTTGAACACCTGCTCGAACTCCGTCATGGCGGTTTCGCTTTCGCCGGAGATGTTCAAGAGCTTCATCGCCGCAGGATGAAACGGAGGCAGCTTCGTCAGACGCTCGAAGACGGCGGAGTGCTCGTAATTCGCATGACCGGGCGTGGCAGAGACGGGCGTTTGAGAAAGGGACAACCTCGGCGTCCTCCTTGGACGAATCGCCTGATAGCTGATTGTGTCCGGTGCTTAACACTTCGTCAATGTTCACTCTGGTGCATGGGGCCACTCGGGGAGGCGCTATGTTAGGTTCGCATGGCGGCTGCTGTCATTGGACATACAACCACTAGTAATCTTGTATGTCATAACTCCGAGCCGTAAAGTGGGAAGCAGACCCCGGACTGATGGTTTATCCCGGGGGCAAAGCCATGTCCGTGGCATGGACCGAACGCAGTGCGAGCGGGCGAAGGGTTCCGAGATCGGGGCCGGAACCGCGTGAAGTCCTGCTTGACGAACTCTCCGGTAACCCGTCACTGCTAGGCCGGCTGGTCGCGATCGCGAACTTCCGCGATGAGGGCGCCGGAACGTATCGGCATCGATTGGCCGACCAATTCGGCGCCGAGGAAATAGACGGCCTTCTGCGGCGACTGCACCAGGAAGCGTTTGTTGCCTGGCTGAGTCTGCCTCTGCGCCAGCAACAGGCCGACGTTACGATCTATCTCGGCGCGCTCGGCATCAAATCCGAATGGTTCGATTTTCGCAAGATGGGTAAGAGCTGCCTGCCCCAGACCTCGACGCTCGCTGAGCGGGACTTGTTCCTGCTGGACCTTGATCTGATTCAGGGATTGCTGCGTTATTAGTCGGTAGCGGCGATTACGCCGCCCTGCGTGCGGTCGTTTAGTTCACGTATTTGGGGGCGGGTGCGACTTCGTGGTTGCCGGGGAGAAAGCCGATCGTCAGGAGCACGGCCGGCGTCAGGTCGAAGGTCACCGGTTCGCAGTGCTCGGAGAGCCAAACGCCTTCCACTAACTGGAACTCCACCAGGTCATCGCTGTTCTTGGGAGCGACACGGAGCCGATTTCCCTGGATCGAGATCAGGATGCCCTCTTGTACTAAGCCGCTGGCGTATTTGATCAGCATGTGTGTCGCTCTGAACGTACTATCGCCGGAAATCGCGGCGGACGCCAGTTCCGCGCGTACTGCCGTGGTACTTCGGCCGAACGGTACCCCGATTGCTCGGTACGTTTAACGTACGGCCAGTACTTTGCAAGTCAGGGGAAATCGACGAAACTGCAATCGTTATGGCGGCAGAAACGATTACACGAGCACAATTGCTTCTTCAGTATTACGCGGCGTTAAGTGAGTTGGAGGCAGAGGCCCGCGCCAAGGAGTCCGCGCGCGCTGAGATGTGTTTCCACGGGGCCCTTCCGATGCTGTTGCAGGAACGCGCGGCGGCGCAAGCTTCCGCGGCTTAGTCTTCCAGGACGTCTTCGCCGCCTTTGTAGCGGGCCATCGGGTTTTCGGGCTCCGGCGCTTGCGGCCACTTGATCAAAGCTAAGGCGGCGATGGACGGAACCAGCACGATGATGGCGAGGACAATGTAGGAGAACGGCGCCCACTTGTCGATCAAATCGCCTGCGCCCACGAAGACATTCCCCAGAAATTCCCGCGACTTGGAGGACAGCATCAGGAAGAAAAGCGCAAAGAGAATCGTGCCCAGGTACGCCATACGCGCTAAAAGTTAGCATGTTTTTCCCGGGCGCTACTACCAGGGTTTCCCCGGGGCAAGTGATCAGGTAAGGTTATGAACCGGCGTTAGCTTTCCGCAGCAGTTCACGGTTCGCGAAAGCGATCAGCCGAGGTCGGAGGGCCGATCTTCGGAGTGTTCGAGGACGATGCTCTGCAGCGAGTCTAAAGCTTCGACGACGCGCTCGACCAGGTCGTCGGTTTGGGCGAGGGCATTCCGCGCTGAATCCAAGGCATCGGCCTGCGAGCGAACCGTCTGCTCGAGAGCGTGGAGCTGCAGAGCGGCCGCCTCGCCAAATTCCGCCGCTTGTTTGCGGACGGCTTCGGTGGTTTGTTCGACGCGAGATGTGCGTTCGGTGGCGGTCTGCAGGAGAACCTCGATATTGCCGAGGCGCTCGGGTGAGACCGTTTCCCGCTCTTCGAGCGGCGCGAGGCGCAGATCAAGCTTGGTCAGGCCCGCCTCGGCACGAACCGCGGTCTCCTGGGCGGCGGCGAGCTTGGCGTCGATGGTGCACAGATGGGCTTGCAGGGCTTGCAAAGAGGCGCTGACCGCCTGTTGGAATTCGGCGATAGTCTTGTCCTGGGCGTCTGCCCGCGGCGCGAAGCGGGTGGCAAACGCCTGCTGCACTTCAGCGCGAACCAGCGCCGCAATGCTGTCGCGGTGAGCCGGGGTTTCGGTGCGGCGCGCCGAAACCGTAACCAGTTTCAACTCCATCTGGACTCGCTGCATGCGCTGCGGCCGCGCCGCGGGGTCCTTGGCCAGGCAATTGGCGAGAAGACCGTCGAGCGCCCGGCTCCCTACCGCCGGAGCCGGAGTGTGGAGCACCGCATGTTTCACTGCCTCTTCGTTGTCGCCCGAAAATGGCGGCCGCGCGGCAATCAGCTCATAGACGATTGCCCCGAATGAAAAGATGTCCGAGCGTGCATCGGCGGGCTTACCGGACAAGGTTTCGGGCGCGGCGTAGGGCGTGATTTCGAGAGCGGCGCTCGGAGGCGGAAGTAACTCCAAACCGGCTGCCGTAATCGCGATTCGGGAAGGTGTCAGAGCCCCATGCACGTGTCCGTCATCATGAATTCTGCGCAGGGCCTCGGCGAGCCCGGTAGCGATGCGCAACGCGTCGGGAACCGGCAGCGTTCCCCCGCTGACGTATTGCGCTAACGTTCTTGTCTGGGTCGGTGTCATCAGGCGCTCTCTAAATGAGTGTGAGAAGGGCGTATCCGTTCTCATCTTTCATTCTGGCGTGGCCGTGGGCGGCTCGCAATCGCTTTCTTTCGTTATGGACTTGTCACCCGGAGGGCAGCGCCGATCTGGTATACTCTCACTTTATGGCAGCCCACACCGCCGCACGGCATCATCATCACCATCATGCCCCCCAGCGGCGAGTGGTGTCCTGACTTCATAAAAACAACCGGAAAGGACGCCCGCCGCGGAGAGCCTTTGGCTCGGGGCGGGCTTTTTTATTGGATTCCATGAACCTGGATTTCAACAAATCGGACGGGCTGGTCACCGCCGTCATTCAGGACCACGCCAGCGGGCGCGTGCTGATGGTCGGATATATGAACGAAGAGGCGTTTCGCAAGACCGTCGAGAGCGGCTATGCCACCTTCTACAGCCGCTCGCGGCGGAAATTGTGGCTGAAGGGCGAGAGCTCGGGCCACCGGTTGGTGGTCAAAGAGATTTCGACCGACTGCGACCGCGATGCGGTGCTCGTCAAAGTCGAGGCGCTTGGGCCCGGTGTCTGTCACGAGGGCTATCAGAGTTGCTTCTTCCGGAAACTTCAGGACGGCGCCTGGCAGATTTCGGAAAAACAAACTTACGACCCCAACGCGGTCTATGGAGGAAAGGAATGAAGCTGAAGCTCGGTATCCCGAAAGGGAGCCTGGAAACCGCCACCATTGACCTGTTCCGGCGCGCCGGATTTTCCATTACGACCAGCAGCCGCTCGTATTTTCCGGGCATCGACGATCCTGAAATCGAATGCATGCTGATTCGCGCGCAGGAAATGGCGCGCTACGTGGAGGACGGCATCCTGGACGCTGGGCTGACCGGACGCGATTGGGTGGAGGAGAACGAGGCCGATGTAGTGGCGGCCGCCGACCTGATCTACGCCAAGCAGAGTTTCGGCAAAGTACGATGGGTGCTGGCCGTGCCGGAATCTTCTGATTTCCGCTCGGCGAAGGATCTCCAGGGAAAGATTATCGCCACCGAATTGGTCGCGACTACGAAGCGGTATCTGGCCAAACAAGGCGTCACGGCAAAAGTCGAGTTCAGCTGGGGCGCGACGGAAGTGAAACCTCCGGTTCTGGCCGATGCGATTGTCGAGGTCACCGAAACCGGCTCTTCGTTGCGCGCCAACAAGCTGAAGATCATCGATACGGTGCTCGAATCGAACACGCAGTTGATCGCCAACAAGGAATCATGGAAAGACGAGTGGAAGCGCCGCAAGCTGGAAGACATGAAGATGCTGCTCGAAGGGGCGATCAACGCGCTCGGCAAGGTCGGGCTGATGTTGAATGTCCACAAGCAGAGTCTGCAAGCGGTGCTGAGTGTGCTGCCGGCCTTGAAGCGTCCGACCATTTCGCATCTCAGCGATGACGACTGGCTGGCGGTGAACACCATCCTCGATGAATCGACGGTGCGGGACATCATCCCGCGATTGAAGCAGGCGGGCGGGCAGGGAATTGTCGAGTACCCGCTCAACAAGATCGTGCTGTGATCCGGATTCTCGATAGCCGGCAAATTGGAACGCTGCTGGCGCGCAAAACGGCGCGGCTGGCGGAAGCCGAAGCGGTGGTGCGCCCGATTCTCGAAGCCGTGCGCAAACGCGGCGATCGCGCCTTGATGGAATACGCGCGCCGGCTCGACAAACTCGAGCGGCGTAGCGTTCGGGTGCCGGAAGCGGAACTGGCGGCGGCTGCACGAGCGTGCAAGCCGGAATTTCAGCGTGCGGTCAAGCGAGCCGCGGCGAACATCCGCGCGTACGCGAAGCGGCAGATGCCGCGCGAATGGATGAGTGAAACCGCGCCTGGTTTGCGCCTGGGGCAGGTGGTGCGGCCGCTCGATACCGTCGCCGCGTACATTCCGGCCGGGCGATATCCGCTGCCTTCGACCGTGCTGATGACCGTGGTGCCGGCACAAGTGGCGGGCGTGCCGAATGTCTGCATTGCGTCACCTAAGGCGGTACTTGAAGTTTTTGGCACGGCGGAAATCCTCGGCGTGCGGCAGGTTTTTCAGATGGGCGGCGCGCAGGCCATCGCGGCCTTCGCGTACGGAACGCGCACGGTGCCGCGGGCCGATCGCATTGTGGGCCCCGGCAACATCTACGTGGCGGCGGCGAAGAAGCTGCTGGCGGGCGAGGTAGGAATCGACTTTATCGCTGGACCGACTGAAATTTTGATCGTCGCCGCGGAGGGCGAGCCCGTGCACCTGGCTGCCGATATGCTCGCCCAGGCCGAACACGATGCCGATGCTTCCGCGGTGCTATTAACCACGTCAAAGCGGCTGGCATCGGCTGTGGCGGGAGAGATCGAAGCGCAATTAGCCAATCTGCCGACGGGCCGGGTGGCGGCGAAAGCGATTGCGCGGAATTCGGCGATTGTGTTGGTGCGATCCCTCGACGAAGCCATCGAAGTGACCAACCGCATTGCCCCCGAGCATCTCAGCATTCCGAGCACGGATCTGCTCGGCAAGGTGCGGCACGCGGGGAGCGTGTTCGTTGGGCCGTTCAGTCCGGAAGCAGCGGGCGATTACGCCTCCGGGCCGAATCACGTTCTGCCCACTAGCGGCGCGGCGAGGCAGCGCGGCGGGCTCTCGGTGACCGATTATCTGAAAGTGATTTCAGTCCAGCAATTGTCGGCGCGGGCGCTGGAACGGTTGGCCCCCTCGATTACGACACTGGCGCGGGCCGAAGGCCTGGAAGCGCACGCGCGTTCGGTGGAGGTGCGGATCGGTGGCCGGTAAAGCGCTGAAGTTGCCGAAGGGCGCCGTCAAGCCGCGGCCGGCCGTGCTCTCGATGGCGCCGTATTCTCCGCCTACCGCGGGCCGCGCCGAAAAGCTGAGGCTCGATTTCAACGAGAACACCGTGGGCTGCTCGCCGCGAGTGATCGCAGCGCTAAAACAACTCGTAGATGCGGGGACCTTGGCCATCTACCCCGAATACGGCGAAGCAAAACAAGCGATCGCGCGTTATTTCCAGGTCGCCCCCGAACAATTCATCTTCACCAACGGCACCGATGAAGCCATCCAGGTCTTCATCAATACGTACGTGGACGACGCCCAGGAAGTGGTGCTGCTCAAGCCGTCCTATGCGATGTACCGCTTTTATGCGCAGGTCGCGGGGGCCAGGATTCGCGAATTGGAGTATCCGCGGCCGGGCATGGAGTTCCCGCTGCAGGCGGTGTTGGACGCGATCACGCCCGACACGCGCGCGGTGATTCTGGCCAACCCGAACAATCCGACCGGCACCGGCGTGGGCCTCCTCGGGATTGAGCGCATTCTACACCGCGCGCGCAAAGCGGTGGTCCTGGTGGATGAAGCGTATTACGAGTTTTCCGGCGTGACCGCGCTCACCGAGATTGATCGCGTCCCCAACCTGTTTGTCTCGCGCACGTTTTCGAAAGTCTTCGGGATGGCCGCGATGCGCCTCGGCTGCCTCTTTTCGCATGCCGCGAACATCGAGTTTCTGCACAAGGCGCAGTCGCCCTACAGCGTGAACACGCTAGCCATTCTCGCCGCGCAGGCTGCGGTCACCGACGCCACCTACATTCAGAACTATGTGGCCGAAGTGCTCGCGGCACGCGAGCTGCTGTGTGTGGGGCTCGAGAAGCTGGGCATCGGATATGTGCCCAGCTCCGCGAATTTTGTGCTCGCGAATCTCGGCGAGCGGGCGATCGAGGTGCGCGACCAATTGCGCAGTCAGGGCATCCTGGTGCGCGACCGCAGCTACGAAGCGCCGGGATGCGTGCGCATGACGGTGGGCACGCGCGAGCAGACGCGCCGCCTGTTGGCGGCCTTGGAGGAGATCTGGAAAGTATGACCGGGCCGGTTCTGGTCTTCGATATGGACGGTGTGCTGGTGGACGTCACCGAGTCGTACCGTGAGGCGATCGCGCAGACCGTTGAACATTTTACAGGCGCGCGCATCAGCAACGAGGAGATCCAGGGTTACAAGAATAAGGGCGGCTGGAATGACGATTGGCAGCTCTCGCATCACATCGTAACCCAGGCCGGGAAATCTGCCTCGTTTGAAAATGTGAAGCAACACTTTCAATCGATCTTCCTCGGCGAGAAGGGTCTCATGATGCGCGAAAAGTGGATCGCGCGGCCCGGCACGCTCGAAAAACTGAACCAGAACTTCAAATTTGCGCTGTTCACGGGCCGGCCCAGGCCGGAGGCCCAGTTGACGCTGCGGCGCTTCGCTCCGGAACTCGTGTTCGATCCGATTGTGGGCATGTACGAAGTGGAAAAGCACAAGCCGGCACCGGAAGGATTACTTCAAATTCTCAAGCAGCGGACCGGCTCCAAACTGTTCTACGTCGGCGACACGGTGGATGACGCGCGGTGTGCGAAGGCGGCCGGGGTGCCGTTCATTGGGATCGCCGCGCCCGACAACCCGCGTTATCTCGACCTGGTCTTTCTGTTTCAGGCCGAGGACGCGTACGCCATTGTCGACGACATCAACTACCTCGAAGAGGTATTCGACGCATGAGACGCGCGTCAGTCGAGCGCAATACGAAGGAGACGCAGATCTCCGGCAAACTGACCGTCGAGGGCCGCGGCCGGTACCAGATCTCGACCGGCATCCGGTTTCTCGACCACATGCTCGAGTTGTTCACCAAGCACGGCGGGTTTGATCTCCAGTTGCGCGCCACCGGGGATCTCGATGTCGACCAGCACCACACGGTGGAAGACGCCGGGATCGTGCTCGGCCAGTTGTTCGCCAGGGCGTTGGGCGATCGAAAGGGAATCAATCGCGCCGGCTATTTTGTGATGACGATGGACGAGACGCTCGCGGTGGTGGCACTTGATCTCGGAGGCCGTCCCGCGCTGGTTTACAAAGATCTGGTGAAGGTCCGGCTGGTGGGCGATCTGCAGACCGAACTGGTGGAAGATTTCTTCGGCGGCTTCGCGAACCACGCGGGCGCGAATCTGCACGCGAAAGTTCTCTACGGCCGCTCCAATCATCACAAGATCGAAGCCGTCTTCAAGTGTTTTGCCCGGGCGATGAAGTATGCCTGTTCGAAGGATGCGCGATTGAAAGACCAGTTGCCGTCAACCAAGGGCCTGCTATGATCGCGATTTTCGATTACGGCGCAGGAAATCTTCGATCGGTCCAGAATACGCTCGGCGCGCTCGGGTGGGAGTATCAGCTCGTGCGGGATGCCGCCGGTTTGAGCGCTGCGGGTAAGATCATTTTGCCGGGCGTCGGGCACTTCGGGCAGATGATGCGGGCGCTCGATGCGCTGGACGTGCGCGGCGCGCTGCTCGATCGGATTGCCGCCGGCATTCCGTTCCTGGGAATTTGCCTCGGTTTACAAGCGCTGTTTGAAACCAGCGAAGAAGCGCCGGAGGTCCGCGGGCTTGGCGTATATCCCGGCTCGGTGCGGCGCTTTCCTCTGGATGCGCGCGTGCCCCACATGGGCTGGAATGAGCTTGCCGTAAGGAAGGAGTCGAAGCTGGTCCGCAGCCTTCCAGGCCGTCCGTTTGTCTACTTCGCGCACAGCTACTACGTCCCCGAGAACGAGCGCGCTTCGGCCACCTGCACGTACGAACTGACGTACACTGCCGTGCTCGAATGCGGCAATGTCTACGGCGTGCAGTTCCATCCGGAAAAATCAGGCTCGGTGGGGCTCTCAATCGTACGCAACTTTCTGGAGCTGCCGTGCTAGCCAAGCGCATCATTCCATGCCTGGACGTCACCGGCGGCCGCGTGGTCAAAGGTGTGAACTTCGTCAACCTGCGCGATGCCGGCGATCCGGTTGAGCTCGCTGACCGCTACAATCGCGACGGCGCCGATGAGCTGGTGTTTCTCGACATCACGGCGTCCAGCGATGCACGTGAGATCATGGCCGACGTGGTGGCGCGAACGGCGCGCCAGGTTTTCATTCCGCTGGCAGTGGGCGGCGGCATCCGTTCGGTCGCAGACGCCCGGCGCATTTTGATGTCTGGCGCCGATAAAGTTTCCATCAACACCGCGGCGGTGCGCCGCCCGGAGCTGATTACGGAATTGAGCAACGAGTTCGGCGCGCAGGCTGTGGTGCTCGCCATCGACGCCCGGCGCCACGGCCCGGGGAAATGGCATGTTTATACGAGAGGCGGGCGCGACGACGAAGGTATCGATACCGTCGAGTGGGCGGCTCGGGGCGAGGCGTTGGGCGCCGGCGAAATCCTGCTCACGTCGATGGATACCGATGGCGTGCAGGACGGCTTTGACTGCGAGTTGACGCGCGCCGTTTCGCGGGCCACGCACATCCCGGTGATCGCCAGCGGCGGGGCGGGGAAGCCGGAGCACTTCGTGCGGGTACTGACTGACGGCTGTGCCGACGCGGCGCTGGCCGCCTCTATTTTTCACTACGGAACATACACGGTGAACCAGTTGAAGGAAGAGCTGGACCGCCGTGGAATTCCCGTCCGGGTCGCCGCGTGATTTTTCCGTGCATCGACCTGATGGCCGGCAAAGTGGTGCAGCTCGTCCAGGGACGCGAGAAAGCTCTCGAAGCGGATTCGCCCGACGAGATGCTGCGCCGTTTCACCGCCTTTCCCGAAATTCAGGTGATCGACCTCGACGCCGCCATGGGACGCGGCTCCAATGACGAGCTGGTCCGCCGGCTGGCCTCTCAGGCGGTGACGCGCATCGGCGGCGGCGTTCGGACGGTCGAGCGAGCTTGCGCGCTGGTCGAGCAGGGTGCGCACAAGGTCATCGTCGGAACGTCCGCCTTTACGGCCAGCGGCATCAACGAGCCGTTTCTTGCCGCGGTGCGCGACGCGATCGGACGCGAACGCCTACTGGTTGCCGTGGATTCCAAAGACGGCCGCATCGTGGTGAAGGGTTGGCGTGAATCCACCAGCCTCGCGGCGGAACAAGTGCTGCAGTCGCTCGAGCCCTACTGCTCCGGCTTCTTGTGCACCTATGTCGACAAGGAAGGCATGCTGCAAGGGACCGACCTCGACTGGTTTCGCCGCCTTCGCGCGGCCACCTCGCTTGAGTTGACCGCTGCCGGTGGAATTACGACGATCGAGGAAGTGCGCGCGCTGCTAGCGATGAACGTGCATGCGGCGTTGGGGATGGCGATCTACACCGGCAGGCTGAGTTTGTCGGAGCTGGCCTCGCTGGTATAGGCGTGCGCGGCCTCGCCGAGCCAGTGATCGAGAGTCTGGGCGAGATGGAGCAGACAGAGCGGCTTGGTCAGGCTGCCGTCGATCGCGGTCGCTTGAATTGACGCGTCGCCGGCCGGGCTGTTTAGCGCCACGATCGGCACACAACCGGTTTCCAGGCGGCGAATGCTCTGAATCGCATCCGCGGCCTCGGGCATCGCGCCATCCAGCAGAACCAGATCGAATGGCGCGGTTTTCCATACTTCTAACGCCGCCTTTCCGCTGGAGACGACTTCGCCGGAGTAGCCGAGTGTACGCACCGCCCAGAGCGCGGCCACTTGACTGGCGGCATCCTCGTGCACGATGAGAACGCGCTTGCCGGGTTTCGAAGCCCGGGGTAGTAACGGGCCCGGCGATAGGGCGACAGCCGGCGTCGGTGACTGATGAGCGAGCTTCGGCCGCGGTAGTGACGCAGGCTCGACAATCTCCACTGGCACTGAAAACCAAAACGTAGAGCCGCCGCGCGGCTCGCTCTCCGCACCCATGGTTCCCCCCATCAGTGCAACCATGCGTTGCGATACGAACAGCCCGTGTCGCGAGGTGAAGTTCTCAGGATGGGGGCCGAGTATCCGCGCGAGTGTCTCGGAATCGAATCCGATGCCGGTATGGCAAAGACCACGTCCAACCGCACCACGCCTTCATCGGTGAATTTAATGGCATTGTCCAGCAGATTTTCCAGCGCGAGCAGAATGCCGGATCTGTCGGCACACACCCGCTGTGGAACATCGTCGGCAACAACAGTTTTCAGGCGGAGGGCTTTCGACTGTGCGCGCGCGGCGAACGTTCGGCGACATCGGAAGACCAGCAGGCGGAGATTGAACGCGACTTTTGCCGGATCAGCTTGCCGGCTTTGAAGATCGGAATCGGATGCCCGGCAGGCCAGAGCCACCAGGCCCCCGACCGAGCTTCGGATCTCAGGGGTGACCGCCGCCAGCAACGCGGGCGCGGCGACAGGAACGCGCGTGGCGACGCGCGGGCGGCGGCTCCTTTTGCGCGACGCCTGCCACAACACCAGACCCAGCAAGCTCAGCAGGACGCCGGCGGCCCAAGCTAACTCCTGCAGCCGCAACGTATTCGCGATCGAATCGAGGAGGCTGAGGAGATTGAGCAACCGGCCGTACACGCTTGCTTATCGGCCGGATTTTGGGGTGTTTTTACTCGAAAATCGACCAAGCTGGCGGGCTAGATCGCTTCCAGTTCCTCTTCCAGCATCTGCTTCTGGGCCAGCGAGGCGTAATAGCCGCCGCGCTCGATGAGTTCGGCGTGCGGCCCCTGCTCGACAATGCGGCCTTTTTCCAGCACGATAATCGTGTCCGCCTGCCGCACCGTCGAAACCCGGTGCGAAATCAGGATCACGGTGCGGCCGCGCATCACACCTGCCAGATGGTTGAGGATGCGCTCCTCGGTGAGTGTATCCACGCTCGACAGCGCATCGTCGAGAATGAGAATGCGCGGATCGCGCAGAATCGCGCGGGCGATTGCCGTGCGCTGCTTCTGGCCGCCCGAAAGCGTGATCCCGCGCTCTCCCACCATCGTCTGATATCCCTCGGGAAAACCTTCGATATCTGGAGCGAGCCCTGCCAGCTCGGCGGCGTGCCGGATCTGGTCGGGTGTCGCGTGCCCGACTCCGAACGCGATGTTTTCGGCAATCGTGGCGCTGAACAGAAACGTCTCCTGCGGAACAAATCCGATTTGCCGGCGCACTTCAGCGGGGTCGAGATGGCGAACGTCGTTGCCATCGAGCAGCACCGCACCGCCGGTCGGATCCATCAGCCGCGGGATCAAACTCACCAGCGTGCTCTTTCCCGAGCCGGTGTGTCCTACCACGGCCACGGTGGCGCCGGGGGGAATGCTGAGGTCGAGGTGATCGAGCGCGAGACACGCTCCGAAATCCATGGAAACTGCGCGAAACTCTACAGCGCCGCGCACATCGCGCAGGGGAACCGGCTGGCTGGGCGCCGCGATCGTCGGCTTCTCGCGCATGATCTGGTTGATCCGATCGAGAGAAGCGGTGCCGCGCTGCATCAGGTTGATGACCCAGCCGAGCGCAATCATCGGCCACACCAGCATTCCCATGTAGGTGTTGAACATGACGAAGCTGCCGATCGAAATCCGCCCCAGCAGCACTTGATGGCCGCCGGCCCACAACACTACCAGGAAGGTCACGCCGATCAAGGCTTCGAGCAGCGGCTGGAACACACCTTGGATTTTCACCAGCTTCAAATTCTGCGCGATATATTCCCGGTTCAACTCTTCGAAGCGCCGCAATTCCGCGCCTTCTTGCGCAAACGCGCGAACCATCCGCACGCCCGACAAGTTCTCCTGCACGCGGCTGGAGATATCGGAGAACATCGCTTGAATGCGCTCGAAGCGCTCGTGGATGCGGCGGCCGAAATAGATGACTGCCAGGCTGACTGCCGGAGCCGGCAGGATCGAATACAAGGCCAGCCGCCAGTCGAACGAAACCATGATGGCAATCGCCAGGATGAACGTCAGGCTGGTCTCGGTCCAGTACATGACGCCGGGCCCGAGCATCATGCGCACGGCGTTCAGATCGTTGGTGGCGCGCGCCATGATGTCGCCAGTCCGGGTGCGCTGGTAATATTCCGGCGACAGGCTCACCAGGTGCGCAAACAAATCGTTGCGGAGATCGTACTCGACGTCGCGCGAGATGCCGATGAGGATCACGCGCATCCAGTATTGGAAGATGCCTTTCACCAGCGAAAGCGCGATCAGATAAACCGCGAACCGAACAAACATGCTGCCGCCGCGCTTCGTGAGCGCGTCGACGGCCCCGCGGATCATCAGCGGCTGGCCGGCCTGGGCCAGATCTTTCAGCACCAGGCAAAGCATGCCCAGCGCCATACCCCAGCGATAACGCCAGAGATACTTTCGAACGGAGGCCAGCGATCGCGAAACGGAATCGGAGGGTGGGTTGCCGGCGGGCGGAGCCAAGAACTACTTCTCGTCCGTGGAGTTCTTTTGATCGAGGTGGCCGACGGTTTTCAGCCGCTGATACAGGCGCTCGACCTCGGCTTCATCCTCGGGACGCAGGATGCGGTAGCGCGGCGCGGCCACTTGCTTGCGCTCCACACCCGGGGCGAGCAACTCACCCCAGTACTGCCGGTAGGGAATGCCGTCGATCAGCGCGTCGGTCGCAAACCGGCGCAAGTGCCGCAGCAGGCTGTTGCACGAATCAAGATCGCCCGGGTAGATCAGCATCAGCCGCGTATCGTCGTACAGCGTCATGCGAAGCACGAGCGGAGAAATCCAGCCGGTGCGGTCGAGGCGGCGAATGTCCATCCACGGAATATGCCGTTTGCCGATCGAAACGTAACCTTCGTGAACTTCAATCGCCGGACGAAACGCCATGATGAATAACAGCGCGGCGGTGAGTAGGAATAAGGTGGCGGGAATCAGTGCCAGAGGCAAACCAAGCCCAAGCCAGCCAGCGAAAACAGCCAGCATAGATAAGAGAGCCAACACCACCGCGCTGATTCCAAACCACAGGTAGTGCCGCGCGGGCAGGTAACGGGTCATTGGCCGTCTCGTCTCATCTTTTAGCCTAACTCCGGTTCTGAGATGAGTCAATGCATTCGCGCGAGTTGCAACCCGCGCCACGTGTAATGCACGCCGCTCCACACGGTGAAAGCGGCGCACGGCCATAACATTACAACTGAAAGGAACTTCAGCGCCGGCTCGTATTGCATGTTTTGGGCCATCCACAGCACGGCCGTCAGCACCTGAACAAAAGTAGACGCTTTTCCCCAGCGGCTGGGGGGGAATTTTCGTTGCGACGTAAACCGGAACAACAACCCGGCGGCAATCAACAAGTACAAATCTCTTCCGAGAATAATTCCGACCAGCCACCAGGGAACGTAACCGCCGCCGGCAAGAGCCAGGAACACTCCGCTCAGTAGTACTTTATCGGCAATCGGGTCCAGATAAGCTCCAAATTGACTGGTCACGCGAAAGCTGCGCGCGGTCGCGCCATCCAACACGTCGGTGACGGCGGCGAGGGCGAACAGAACCAGTGCTTCGGTGTGCCGTCGCGTCAGAATGGCGCGGATGATGACCGGAACCAGAACCAGCCGTGCCAGGGTGAAAGCATTGGGCAGCCAGCGCGGCATCTCAGTTGAGTGTAGCGCGCCGTGTTCGCGCTTTATTGACCGGCGGCTTGCGCTCGCCCTTTCCACATTCCGCCGCTGCCCCGCGCATACGCGAGCGCCGAATGAATGGTAGCGGCCGCGTAGAATGCAGCGACGAGCGGTAGCAGCGGCGCCCACAGCGGAGACCTCCGGTAAAAGCGCAGAGCAGGGAAGTATGCCGCCGACATCAAAAGCCATGCGACGATTCCGCTTGGCTTTCCGGCCAACGCCGCCGCGGGCGGCAGTAGATAGGTAAGCGCCAGTCCGGCCAGGGTTCCGGCCAACAGCCACCACGAGTGCCGCAGTTGCGTGAAGGCCGTTCGCGAAATCATCCCGCCGATCTCGCGAAAGTTATGGTACTCACGAATGCTCTCGGTCTCGGAGCTGACGCCCAGCCAGACACGGCCGCCAGCCTGCTTCACCGCGGCGGCCAGCGCGCAATCGTCGATCAGTTCGCCGCGGATGCGCTCCACTCCGCCCGACCACTCCAGCATCTCGCGGCGAATCAGGATGCATCCACCGGCCGCCCCGGCCACCGAACGGCGCGGGTTTCTGATCCACCGCGGCGGGTACAGCAGGAAGAAAAAGAATAGGAAGGCAGGAATGAGCGCACGTTCCGCAGCCGTCTCGCAGTGCAGCGTCGCCATCCTCGATACGAGATCATATCCCTGCGTTGCTTGCGAGACCAGTGCGGATACCGTTTCGGGATGATGCACGATATCGGCATCCGTCAACAGCAGGAAGTCCGGTGAAAAGCGAGCCGCTTCGCGAACTCCTTGTGCCACGGCCCAGAGCTTTCCCGTCCAACCCGATGGCAGCGGAGCGGATTGCACCACCGTGGCACGTTCGCCCGCTGCCTCTGCCGTGCCGTCGCTCGAATGATCGTCGACCACGACAATGTGAAATTCGCCGGGATAGTGCTGTTTGACCAGCGAACCCACCGCCCGGCCGATCACCGCTGCCTCATTGCGCGCCGGAATTACCGCTGTGACGCGCGGCGCGGGCGACGGAACCGAGATTCTTGGCCGGTCTTCGCGCATGCGCCAGAACCCGCCGCGACCAATCAGCAGATAGACCCAAATGACCACCGCGGCCCAGCCGGCAATCTCCAGAGCCATGTCAGGGAATGGCCGCGAACACGCGCATCATGTCGCGGTGCGCCAGCACCACCGCCGGGTCGCGCTGGATGGCTTCGAAGTAGCTGCGCGCAAACGATGGTCCGTTTTCGGCCGGCGTCACCAGATCGCGCGCTTGCGCAATCAGCCTATCCGCGTCGGCGGGCGTCGGAGGGTCGTCAAAATCCAGCGTCTCATCGACCAGCACGATGAACTTCGAAAGCGCGTGCAGCCAGGCAAACCACGGGTCATTAAGCACAAGCTCGAGGTAGTGGCCGGGGGAGCCGATCCGCGCCACATCGCGCTCGTAGACCGCGCGCTCGGAGTCGAGCAGCGTCTTGTGCAGCTTCAGTAATCCGTTTCGCAACTCAGTGAGACGCTGGCGCGTGGGATCGGCCATTCGCCCTCATCGTACCCCGAACCTCGCATCATCTCCTACTATCGAATAAGTATGCAGAAACCCACTTTCGACCCCGGCCTGACTCAGCGGTTCGACCGGCCCGTACGGCGCATCATTAACGAGGATGGCGGTTTCAATATCCACCGCATCGGCACTACCTGGCGCGATTTCCACCCGTACCTTCACCTCATCAACATGGGCTGGCCGGGGTTTCTCGCCACCCTCTTTCTGGGCTATCTCTCCGTGAACACCGTTTTCGCGGCTGCATACTTCTGGTTCACCCCGGGCCAGTTGCAGGGTGCCGATGCACCCGGCGAGTTTCAGCGCTTCTGGAACGCTTTCTTCTTCAGCGCCCACACGTTGACCACGGTCGGGTACGGCAATATTGCGCCGGCCGGGATGGGCGCCAACTTCCTGGCATCCTTTGAGGCTTTAATCGGCGTCCTCGGGTTCGCCGTGGCCACCGGCCTCCTGTACGGACGCGTTTCGCGGCCCTCGGCCCGCATCGGTTTCAGCGGCAATGCCTTGATCGCGCCATATCAGGACGGCACGAGCCTGCAATTCCGCGTGGTCAACCGGCGTTCCAATTCCTTGATGGATCTCGACGCCCGTGTCCTGCTGATGACCGTGGAGCAGCACGGCGCCGAATCCCGCCGCGCGTATGTGCAACTCAAGCTGGAGCGCCCGCAGGTTTTGTTCCTGCCGCTGACTTGGACGGTGGTCCACCCCATCGACAATGAAAGTCCGCTTTGGGGCAAAACCGCGGCCGACCTCGACCGCCTCCAGGCCGAGGTCCTGATTCTTCTCAAAGGCTATGACGACACCTTCAACCAGACCGTGATTGCACGCCATTCCTACCGGCACGACGAGCTTCGCTGGAACGTCCGATTCGGGCCCGCCTTCTTTGTGGACCCCAATGGCGACCTGGTGCTCGAACTGCGCAAAATCGGAGAACTGGCGTCTTAGCAGAGCCCGCGGCGCCGCGCTACCCTCAGTGCGTCATCGCGTAGACCACGTAGTTCACGGCAAGGCGGATGCCGAGCGCGGAATACCGCTCGGGATACGTTGGATCATCCGCCCATTCCCAGGAGTCGCCGGTATCGTTGTTCACCCAGATTGCGACCTGCAGCCGTTGCTTGTCATCGTAGATCGCGCGCCAGTGTGGCACGATGCCGCCGTTCAAATAAGGAATGCCGGACCGCAATGACCATTGCCCGGAAATCTGGTACCGGTGGTCGAGATCGTAAACCGTGTGGAAGGCGGGATCGTTATCGGCCACCTCGACGATCGCCCGGTTCGGCAGCACCTGCGAGATCGTCTGCTGGAATTCGGCGTACTCGCGATCGCCCCAGATATCATCGGCGATGAAGAAGCCGCCGCGCGCCAGGTACTCGCGCAGCTTCGCCACCTGCTCGTCGGTTAACCGGCCAAGTCCGGCCCGGACCATGTAGAGGAACGGGTAATTGAACACATCGCCGCCATCATCCAGATTCACCGGCTGCTCCACCGATCGCACATGCACGCGCGTCAGACGCCGCAGCGCCACCATCAGGTGCCGGTCCGAACGCGGGTAGTCGTTAGTCCAGTTTGTGTATCCCTCGCGCCAGTCCGCAAAGCGCCGCCGGAAGCCGAAGCCGCCGTACGCGTCCGGGTACATGAGACGGGCAAAGACGAACTCGGTTTGTTCCTGGTAATCCGGAGGCACAGGAAAATCGTTATACTCCTGGCCGGGATATTCGCGGAACGGCTTTTGGAAACCGTACAGTATGCCGGCGCACGCTGCCAGTCCCGCGAAAAAAACGATCTCCTTGGTCACTCTCTAGGGTTGAGGATACCAAGCGCCGCTCGTGACCTGCGCATTCCGCGACGGACGTCCGTTGTTGCAAAAACCACACAAAGGTGAGACCTTGGCCTAGCATGGAGCTTCGCGAACTCCTGGCCAAGGCGTCCCCGGCGCGCTCCGGCGATGAGTTGGCCGGCTTGGCGGCCGCGACCGCCGAGGAACGCGTTCGCGCCCAGATGAAGCTCGCGGATTTGCCGCTGAACAAGTTGCTCGCTGAGCCGGTCATTCCGTACGAAGTGGACGAAGTCACGCGGCTCATTTGCGATTCGCACGACACCGAGGCGTTCGCCCCCGTCTCGCATTTGACGGTCGGTGAGTTCCGAAACTGGCTGCTCTCGGACGAGGCGACCACCGAGCGCCTGAGTGTTCTCGCGCCGGGACTCACTCCCGAAATGGTGGCGGCCGTCTCGAAAATCATGCGCATCCAGGATTTGGTGTCGGTCGGCGCCAAATGCCGCGTTGTGACCCGCTTTCGATCCACGATCGGGCTCCCCGGCAGGCTTTCCACGCGGCTGCAACCGAATCATCCCACGGACGACCTCAAGGGCATCCTCGCCAGCATCTTCGACGGTCTCAGTTACGGGAATGGAGACGCGGTGGTCGGGGTCAACCCCGCCAGCGATAATCCCGCCACAGTCGGCGCCCTCCTACGAATGCTCGATCATCTTCGGGAGCATTATCAGATTCCGACTCAGATCTGCGTGCTGGCTCACGTCACCACCCAGATGCAAGCCCTCGCGCACGGCGCACCGATCGACCTCGTGTTCCAATCGATTGCGGGAACCGAGGCAGCCAACTCGGCATTCGGTGTCAATCTGGCGCTGCTCGACGAAGCTTGCCAGGCCGCGCGGGAGCTCGGGCGCGGTGAAAATGTAATGTACTTCGAGACCGGCCAGGGAAGCGCTCTGTCCGCCAATGCGCATCACGGCGTGGACCAGCAGACGTGCGAAGCCCGCGCCTATGCGGTGGCGCGGCGCTATCGGCCGCTGCTGGTCAATACCGTGGTTGGCTTCATCGGGCCGGAGTATTTGTACGACGGGAAACAGATTACCCGCGCCGGCCTGGAGGATCACTTTTGC
>Ga0335081_10004410_pt1 | contig 22199 bp, 22 predicted proteins | sample Lox_Sample_35_FD_206713 | JGI IMG/M metagenome (GOLD analysis project Ga0335081, IMG submission 206713) | Soil microbial communities from Loxahatchee National Wildlife Refuge, Florida, United States - Lox_Sample_3.5 | ecosystem: Environmental > Terrestrial > Soil > Wetlands | place: USA... | reverse complement strand
GAATACTCAACTGCGGTGCGGGAATCCAGAACTGCTCACCCTTTTCTTCGGGTCCGGTGTCTAAACAGAACGGGAGTCGTTCAGACGACCGGAAATCATGTCAGACTGACCTTCGGACATAGCGACGGGTGTCTGCGTTGACTTTTGCACAGCGTAAGGGCAAACTACCGGATTCGCGAATCGCCGGGGTTCCTGCGCAGCCTACCAGGACTTTGCCCGGCAGGCCGCGGATCGGGTCGGGAGTCTTCAAGCTGGGTCATTCAAGCAACCATGAGCGCACAACGGGTCGCCTACACGCTGGATTCGACGCTGGAGACCGTCAACAGCGCCGAGGAAACCGCCGGCCGCATGGCGACGGAAGCCGGTTTTGAAGACGAAGAAGTGATGAAGATCTCCATGGCAGTGCGTGAGGCAGCGGTCAATGCCGTGCTGCATGGAAACGCGTACGATCCCGGGAAAAAAGTTAGCTTGGCGTTCGAGAGGATCGGCAGTGACCTGGTAATCACCATTCGGGACCAGGGCCATGGTCTGGATCTGAGCAAGATTCCCGACCCTCTGGCACCCGAAAATCTGTTAAAAACATCCGGGCGGGGTATTTTTCTTATCCGCTCGTTCATGGATGAGGTGCACATTCACCCCACCCAGACGGGCACCGAAATCAAACTCGTTAAGCACGTCCACGGATCAGCCGCGGGCGGCAAGGAGGCTTCCCAGTGACCATGAAGAGCAGCACTCGGCAGGTCGATGGCGTGACCATCGTGGATCTCAGCGGGCGTATCACCTTGGGCGAGGGCAGCGTCATTTTGCGCGATGCGGTGCGCGACCTGCTTTCCAAGGGACAAAAGAAGATTCTGCTCAACCTTGGCGACGTTAACTATATCGACAGCTCCGGCATCGGCGAGCTGGTCAGCGCCTTCACCACGGTCCGCAACCAGGGCGGCGAACTGAAACTGTTGAACCTGACCAAGAAGGTTCACGACCTGCTGCAAATCACCAAACTCTACACCGTATTCGACGTGAAGGACGACGAGGCCGCTGCCGTCAAGTCGTTCAGCTAGATAGTACCGGGTACTCAGTCACCCGTACTCAGGATCGAGCAGAGGTAAGTTTGTCCTTCATCAAAATGAGCGTCATCCCGCCGCCCGGCGTGGTCCAGCTGGGCGAGGGATCTGGCGTGAACCCTGCTGGCTGCTTGCCCATTTTGGTCTGTGTCACATCTCATTGCGGCGATCATCACACTTAACCTCTCCCCGCCCCCTGCACAATCGATGGGAGAGAGCCTTATGCGGGCTGCATTCCCGTGGATTCGTGCATGCATGATCGGGATCTTCTCCGTCTGCTCAACGCTTTCCCTTTCCGACTGTATTCCCTTCACCGAGGCTGCGCAGCACATCGGGACGACGCGCTGCATTAGCGGGAAGGTCGTGCAGGTCAAGCACGGACCCAAAGGCGTGACTTACATTAATTTCTGCGAGGACTACCGGCTGTGCCCGTTCGCCGTCATAGTATTCGCTGGCGACCTGAAGCACGTCGGCGACGTGCGCCAGCTGCAGGGCCGGGCCATTGAAGTGAACGGGCCGGTGAAGATGTACGATGGACGCGCCGAGATCATCCTGCGCCGCGCCGGTCAGTTGAGCGGAGACGCAGCCCAGATCCCGCCCCTGCCCAAGGGATACGACGTCGAGAAGAAAGGCCAATTCAGCGCGGGAACGTTCAGCTATCCCAAGGCGGGCCGCAAACCAGCCAAAAAGAAACAGGGCCCGCCGATTGAAATTGAAGAAAGCGAAGCCCCGCCGGAGTAGCGCCCGCTGTGGTGAGGGCGTCCCGCCCGCAGCTCATTCGCCCAGACAAATTTCAAACCATTCCCCGCCGCAATTCCTCCAGCGGATAAAACGTTCCCCGCCAGATGATGCCATCCCGCCAGAGAGTCGTAATCATCGATCGCAGCAAGGTGTAAGCAAACAGTGTGGTGCTGATCGGATGCAGGAAAAAGTAGTATGCCGGAACTGCCGATTTCCACGACATGCCGAAATAGATCAGAAACATCGAGAACAATGCGACGCCATAAGGAACACGCGCCCAGCCGTGCGCCAGCCACACTCCGAGAAACGGCATCAGGTTCAGAAACACCAGCAGAACGCACGACATCAGGGCGCGCGGCCATTGAAACGAAACAATGGCAAAGAAGTTCTTGGTCAGGTTCCCCACCACGCCAAGCGCGCCCTTGGCCCAGCGGATGGAGATCAGGTCTTCGCCGAAAACATTGCGTTGCGCGTAGCCTTCGTTCTTGACCACTTTTCCGAGTTTCATGTCATCGAGCACCTCAAGGCGCAGCCGCTCGTAGGTGCCGACCGCCTCATAGACGCTGCTGCGGATCAGATTGAACGCCCCGACTCCCATGTGGTCGTCGGTGTCCGGATCGGCGACTTTCCAGGGACGGTGGCCGAAGACAAACAAGGTCTGGAAGAAGGCAATCATCATCTTCTCGCCGGGCTGCTGCATCAGCATGCGGGGAAAGAGCACAACGTGGTCTGCAGGTTCCGCTTCCGCATAGGCCAGCGCCCGCCGGAGCGAGTCAGGCTTGAAGAGCACGTCTGCATCGGTGAAAAGCAGCCAATTGCCGGTCGCCTGTTTGGCGGCAGTCCACATGGCATGAGTTTTACCGAGCCATCCCGAGGGGAGGCTCTCGATATGAATCACGCGCAGGCATCCATGCGCGGCGGGGCTGGCGGCGACCTCTTCCATGATTTCGCCGGTGCGGTCAGTAGAGCGATCATCGATTGCGATGATTTCGTAGTTCTGATAATCCAGCGACAGGAGACCAGTAAGCCCGCGCTCGATCATCTCTTCCTCGTTGCGGGCAGGAACGATGATGCTGACCCGCGGCGTGCCCTTGGGCTGGCGATCCCACTCAGGCAACGCCACATCGGCGATCTTTGGCATGCCGAAGGCCGCGTCCACGATGCGGGAAAACCATGCCAGGGCTAGAAGACAACCTGCGATCCAATGGAAATACATCATCCGGCGTGAACTCCAGCCGATTGCGGGGAACCCAGTGATCCGACGGGAGGTGCGTATCTCATTCCGTAGAACAGTATCGCAGACGACAGGGCGATTGCGACCACCGGCCCCAAGAAAGCTAACTGCAGCGAGTATCTATCCGACACGTAGCCGATGAGGTAGGCCGAGGGCACATCGCCTAGCAGGTGGAAAATGAAGATGTTCACCGCGATGGCCATGGCGCGCACATGCGGTCCGACCGAGTTGATGACTGCGGCGTTCAGTGGGCCAGTGTTCAGCAGAAGAAGGAACTCGGCGAGAAAGATGCCTACGACCATCCATGTGCCGTTCGTGTACAAAGCCATCCACATGGCCGGGATGGCAATCCCTAAACTTGCCGCCGACACCAGGTAATGCGCGGCCTTAGTGCGCCGCAGAAGATGATCGGACAGGTAGCCGCCAGCGAGCGATGCGGTGAGGCCATTGATGGCTGTGCTCAGCCCGAAGAGCTTGTTAGCGTTCTGCAACGTGTAACCGTGAGCACGATGGAGGAAGGTTGGCATCCAGACTTGCAGGCCGCCCAGAGCGAAGGTCATCATCGCCATCCCCATCGTGGCGGTGAGAAACGCGGGGTTGCGCAGCAGGCTTCGCAGCGTGTCGCGATCCGGTCGCTTCATCTCGGCGGGATCGAATTGACCCAGAGGCGGCTCGGGGATAAGCAGAAGGAGCAACGCCAGTAATACGCCCGGCGCAGCACCTACATAAAAGGGCGATCGCCAGCCGTAGCTTGGCCCCAGCAGTCCGCCGATGACATACCCCAACGCAGTTCCCACGGGGATCGCGAGGTAGAAAATCCCCATGACGCGTCCGCGGTAGTCTTCGGGAAACATGTCGGCCACAAACGTCGGGGAAAGCGTGACGAAGCTGGCCTCGCCGATGCCAACCAGGGTGTGGCGGATCAGCAACTCATTGAATGTGTGGGTGAATGCGGTCAGCAGCGTGGCGCCGCTCCAAACCAGCGCTCCGCTGACGATCACCCATTTCCTGGAGTAGCGCTGCGACAGCGGACCCATGAAGGGAGCAGCGATCATGTAGAAAATGAAAAAAACGCTGGTCAGCAGGCCAAACGCCGCGTCGCTCTCGTGAAATTCACCTTTAACCAGATCCTGCACCGCGAAGAGTACCGAGCGGTCTATATAGTTCAGCAGGTTCAGCGCGGTAAGCAACGCGAGGGCGGTGCGGGGATAGAGCTTGGGTTGGGTCACTTGGCGAGAGAATATAGCACAGCCTCCCGTAGAGACCCGGCGCGCCGCGTCTCGCGTACACCGGCAGGATCTACTGGTATTTCGTTATGGTCGTTGGAACAAATCCTCTTGCGTTCTCAACCCTCGTCAACGTGGGATATAGATGTACGCAAAGAAAGAGAAAATAGTGACACCGATCGCCGAGCAGAACAGCGTTGGAATCCAGAACAACACAACTCTCAAGGGCGCTTGTGCAGGTGACTAGCCGCGAAAAACGACGCAGAAAACACAAGCGTCAGAAACGAGAATAGAGGCGAAAAGAGGCGACGCCAACACCCGTTGCCTTTTGTTCACTGATGCTCTTGAGAGCTCCGGCAACGCCGGGCAGAAGTTCCGGCATGACGACCGCAGAGAATAGGCAAAGAATGCCTTTGATGTAGCTCATAGCTCCTCGTATGCAGATCTCCATTCACGATTTGCCGTTCCTCTTCTTTCTTCCGCTTGGCCATCTCGCAATCACCACCGTCGAAATCCCGCCCCGCGGGCGAAACTCCCCTTTCACCTCTGCCCACACCGGCTTGGCCCAGCGCACCACATCCTCCAGTACGCGATTCACGATGTTCTCCTGGAAGATTCCGAGGTTGCGGTAAGACTGCAAGTACTCCTTATACGATTTCAATTCCAGGCAGCGCTTATCCGGCGTGTAGCGCAGGGTGATGGTGCCAAAGTCCGGGAGACCCGTTTTGGGACAGACCGAGGTGAATTCCGGATCGTCTATCACAATCTCGTAACCCGGAAATTGATTGGGCCAGGTCTCAATCTCGGGGAACTTCGCATCCAGGCCGGCTTCGGCGTGCTCGGCCGTATAGCGGGGTATTTTGGGCATGGGTCATTGTACCGAGGGGCGGCGGGACATCCAAAGTGCCGCAGATTATCGTTCTTAGCAGAACTGCGGTGCATCTAACTGATTAAGTTTGGCTTCGCAAGCCTCGGGCGATGCTGGTGATACATTATTCCTTGGAGTTTTGACGAAAGGACTGACCGCGAATACCCAGATGGGTTTTGTCGAGCGCAATCGCTGGCTGGTTTGGACCACGGGAATTATCGCCGCCGTGGTCATTCTAGCGTCCTTCGTGTTTATGCGCGGCGAGATTGTTTCGGTGCGGGCGGCCACGGTGGAGCGAGGATCGATTCGCAGCGTCATTTCCACCAACGCCAAGATTGAACCAATCAACAACTACGAGGCCCACGCACCCGTGGCCACCACAGTGAAGCGGTTGCACGTGAGAGAAGGCGACCACGTCCGCAAGGGCCAGTTGTTGATGGAATTGAACGATGCGCAGGCGATCAGCGACCTGGCACGTTCCATGACCCAACTGCGCACGGCTCAGGCTGATGCCAACGCCATTCAAAGCGGTGGCAGCCAGGAAGAGATCCTTACGCTTCAGTCCAGCCTGGTAAAAGCTCGCACGGCGCGTGATACCGCGCAACGGAATCGGAATGCGCTGCTCGGCCTGCAGGAAAAGCAGGCCGCTTCTCCGGGCGAGGTGAAAGACGCCGAAAGCGAACTGCAGCGGGCCGATGCCGATGTGAAACTGCTCGAGCAGAAACTGCAGGATCGTTACTCGAAGCCCGAGAAAGTTCGAGTGCAAGCCGAGAAGGAGCAGGCCCAGGCGGCCTACGATGCGGCCGACGACGTTTTACGGCAATTGAGCATCCGCGCGCCCTTTGACGGAGAGGTCTACTCCCTGCCGGTACGCGAAGGCGCGTTTGTAAATCCGGGAGACCTGCTGTTGCAGGAAGCTGATCTTTCCAAAGTGCTGGTGAGGGCATTCGTGGACGAACCCGACATCGGGCGTCTGGCGCCAGGACAGCCGGTCGAAGTCACGTGGGACGCGATGCCCGGACGAATCTGGAAAGGCACGCTCAATTCGGTACCAGCCACGGTCAAGCTGCGCGGCACCCGCAATGTGGGGGAGACCACCTGCGACGTGGAAAATGGCGACTTTAAACTGCTTCCCAACATCAACGTAAGTGTGACCATCGTCTCCGCCGAACATAAGGACATTCTCTCGGTGCCAAGGGAGGCCATCCATCTGGACGACAGTAAGGCCTACGTTTACGAGATCGTAGATAACGAATTGCGCCGGCACGACGTGCAAACTGCAATCTCCAATCTCACGCGCGTCGAGGTGAACGGACTCTCCGAGCACGCCACCGTCGCGCTAAGCACGGCCGACTCCAAGCCGCTTCGTCCTGGCCTGCAGGTAAAGGTGGTGCGCTGAAGTGATGTCGCGGTTACGGAACATTCTGTGCCTCGCGGTTGTAGTCGCCTCAGTGAGTGCGGCGGCGGATGAGAACCCCGGCGGCCTTCTCGCATCGGGACGAGTGGATGACGCCATTTCTACGCTGCAAGTTCAGCTCTCAAACGCACCCAACAATGCCGAGGCCTACAACCTGCTCTGCCGCTCCTACCTGGCTCTGGGAAGCTGGGATCGTGGCATCGCCGCCTGTGAAAAGGCGGTCGGACTCCAGCCCAAGAACAGTCGCTATCACCTATGGCTCGGCCGGATTTACGGGGAAAAAGCCGACAACGTAAATTTTTTCAGCGCGGCCAGTTTGGCAGGCAAAGTCCGTCGTGAGTTTGAAGAAGCGGTCAGCCTGGCACCTGATAGCGCAGAGGCGCGCACCGATCTCGCCGAGTTTTATCTGGAGGCGCCTGGGATTGTCGGCGGAGGCCAGGACAAAGCCCGGGCCCAAGCGGAAGTCCTGCTCAAGTTGGATCCTGCCCGGGCACATTGGGTTTACGGACGCATTGCGGAAAAGAGAAAAGACCCAGCTACGGCCGAGCACGAATACCGAAGTGCGATCGAGGTCACCCACGGCGACGGTAACGCCTGGTTGAATCTCGGGCTCTTCTACCGCCGGGCCCACCGCCTGGACGACATGGAAGATGCACTTCGCCAAGCGGCCTCGGCAGACCGCATCGAGCCCGAAGTGCTAGTGGATGCCGCTGAAACCCTGCATCGCGCCGGCCGTAATTTCCCCGAGGCGATCCGCCTGCTGCGACGCTATCTTGCGATGGACTCCAAAGTAGAAACCGCCCCGGCCTTCAAGGCCCACTACGTTCTGGGAACACTGCTGGAAAAACAGGGCGACAAGCAGGCCGCTGCCCAGGAGTATCAGGCTGCGCTGGCCCTGGCCGGTGGGTATGTGCGCGCGCAAGAGGCCCTGGACCGGTTAAACCGGTAAGCTCGCTTCACTTCGCCAACGCCCACTGCTCCAAACCTCCGGTCGTCCGAAGCAATTCCAATTGTGCGCGCTGCGCTTCAAAGTCGGCATTGATGCGGTCGAGCGTGCGCTCGGTCGCGTCGATGGCGGCATTCTGAAGTTCGCGCTGGGTGGCGGTCTCGGCTTCCATGCGGGCGTGAGCGGCATCCAACTGGCTCTGGGCCAGCTTGCAGCGAAGCTGGGCCACGTCGCGTGCTGCTGCCAGCTGCTGGACGTTGTGCTGCAGTTGCAGCGCGTCTAACGCAGTTTTGTTCTTCACCTGCTCTGCTTGTTTGCGAGCCTGTAGCGCGGCCGCGTCGGCGGCCTGCGCACGCGCTCTTTGCGAGGCATTGAGAAATGGAAAGCGCAGCACCAGCCCGAAAGTTACGTTGTGCGGCTGAAAAGATCCCGGTACGAAGAATTTCTCGAAATCGGTCAGCGAGGTGTTGATCAGGCCATACTGCGCGGCAAAGTCCGCCTCAGGATACAACGCTCGGTGCTCGCCTTTGGCCTGAAACTCCTTTGCCAGCGCGGATTGGTGAGCGCTCTCGACCGCCGGACTGCTTTCCACTGCGCGCGCGCCGGCATCGGTTGGCGGCTGATTCTCCGCCAAGGTTGGAATGGTATCCCGAACCGTCCGGATGGAGCTGGCAGGCAAGCCGGTTAACTGGGAAAGCCGAGTGCGGAGGATATCGACCGCGCCCTCTGCCTCGGCGATGTGAACCCGTACCTGGGCATCAGCTAACTCCGCCTTGGTTTGTTCGACTGGACTGTCAATACCGGCCTTGATGCGCTCGCCCACGGCGTACTCAACGTCTTTCACGACATTCAATTCGTCGTGCAGCAGGGGCAGACGCTCCTCCCAGCGGCTCAGTTCGATATAAGCCAGCGAGGCATCCAGGATGACCTGCGCCCGCCGGTCGCGGCCCTCGGTCTTGCTGGCGCCCCACTCGGTCCTGGCAGCTCGGGTGAACTCCCGGAGCGAGGGATTATAAACGGTCGACTGGGCGCTGACATTAAAAAGCGTCGGCGCCGACCCCTCCAGGCTGAGCGGAAACCCGTACGCATAGCCAACGTTCGACCCGACGGAAACCTGGGGAATGTAGGCATCGCGCGACTCCAGGTAGCTCTCATAGGCGCGCCGCTCATCGGCGTAATTCAGAGCGATCTCGGTGCTGTGGGAGAGCGTCAGCTCAATGGCACGCTCAAAGGAAAAGGTCTCCTGTGCCGCCGCGAAGACCGTCAGAAGCGAGAGGAAGCCGCAGACACACGCGACAGCCCAGCCTGATTTCATGATTTTTCTCCGGGATGCGGATTGTAAGCCAAACTTACACCCAAAACTGTATGGATGCTCTGTCCCATGCAAATAGCGGCTTTCCGGTGCATCAAAGGGTACATCCGGGCATCCAAGTCTAGGGAAACTACCGCCGAAATGCTAATATAGACGGACTCAACTTATGCCTTTGAAAACACTGTTCTTGAACCCTCCCTCGTTTGAAAATTTCGACGGGGGCGCAGGATCCCGTTGGCCGGCTACCCGCGAGATTGAGTCGTATTGGTATCCGGTATGGCTCGCCTACCCCACGGGTATGCTGGAAGGCGCCCGGTTGCTGGACGCGCCACCGCATCACGTCTCGGCAGAAGAGACCCTCGACATCGCCAGGGAATATGAATTCCTGGTTCTCTACACCAGCACGCCGGGCTTTCCCGGAGACATCCGTCTGGCGCAGAAAATTAAGGAAGTCAATCCCGGCATCAAGATCGCGTTTGTGGGTCCACATGTTACCGTGCTGCCCGAGAAGTCGTTGAAAGACTGTCCCGCCATCGATTTTGTATGCCGCAAGGAATTCGACTTCTCCACGGTGGAGTTCGCGCAAGGGAAGCCGCTCAATGAAATCCTGGGAATCTCGTTCCGGAAGAATGGCGGAATCGTCCATACCCCGGATAGGCCGCAACTCGCCGATCTGGACGTCTTGCCGCACGTGACGGATGTGTACCAGCGCGATCTCGATCCGCGCCGCTATAACGTACCTTTCCTGTTGCACCCGTACGTTTCGCTGTATACCACGCGCGGATGTCCGGCGCAGTGTACGTTCTGCTTGTGGCCGCAAACCACCAGCGGCCATCCGTGGCGCAAGCGGTCTACCGACGACGTTGCCCGGGAAATGGCCAAAGCCAAGAAATACTGGCCGTGGGTAAAAGAATTTTTCTTCGACGACGATACCTTCAACATCCAGAAAGCGCGGACCATCGAACTGTGCGCCAAGCTGAAGCCGCTGGGACTGACCTGGTCCTGCACTTCGCGAGTCACTACCGACTACGAAACTCTGAAAGCCATGAAGGAAGCCGGGTGCCGGCTGCTGATCGTGGGCTATGAATCGGGTGATCCCCAGATTTTGAAGAATATCAAGAAGGGCGCAACCGTGGAACGCGCCCGCCAGTTCACCAAGGACTGTCACAAGCTGGGGCTCGTGATTCACGGCGATTTCATCATGGGCTTGCCTGGCGAGACTCCGGAAACCATCAATAACACCATCGCGTTTGCCAAAGAACTGGATGTCGAGACCATTCAGGTTTCCGTGGCACATGCCTATCCCGGAACCGAGCTTTACGACTACGCGGTCAAGAACGGCTTCATGGTCGCGGACAACAAGATGGTCGACGAAGGCGGCCATCAGCTTGCCCATATTCAATACCCTGGATTGCCGGCGGATGAAATTCTGTCTGCGGTGCATCGCTTCTACGACGAATACTATTTCCGCCCGAAGGCAGTATTCCGCATCCTGAGAAAAGCCGCCTTTGACAGCGGCGAACGTAAGCGGTTGTACAAGGAAGCGAAAACCTTCCTGAAGGTCCGGGCCATGCGCCACAAACTGGTGGACGCGAAACGCAACGGCAAGACTGCTGTGGCTGCCGCCGAGCCGCCCAAGCCTCAGGAAATGACGGTGTGACCTTTCGTAGGTATCTGGTGCTGGCGGGAGTCACTGTGTTTGCGGCAACCGGTGATTCCCTGCTTTCGCGCGGAATGCGCGAAATCGGCAACCTCTCTCTGCATCATCTGCCGGAATTGATCCTTGCCATCCTGAATCCCTGGGTAGCCTTGGGGATTTTCTTCCTTCTCGGCTTCTTTGCCACATACATGACGGCTCTGTCCTGGGCCGATCTCACCTACGTGCTCCCCGCCTCTTCTCTGGGTTATGTTTTGCTCGCTCTGATTGCGAAATTTCTGCTGCACGAGCAGGTGAGCACGCTGCGGTGGCTCGGAATTGCTCTGATCTCAGCCGGAGTAGGATTCGTGGCGGGCGGGCCCGCCCTGACTCATGTTCCGCCGGAACAGGAACCCGCAGTATTGGACGAGCCAGTGGAAACGAGGGCATCGTGAAGCATCTCTACACCTGGGGAGCCATCGCCGCCATCGTGCTGGCTTCTACCACCGGCGATGTGCTGCTGGCGCGTGCTATGAAGCAGGTGGGAGACGTGGGCGAGCTCTGGCATCGTTGCGGGCTGTGGAAGGTCGTAGGACGCGTGGCCCGCAATCCCTACTTCCTGTTCGGCGTGCTGAGCATGACCGTTGCCTTTTATAGCCTGCTGTTCGCGCTTTCCTGGGGAGATGTTAGCCTGGTTGGACCGGCGTCCGCTTCCCTGACCTTTGTGGCCAATGCGATCGCGGCGAGAATCTTTCTGCACGAGCGCGTGGATCGCCGCCGCTGGATGGCGGCGCTGCTGGTGGCCGGCGGCGTGGCATTGCTAGCGGGGTAGTACTCTTCCTAAGCGAACATCCTCATAAAACCTGCCGGCGGCAGATCCTTCACGAGAAAGCTGGCATCGCGCAGCCCGGCGACGCGAGCCAGCGATTCCGCCGCCTGGTATCCGCTCCGCACCGCCCCTTCCATGGTGGCAGGCCAGCCGGTAGCCGTCCAGTCTCCTGCGAGGAAAACGCGCGGCCAGACGGTCTCGGGACGAGGGCGGTAAATGTCCAGGCCCGGGCGCGGAGAGTAGGTCGCGTGAACCTCCTTGATGACCGTGGATTTCGCGAGGTCGGCGGTGCGAGCCGCAGGAAAGAACTCGTACAGCTCTCGCAGAGCCAGATCCGTTATTTCGGCACGGGATCGGTTCACCAGCGTCTTCGAGGAGCTGACGACCAATTCCAGGTAGCTGCCTCCATCCGTGTTTCGGCCTGCACCAACCCCGGGCTCCGGTGATTGCAATCTGGACTTGTGAAACATCCATTGAATAGTGCGGTCCAGCAGGACAGCATGATCCAGATCGGTGACCTGCCGGTCGAACCACAGATGGATGCCGGTGATCGGCGAGGTTTCAAACTGCTCCAGGCAGTGGCGCAGGGGACCGGCAGCAGAGGAATCCGGAAGCAAATTCGCCAGCACGTCAAAGGAAACGGCTAGAACGATGAAGTCGAACTTCTGTTCCCTGCCGGCAATGGAGAGCTTTACCTCTGCCGGGCCGGCCTGGAAGGAATCGGCACCGGCGCGGCATTGGACGTCGCCGCCGTTCGCCCTGATGTAATCTCCTGCCGCCCCATACAGCGTGCTTAACGGAACCGAAGGCACACCCATCCGTCCGGCGCCCGGAGACTTAAGAAACGATTCCCGCACCACCTGGGCAGCATAGGGCACAGAAAGGCGATCCAAGTCCTCGTTCAGAGCGCTCACCAGGATCGTCTTCCAAAAGCGCTCGATGGCCCCCATCGTTTGTCCATGACGCTTTAGCCAACCGAGGAACGCTTCGCCTTTGTCATGAAGTTTCAGGGGGGCAATTGCCGCCATCGCCCTGGCGATCGCGACTTTGTCGGTGAATTGCAGGCATTGAGCACGCAGAAAAGCCGGAGCGGTGTGTAGGGGCGCTGGGAGCGTCGAGGGCCGTATCACCGAGGCACGGCCGCCCGGCTCCAGGAAGGTCAGTTCGTCATACCAGCGGATTTTGTCCTCTACTCCCAGGCGCTGGTAAAACTGAACCAGATTCGTGCAGCAGCCAAGCAAAACGTGCTGACAGTTATCCACCACCTCGCCAGTCCCGGGATGCTCGTAAGAGGAAGCGCGCCCGCCAAGATACGGGCGTTTCTCGAAGAGGGTGACGCGGAATCCACTATTGGCCAGAGCGCAACCGGCTGCCAAGCCCGCCAAACCGCCTCCGACGACGGCTACATTGGGAGGTTGTGTCCAGCGCTCCGTCATCAGGTGAGGCGCTTCAGCAAGCCCTTTCCCAGGATGCGGAGCTTTTCAAACGCGGTGAGCCGGATCTTGCCGCTGAAAACGTCATATTGACGCTCCGCGATTTTTTCCAGCAGACTGCGATAGATATTCACCAGCACCCAGAAGGCGGGCTGGCTGTCTTCGTCGAGCAGCGGAAGCAGATCCTCGGCGGCCCTATAGAACTCGCGGGCGCGGTCCGCTTCCATGGCAAGTAAAGGACGGAAGCGGACGGCGTCCACTGTACCCTGCAGCTCGCCGGCGGTTAGTCCAAATTTCTCCAGGTCAGTCACCGGCAAATAAACGCGCCCCATGGCTGCGTCTTCCTTTACGTCCCGAATGATGTTGGTAAGCTGGAAGGCAAGCCCGCAGCGCTCCGCGAGCGGCTCGGCCGCCGCCTCACGATAGCCAAACACCCGGATGCAGACCAGGCCTACGACCGCAGCCACCCGGTAGCAGTAGAGATAGAGATCGTCGAAAGTCTTGTACTGGACAGCCAGCGCGGAGTCAGGCTGGTCACGGGATTCCTGCACATCCATCGCCGTGCCGTAGGCCAGCTGATCCAGCAATTCCACGGGTATCCGGTACCGGTGCTGGGCATCGGTGAGAGCCAGCAGGATGGGATCGTCGGTGCTCTGGCCGGCCTGGGCACGATGGAAGGCGTCCAGCCAGTCGGCCAGCCGGGAACGGCGCTCCATGAGCGGCACCGACGCGTCGTCGGTGATGTCGTCGCAGCGCCGCATAAATGCGTAAACTGCGCAAAGCGCATTCTGCTTTCGGCGCGGCAGAACAAAAAAAGCATAGTAAAAATTTCGCGCCGCTGACCGCGCAATTCCGCGACACACTGAATAGGCAATCGCGAGCTGCGACTCAGTGGGCGAGAAGGAGGCAGGCGCTTGTTGCACGGCGGTGCTCATAGAAACTTTCCCAAGGCGGCGCGGGCTACCAGCGCCAGTTTTCGCGGCTTGGAAATCACGGGTCGATGTCCAAGCACGGCATAACCTTGGCGTTCGATGGCGTTCAGAATCTCCTGGCCGCCACGGTTGAATAGTTCGATGTCGATGGCCAACTCGCGATCCACTTTTGTGACCAGAGCCAGACCCTGCCGAAACCAGTCCCGTGCCCGCTCTACCTCAAATCGCATCATCTCCTGAAAAGCCGGTGTGTTGCGTTCGCTTGAAATATCCTCTTCGCTCACGCCATAACGACGAAGGTCTTCCAGCGGAAGATAGATCCGTCCCTTCTTGTAATCGACACTCACATCTTGCCAGAAGTTAGCGAGCTGCAGCGCGGTACAGGTGAAATCAGAAAGTTGCCGCCGCGCCGGGTCGTGATAGCCGCAGACATGAAGCACCAGATGGCCGACCGGATTGGCGGAATACAGGCAGTACCCACGCAGATCATCGAAGGTCTCGTAGCGCGTAACGGTCTGGTCCTGACGAAAGGCCTTCAGCAAATCGGCGAAAGGCTGCTTGGGAATCTCGCAGGCACGCACGGTTTCCGCCAGCGCCACAAACACCGGATGCCGCGGAGAACCCGAGTAGCAGGCCTCCAATTCTGCTTCCCATTGATCCAGCAAATCCAGCGATGCTGGCGGATCACCGACTTCGTCACCCAGGTCGTCCGAGATCCTGCAATACGCATAAACATTGAAGAAGTGTTGGCGCAACCTTTCCGGCAAGAACCAGGTGGCGACTGAGAAGTTTTCGTAGTGAGAACGCGCCAGCCTGCGGCAGTATTCCTGCGCCTCGGCGGATGAGGGCGCGACTTCCGGAATGGCATACTCCGGCGGCAGCTTCGCCCAGCCTGTGGAAACAGGCATAGCGGGGGAGCCGTTGCTGGCAATGGAGGACATAGTCAGTTACGTCTCCCGGAAACGTGAGCCCTCTCAGTGGCCGGGGATGATGGCGGTTTTGATGTCGCCGTTACGGTTCAGCATGTGGCGCAGCACCTGCTGCAGGCGCGAGAGTGGCGCTTCGCCGGTAATGTAGTCCGTGGACCGGATCTTCTTCTCCGCGATCAGAGCGAATGCCTTGCGCACCGTTTCCGGAGTGTGGTGGAACGTGGCCTTCAGGGTGATCTCGGAATAGTGCAGCCGGTTGGTGTCGAGATGAACCTTGGTGCCGTTGGCGCATCCACCGAAGAAGTTCACCGTACCTCCCTTGCGCACCATGTCGATCGACCACTCCCAGGCTTCAGGACGGCCGACGGCCTCGACCACAACATCGCTCCCCCGCTTGTCGGGAGAAATCATGCGAACCGCGTCGACTGGATCCTTGACGTTGGTGATCTGCACAACCTCATGAGCGCCCATGCGCTTGGCTGCAGCCACCTGAGAGTCGCGCTTGACCACGGAAATCACGTTACAGCCCGTCGCCTTGGCGACTTGCACAAACATCAAGCCGATGGGACCGCCGCCGATGACCGTTACCGTATCGCCGATCTCTACCCCGGTTTCGTGCAGACCGCGCAACACACAGGCCAGCGGCTCAACCATCGCCGCCTCTTCGTAGCTCACGTCAGGCGGAACCGCCAGCATGTTGGTCTCGACAATGCGGCGTGGCACCCGGATATATTCTGCGTAGGCCCCATTGTTGAACAGCAGGTCTTCGCAGAGATTCTCCTGGTGTTTGGAACAATAGAAACACATCTGGCAGGGCGCGGAATTCAGCGCAACGACACGCATGCCGCGCTTGAAGCCGCGGACCCCGGCGCCGACCTCTTCGATCACCCCGGCCAGTTCATGTCCGAACAGCGCCGGAGGAACGATCATGCGGGCGTGGTAACCACGCTGGTAGACTTTGAGGTCGGTACCGCAAGTCAGAGCCACCTGCACTTTGACCAAGACTTCCCCATCTCCAACCCGGGGGATGGGCACTCTTTCAATCTTAACGTCCTCTTTGCCATAGAGGACGGCGGCGGTCATCTTTCCGTTCACGCTTGAATTCCTTCCCATGAGCTGCCCGGCTGAATCACGATTTTCATCGAGTCCGGTTGGGGGTGGGCAGCCAGGTTTAGGGCCTCCACGCTGCGGGAGAGAGCAAAACGGTGACTGATGAGAGATTCCAAATCCATGCTACGGTGCATCACCAAATGCACCGAGTCCTCTTGCAGCTCGACGGAAGCGCTATAAGACCCCAACAATGTTTTCTCGTCTACACAAATGGACGCGGGATCGATGTTGGCGTCCCCGCGCGCAGTCTGCGCAAATAGCAACACCCGGCCACCCGGACGAACAGCGTCCAAAGCAGTCCGGATTAGGCCGTTACCGCCCACCGCCAAAACCGCGGCGTCGGCACCGCGCCCCTCGGTCCGTTCACGCACCGACTTAACCGTGTCGAGGCGTGACGCATCAATAACATTCCCCAAGCCGTGGTTTTTACTTATTGTAAGCCTCTGGGGATACAAATCGGAAGTAATTACCGTGGCCCCTGTTCGCTGGGCCAATACCGCCAGAATGATCCCGATCGGGCCCTGCCCGATGACCGCCACGGTCTCCTCCGGCTGCAGGCGCAGATTCTGGATTCCCTTCAAGCATGTATTCACCGGTTCCGCGAAACAAGCCTGCTCGTAGGACACGGTGTCCGGAATTCGAACAGTGCCGCGCTCCACAATCCAGTCCATCACCCGTACATACTCGGCAAAGCCGCCCCCTGAAGGTTCAAAACCTGCGGTGCATCCCACTTTCTTGTACGTCTCGCACTGGGCAAAAGTTTTGTGCCGGCAATAAAAGCACGTCCCACAAGGGATGTGGTGGAAGACCACAACCCGGTCTCCAGGCTGGTACGTACGTACATTCTTGCCGACCGCCGCCACCATTCCGGCGGTTTCGTGACCGAAGATTCGGGGCGCCGAGTGTGAACCGGTGGATATCTTCTTCAGGTCAGTGCCGCAGATACCGCAAGTGTGTACCTTCACCAGAATCTCTTCGGGGCCGATTTCAGGTACCGGGACCGTCTCCAGACGAACGTCATTCACCCCCCGGTAGACCACGGCCTGCATGGTGGTGGGGATGGCGGCACCCTTCTCCGGGATCGCGACCTGTCGAACCGTGCTCATCTATAGAATTCCTAGTCCCGCTGAGCTTGCTCAGCGGGGGTTTGAAGTTCGCCCTTCTCTTCCGCAGGGGCTGCACGCGTGTGTACCTGCAGGGTTCCACACAGGGCCCGAGCAGCAATGGCGCTGTCGCGCGCGAGTCTCACGACGCTACCCCAAAGCCAGGGCCGCAAGGCCACGTGCGCGAGAAACTTCTGACCGTGAAAGCGGCCATCACTGCCGATGAAGCGGGCAAGGGGCGGCAGCCCGGCACCGCTCGTATCTGAGATCACTTTCAATGCGAGAAACTCTACTCCCCGCGCATCGGCGGCGCGAGCGACTGCCGCTGCTTCCATGTCGACCGCCTGCGCCCCGTAAGCCGTTGCCAGTCGCATCTTTTGGCTGGCGTCGGCCACCGTGGCGAAGCTGACGAGCACTCCCTCGCCGAAACCAAGGTCGGCCTGACTCCCGTCACCGGCATCAATTACGTGACGGGGTTTGATCGCATGTCCCACGGAAAGCGAAGAATCGAGGCCTCCGGCAAAACCGGCAGAGATCAGCAGAGCCGGACGGTATAAATAAATAACCGCCTCCGCAGCCCGTCGTGCTGCCTCAGGGCCTATGCCTCCACAAACCACCACAACATGATCCTGCTCGAAGAATCGAAATGACCGTCCTTCGTGCTGCTTGGATGTCACCGGCCAGTTCTTGACGAAGGGCCAGACCTCGCGCTCGAGCGCAGCGACCACGGCGATCCTGGAAGTAACTTGCATGCCTATGCGTAACCGTTTGCTTGAAACCAACCAATCGCACGTCGCAGCGCGGCATCGACGGATGCAACATGCCAGCCCAGATCGCGCTCGGCTTTGGCCGATGAAACGAACATCTTCTTGCGACCCATTCGGACCGCATCAATCGTCGCCCGCGGCTCGCGGCGAAGAACATGCCCGGTGAATAACTCGTCGACGACCCCGGTGACCAGCGCCATCACGTACGGTACTCGTATTTTCGGCGAAGGTAACCCGGCGATTGCACCCAACTTATCCAGAATCTGCTTTAGCGTCAGATTTTCTCCCCCCAGGATGTAACGCTCACCGCTACGGCCCTTTTCAAAGGCCGCGACGTGCCCCATGGCGCATTCGCGGACGTCCACCAGATTCAAGCCCGTGTCCACGTACGCGGGAAATTTCTTCTTCAGAAAATCGACCACGATACGCCCGGTGGGGGTTGGTTTTATGTCCTGCTCGCCGACTGGGGTTGTCGGGTTGACCACCACCACATCCATTCCCTGCTTCCCTGCCTCGACCGCGATCTGCTCGGCCATGAACTTCGAACGCTTGTAATGCCCGATCATGTTGGCGAGCACAACCGGGGATTCTTCGTTCGCGGGATGACCATTGGAGGTGAATCCCATGGTCGCCACGCTGGAGGTGTAGACCACGCGCCGCACCCGATTCTTGCGTGCCGCTTCCAGGATCGCCCGCGTGCCTTCGACGTTCGCCCGATACATCTGCTCCGGGTCGCGCACCCACAGCCGGTAGTCGGCGGCTACATGAAATACCGCTTCGCAGCCCGCCATCGCCTTCTCCAGCGAGGCCGGATCCCTCAGGTCGCCAGTCACACAGTCCGCCCGCAGGCCTTTCAGGTTCTTCGTATTGCTGGTCGCACGGATCAACAACCGGAGGTCTGCCCCCTGCTCCGACAAGACGCGGGCCACATGGCTGCCAACAAATCCAGTCGCGCCCGTGACGAGAATCAGCATTTAGCAATTAGCACTTGGCCGGTCACGATTCTTGCCAGGATTGGCACGGCGCTCCAAGCGCCAAATGCGAATTGCCAACTGCTGACAGCTGCGCGCTATTCCAATGCCTCCGGCTGCAACGAAATGTCCTTCTCCCCTGCTGCTTTCCGCTCCCAATACTGCCTTACCCAGTTCTCCCAATTTTTGCCTGCGGCCATATCGCGTCCGGAAAATGCGAGCGCGGCAATCTCGGCATAAGGAATGGTGGTTTTCGCACCACCGTTCTTGGGCAGGATGCGCACCAAGCTGTCCTCGAGGGTTCGTCCTGTGCGCCGGTCGAAAATGTACCCCTCGATCTTGCTGCCGTCTTTGCGTGTGATCAAGACATCGCCACGGTAGTCGAAGGCGTGTTCGAGCGCGGTCCGAAGTTCTTCGGGAGTGGCTAACTCAGGCACCCAGCCCTCCAGTTGCTCGCGAGCTGCGCCCGCAGCGACTTCCTGCGCGTCCGGATGGGTTATGGGATTTGCAGGCGCTAGACTCGATGGTGGATCGTCGCTGCTCAAGCCGGCGTCTCCTCCGTGGAAGGCTGCTCAATCTGAACCAGCGGATTAAAGGCATGCACGGGCCGTGCCGGCTCGTCGAGCAACTTCACCGCGGCTGGATCTTGATAACGGCTGGAGAACGTCGCCCGGGCCGTGGCCCACAAGCCTCGCAACGAACCGAAGGTGTGATCGACGGCAGAGGCCTCATAGCCGCTGTGCACCATGCAATTCGCGCATTTCGGGTTGCCGGACTCCGTGCCGTATTTTTCCCAGTCGGTAGTGGCCAGCAATTCTGCAAAAGTGTCAGCGTAACCGTCCTGCAGCAGATAGCAGGGCTTCTGCCAGCCGAAAACGTTGAACGTCGGCATGCCCCATGGCGTGCACGCATAATCGCGCTTGCCCATCAGGAATTCCAGGAACAGCGGCGACATGTTGAATCGCCAATCCGGTTTTCGATTGGAGAGGATGGCGCGGAATAACCGCCGAGTCCGCGCCCGGCCGAGGAAGTGTTTCTGATCAGGAGCCTTTTCGTAGGAGTATCCGGGCGAAAGCATCATGCCCTCGACACCCAGCGCCATCATCTCGTCGAAGAAGGCGCGGACGCTGTTGGGGTCGGCGCCGTCGAAGAGCGTGGTATTGGTGGTAACCCGAAAGCCGCGCGCCAGCGCTTCCTTGATGCCTTCGAGCGCCTTGTCATAACCGCCTTCCAGGCAGACGGAAAAATCGTGGTGCTCGCGCTGGCCATCCATGTGAACCGAAAACGTCAGGTATTTGGATGGCTTGAAGAGGTCGATTTTCTGCTTCAGCAGCAGAGCGTTGGTGCACAGGTAGATATATTTCTGGCGCGCCACCAGACCCTCGACGATCTCGCCGATCTGGGGATGCAGTAACGGCTCACCGCCCGGAATCGCCACCGTGGGAGCGCCACACTCCTCCACGGCCCGGAAACATTCTTCAGGTGTCAACTGCGCCTTCAGCACATGTGCTGGATACTGAATCTTCCCGCAGCCTGCGCAGGCCAGATTACAACGGAAGAGCGGCTCCAGCATCAGCACCAGCGGATATTGCTTGCGCCCTTTGAGCTTTTGCCGCAGGACGTAGGACGCTACGGTCCACATTTGCGATACGGGTACGGGCATGTCTGGGTCTGGCTCCTACAACTTCTCGTCATTTCCGATGGTTGATTCTTGATTGCTGATTGTTGATGGAGAGCGACGCCAAAGCGTCCGGTCTTCCTTCGACAATCACAAAATCAACCATCAACAATTCGCCGCCGCCATCACCTTCTTGTACGTCGTCAGTGCAATTAACGGGAAGCACTGGCGGTACAGGTGATACATCAGGTAAAACACGCGGGGGAAGCCGGTTCCGGTGTATTGCGGCTCTTCCCACGATCCGTCTTTTTTTTGGGTGCGCAGCAGGTACGCGATGCCGCGCGCCACGCTGTCGCTGCGGGTGTCATTTGCCGCCAGCAGGCCCATAATCGCCCACGCCGTCTGCGACGGAGTGCTTGGGCCGACGCCTTTCAGGTTTGGATCGTCGTACGACCCGCAGCTTTCTCCCCAGCCGCCATCCGGATTCTGCACCATCCGCAACCACTCGGCGGCCTGCTGAACGTACGGCTCATGATAGTCGACGCCGATCGCCTCCAGCCCGCGCAGCACCAGCATCGTGCCGTAAATGTAGTTCACGCCCCAGCGGCCAAACCAGGATCCATCCGGCTCCTGCTCGTTACGAACAAATTGAATCGCTTTCTGCACTGCGGGATGATTCTTGTCGTAGCCGTAGGCGGCCAACATCTCCAGCATCCGCCCGGTGATGTCGACCGTGGCCGGATCGAGCATGGCGTTGTGGTCCGCAAAAGGCACGTACTGAAAGACCATGCGGTCGTTGTCTTTGTCGAACGATGCCCAACCGCCGTTACGGCATTGCATGGACAGCATCCAGTCAATCGCGCGCTGCACCGACTCGCGCTGATAGCGCCCGTTGGGGTGGTCGACATGGGCCAGCCCCAGACAAACCATCGCGCTGTCATCTACATCGGGGTAAAACTCATTGTTGAACTCGAAGTACCAGCCACCCGGCTGTCCCTGCTTGTTCTTTACCTTCCAGTCGCCGAGGTTCCGCACTTGCTTCTGCAATATCCAGTCGGCGGACTTCACCAGGCGCTGATCGTTGGCGGGAACGCCACTCTCTCCCAAGGCGTACAATGCATAGGCCGTGTCCCAGACCGGCGACTTGCAGGGCTGCATGCGGAAGGTGTCGGCTTCCTCAATGCCCAGCTTCTCAAATTCGTCCAGCGCCCGAATGACTTGTGGGTCATCGACCGAATAGCCCAGGCAGCGCATGGCAATAACCGAGTTCAGAATCGAAGGAAAGATGGCCGCCACGCCGTCGCTCATTTCGAAGTGTTCCACCATCCACTTCTCCGCTTGCTTCAGCGCAATCGAGCGCAGCGGACGCACATGAACCCGCTCGAACCAGTGGGCTACGCGATCCAGCACCAGAAAGAAATTTCGCCAGGAAATGCGCTTCTTATCCCAATGCAGATGCATGCGCGACTTGTCGCGCCCGCCGACGAAAAGTTCTTCCACGCCCATGTCGTCGGGAATCTTCTTGAAGGGCTTCTTGGCGTAGCAGATCGAAAGCGGCACCAAAATGGCACGCGACCACGACGAAATCTCGTAGATATTGAACCAGAACCACTTGGGAAACAGCACGATCTCCGGGGGAATCGCGGGCACAGCGTCGTAGTCGTACTGCCCGAAAAAACACAGATAAATCTTGCTGAAGGTGTTGATCTCGGTCACGCCGCCCATTTCCAAAATCTTCTTGCGGGCGCGGGCGAGCGCCGGATCGTCCGCCTTGTAGCCGGCCAGTTTCAGGGCAAAATAGGCTTTCACAGAAGCGCTGACATTTGACGGCCCACCCGGATACGTGTTCCAGCCGCCATCCTCGCACTGATGCTGCAGAATGTAGCGCGCCGCCTTCTCGAAGCGTCCGGCAGTGCCGGTGCCGAGCAGGGTGTGCGCAAGAATGTAGTCGGACTCGAGGGTGGTATCGGCTTCCAGCTCGCCGCACCACCAGCCCTGCTCATGCTGCTGAGAGAAGAGATTCTTGCGCGCGGCGTCAATTCCCACCGCTACGCGGCTGGGCAGAT
>Ga0335081_10004409_pt1 | contig 22202 bp, 19 predicted proteins | sample Lox_Sample_35_FD_206713 | JGI IMG/M metagenome (GOLD analysis project Ga0335081, IMG submission 206713) | Soil microbial communities from Loxahatchee National Wildlife Refuge, Florida, United States - Lox_Sample_3.5 | ecosystem: Environmental > Terrestrial > Soil > Wetlands | place: USA... | reverse complement strand
ACTACCGGCTCGGGCGCGATTAGGTAAGCAGGACGAGGCTCGCGGACTGCTTGCTTACCGAAGAGTTCGATACGCGCGATTTGAAAGAGGCGAAGGCGCTGCTCGACGAGTTGGCGTCATAATCTGTCGAATGTCCGGCGACTTCCGTTGTTGATGCTGTGGCCCGCTCCTCCACCGGCACGTGAGTGCCACGGAAGTGGGAGCTGTTGAGGCTCCCACGATTCGGAGGAGCCAGACGTGCAAACGATAAAGACGATTGGTCTCGACGTCGCGAAGTCAGTGTTCCAGGTCCATGGCGTTGACGCGGATGGCAACGGGGTTGTTCGCCGGCAGTTGAAGCGGCTGCGCCAGCCGGCGCAACGATCTTCATCTCTCGCCCATTGCTGCGCGGCGCGCGGCCGACTAGGTCACGGCTCGGCGCCGCTCAACGAGGCTGGATGGCCCGGCAGCTTGAGCGTCCCGACCGGCATCAGCTTGTCCTTTTCAAGCCGCAGGATGCTGATGTCCTCATCATTGAAATTGCCGGCGTAGAGATATCCTCCGTCCGGGCTGAATGCCGCGCCCTCTGTCAGACCACCGACCTCGGTTTCTGAGATTTTGCGCACCTTTTTGCCCTCGATCTTCAACAGCGCCACCATGGAATGGTCGTGGTGAAAGAAGGCTGACTTTGGCGTGTTGCCGACACCGTTCAGCAAGATCGAAACCGCGTATTCGCCGGTTGGGCTCATCGCCATGCCCTCTGGACCGTCCCCGACAGCGACCTGATCGACGACACGCGGCGGGCTGAGTGTCATGTCGATGACTGCTACGGAATCGACCTGACCGTCCGACGAGCCGCCGGCGCCGTTGTTGTTGACGAGACCGAGCTGGCCATCGGGCGTAATCAAGACATTGTAGGGGAATATGCCTGTGGTCATGTCGTAGCCGGTATAAGTGACGTTAGCGCCGTCGATGTCGAGGAGCGCCACCTTATTCGCCGTCGGCTTAGCGACGAGCGCGTGCTTACCATCCGGCGCGATTGCCACTGCCGAGGGTTGTTGGTTCGGCGTGCCGGCCGCCGCCAGGGCCACCGTGCCGGCCACCTTTACCTCTTTGCCAGCTATGGTCAGAATGCTGACTGTGTTGTCGGCACGGTTGGTAACCAGCGCCAGCGTTCCGGCTTTGTTGATCGCCATGCCGGAAGGCTGCTTGCCGACATGTAGCGTGTCGATGAGCGCAATCGGCTTTGCCGTCAAATCGATGACGTAGACTTCGTCATCCGGCACGAATTTCCATTTGCCGTCTTCCTGGACGGCGTTGAGCGAATTGGCGACGAGGGCGAGAGTTTGGTTGGGCGTGATGGCCAGATTGGTCGGTGGACCGAAGATGCTGTTGGTGAGCCGAAGGTTTGCAACGATCTGCGGGCTGGTGCGCATGCTAATGTCGATTATCGATACCGTATCCTTACCGGGTGGGTTAATGACCAGTTTTCCCTCATCGTTGAAACTGACTTTCTCGTCGTTGCCGCTGAGGATGAATTGAGCCTGCGCGCTCGTCGTGAGGGTCGTAACGGCGACCAACGTTGCTGCCAGAATATTACGCATGCTTTCCTCCCAAGGCCGGGCGCATCCTATGTGTGGCCCGCGGCCAGCTTATTTGGACAATAAGCCTACCCGATCGAGCGCGCCCTCGGCACTGGACATGGGCGCGCAGACATGAAGGGGCTGCGCCCGGTACCGGCGCCTGCTCTGGCGGCGGCGCCAAGACGACGCGATTGGCACGACGCCACCGCTCGCTAATCGCGGTGTTACGGCCGTTGCCGGGGGCTAAGCCGACCTATCCCGGAAATTGCAATGCGAAATGGCGAAACTGACCCCAGAGCGACTGATGGCGACCACGACTTGCAGCAGCGCACCAAAGGGACGCCGCAGCCGTATCGGCCGCCACTGCGCTAACAAAAGGGCAGCGCTAAAGATCGATGCGTAATTCCTGCGCCGAGTCCTCGCAGCGCGAAGGACGATGTTGGTCGAGGAGCAATCCATGCGCTCAAATCGAGTGCGAATGCCTCGAAGGAAGCCGGGGTACACTTATTTAATATGTGTTGGACACCGGATCGCTGTCGGGTGCTTCGGCCACTCCACCATCACGAGAACATTGGTCGAACGCGTTGCTACCATTTTGCTACCCAATTCCTTGGGACCGACCGGTAAGGGCGGGGACCAAACCTGACGCCTGAGCCGATTTCTGCTGAAAATTCAATATCAGGTGGGACAGAACAAAACGTGTAGGAACGGGCCGAGCCGAATTATGATTCCGCTGCTCTAACCAGCTGAGCTACTCCGCCACAAGCGCCGAAGGCAGCGCCGAGAACGAGCGAGATTTAGGGCAGTTCAGCGATTTTTCCAAGAGGCCAATCAGGCGCCCTCGCGCTTGGTCAGTTCGCGGCGCCGACTGAAAGCATCCGGAACATCAGGATGCGACGCCGGCGGTCGCCAACTGGCCTCGGCCGCGCCGGCCCAGACGGGCGACGCGAATGAGCGAGAACTGCCCGAGCGGCGGCACCGCGCGCCGCTCGACGACGCGAACGCCGCCGTGGCGCGCCGCCCATTGCGCCAGCCGCTCCCAGGGGAATTCCGGCTGCCAGCCGAGCCGCCGCGCCAGCGGCGCAAACCGGCGTTCGACGGCAAGCCGCAAGCCGGTGTCGGCGCCGACATAGTTCACCAGCACGATCTCGCCGCCGGGCTTGAGCACGCGCGCGAACTCGTCGAGCGTCGCCTCCGGGTTCGGCACCGTGGTGATGACGTATTGCGCGACCACGGCGTCGAACACACCGTCCTGGAAGCCGAGGTGCTGCGCGTCCATCACAGCAAGGCCATCGATATTGGTGAGGCGGTGCTCGGCGACGCGCGCTTTCGCCTTGCGCAGCATCGGCGCGGAGAGATCGATGCCGATCACCCGGTTGCTCCAGGCATATTCCGGCAGCGACAATCCGGTGCCGACGCCGACTTCGAGGATGCGCCCGCCGCAGCGCTCGGCCGCCGCGATCGAGGCCTTGCGGCCACGCTCGAACACCGCACCGAACACCAGGTCGTAGATCGGAGCCCAGCGCGCATAGGCCTTGGTGATCCCGACCTTGTCGAGTTCCGGCTGTATCACTCTTGCCCGTTGCTCACGCACTGCGGTGCCCTCAGTGCGCGACGGCAAGTTCAGCGGGCGCGCCGGTCCCTGCTGCAGCAGCAATGGTGCCAGCGATGATGCCGCCGCCGAGCACGCGGGCCTGACCCGCGGCGGCATCGTAGAACACGCAAGCCTGGCCGGGCGACACGCCGTCTTCGCCGCCGATCAATTCGACCTCGATGCCGTGGTCGCCGCAGCGCAGCCAGGCGGGTTGCGGCGGCCGGGTCGAGCGAACCTTGACGCAGACCTCGGGCCGCCGTTCGAGGGCCTCTTCGATGGTGCCGTCGCCGAGCCAATTGACGTCGCGCAGCCGGATACGGCTGGTGCGCAGCGCCTCGCGCGGGCCGACCACGACGCGGCGCGAAGGAGCGTCGAGCCGGACCACGTAGAGCGGCGTGCCGGCGGCAATGCCGAGGCCGCGGCGCTGGCCGACGGTGAAATGAATGATGCCCTCGTGGCGGCCGAGCACGCGCCCGTTAAGGTCGACGATCTCGCCGGGCGCAGCGGCGCCCGGCCGCAGCCGCTCGATCACGTCGCCATAGTGCCCGCTGGGCACGAAGCAGATGTCCTGGCTGTCGTGCTTTTCGGCGACGCTCAGACCGAAATGGCGAGCAAGCTCCCGCGTTTCGGCCTTGGTCCGCTCGCCGAGCGGAAAGCGCAGGAAATCGAGCTGGGCGCGCGTCGTCGCAAACAAAAAATAGCTCTGGTCGCGCTCGGCCTCGCGGGCGCGATAGAGTGCGCGGGAGCCGTCCGGCAGCGCCCGCGAGGCGACGTAGTGACCCGTCGCCAGCACCTTGGCGTCGAGCTCGCGCGCGGTCTCGAGGAGATCGCGGAATTTGATCGACTGGTTGCATTCGACGCACGGCACCGGGGTCTCGCCGGCGACATAGCTTTCCGCGAACCGATCGATCACCGCTTCCTTGAAGCGGCTTTCATAGTCGAGCACGTAGTGCGGAATGCCGAGGCGCTCGGTGACCGCGCGCGCGTCGTGAATATCGCGGCCGGCGCAGCAGGCGCCCTTGCGGTGAGTCGCCGCGCCGTGGTCGTAGAGCTGAAGCGTGATGCCGACGACGTCGTAGCCGGCCTCGGCAAGAAGCGCCGCAGTGACCGAGGAATCGACGCCGCCCGACATCGCGACAACGACGCGCGTCGCGGACGGCCGTCCCTCGATGTCGAAGCCGTCTGGCATGGCAGTGCGGCGGTATTCCCTTCTCGGCGCTCGGCCACGCCTCGGCTGTCGCCGCCGGCCCTCTCCTCGCGCAGGCACTTACTATAGGCACGGGCGTTCCGCCGCGCCACGGTCAGTGCTCCCTCCCGGCGCTTGGGATCACGGCATGCGGCGGGCGGCAAAATCTGCCGGGCAGATGCAAGAGCTGCCGCGCTCCATCGCCGGCGACGAAGCTTAACGCCTTGAATTCACGAAAGTTGCCGCTGGTACCGCGCTGGCCCGGGCGTTGCAGGCAAGCCATCGCCGCATCTCGATGGCAGGGGTTTCGCAGTGCCGAGTATGGCGTCAGACGTCAGTGCCGCGCCGTCCTTTGCGTCGACCCAGCGCTTGCAGGTGTCGACGACGAGCCAGAGCGCCACCTCTCAGCCTTTTGCCGCCCTCCTCGACGCCACCGCGCCGATTCCGCCCATGCCGCCGGCGCCGACGAACGCCCCGATGATTCCGCCGTCGCCCCAGCAACCGGCGCCCGCGCCGGCGAACGCGCCGGCCGGCGCCGCAAACTCCGAGCCGAATGCGGCCAGCGGCGGCGCCGGCACCACGGCATGGTCGAATGCGAGCGCGAACACAGGGTCGAATTCGGGCTCGAACACGCCGAGCGCAACGGTAACGCCGGCCCCCACTTCAACCGACGACCGTGGCACGAGCGGCGACGCGAATGGCGGCGTGACCGTGGCCCTGATCGTTACCGACGGCCTCAAGACAGCGCCACAAAACACAGGCGGGGCCCTGCCGGACGCGAGCGGCAATGGGAAGGCGCAAGCAAGCGGTGCGAAAAAGGATAGCCCGACGCCGAACACAAACCCCGATCCGAGCGCCGGCCCGGATGTTGTCGGCGGCACAATCCCGATCCCGCAGGCGAATGGCGGCAAGCCTGCCGCGGCGGCTGCCCCAAGCGTGGCAGGCAATGGGATCGGTCCAGGGCGTACCGGCTCGCCGCCGAGTGCCGCGCCGCCCGGCGGCACCAATGGCGTGCAGGCGCCTCCGGTTGCGGACGCCGCGCCGATCGTCGTTGCGCCTTCCTCGGACACCCAGGCACCGCAGCAAACGACGACACCATCGAACAACGCCCACGACAACAAAGCCGACGATAGCAGCAGCCCGACGGATGCGGGCATCGCCGTGCCCCCGGTCAATCCGCCGCAAGCCGTCGCGGCCGTTATCGTCGCCAACGTCGCCGCCACGACGGCGCCGGCCGCGCCGCCAGCGGGTGTTTCTGCCGCGTCTGCCGCGATCGGCGAGTTGGCAAAAGGTCGGGGCCGGGCCGGCCCGCCGGTCGATGCCGGCCAGGATGGGCCTCAGGCTCAGAATGCGCCGAGCGGCGCGAACGCTCCGCAGCCCTCGAGTGCCGGCACCGAAGGCGGCGCCGCGAATGCCGCTTCGGCCTCGTCGGCGGATGCGGCGAACGCCGGCCCACCGCCGCCGGTCGCTCCGGCACAAATCAGCAACGACACGCCCGCGGCGCCGCCGAGCGAAGACATTGCCGCCAACGGCATCGGGCATTCCAATGCGCCCGCCGCCGGGCTTTCGGCGCCGGGCTCGTCCGCGGCGGGAGCGTCAGGCGGCCAGGGCGGAGGCGGCACCGGACACGCCACCGCAGATGGCCTGCCGAATTTCGGCTTCGCCGTTGCGACCCCGGCCGCGCCGTCAGCATCGGGCGGAGCTTCAGCCACGGCCGCCGCGGCCCCCGTACCGATTGCCGGCCTTGCCGTCGCCATTGCGGCACGGGCCCAGGCCGGCTCCAATCAGTTCGAGATCCGGCTCGATCCGCCCGAACTCGGCCGCATCGACGTGCGCCTCGACGTCGACCGCGACGGCCAGGTGACCACACATGTCGCCGCCGACCGCGCCGACACGCTGGCGCTGCTGCAAAGCCAGCAGCCGCAGCTCGAGCGGGCGCTCGAACAGGCGGGACTAAAGACCGCCGACAACGGCCTGCAGTTCACGCTGCGCGATCAGTCCTTCGCCGGACAGAACAACGGCGGCGGCGGCTCGCAGCCGAAAGTCGCCCAGCTTGTCATTCCCGATTCCAGCCTTGCCCCGGTCGACGCGACGCAAATCTACGCGCGCTCCGGCCTCGGCGGCGGTCTCGACATTCGCGTCTGAGGATCGATCATGAGCACGCTTACTGACACGCTTTCGCAAATCGGCAACTCGGCATCCTCCGCGCTGTCCCAGCTCGGCGTCGCCACACCCAGCACGACATCGTCGACGACGCCGGCCAGCAGCTCGACCGCGACGACAGCCGCGGGCACCTCGATGCAATCGCTCGCCGGCAATTTCGACACCTTCCTGCAGCTGTTGACCACGCAGCTGAAGAATCAGGACCCGCTCTCTCCGCTCGACACCAATCAGTTCACGCAGGAGCTGGTCGAGTTCGCCTCGGTCGAGCAGCAGGTCAACACCAACTCCAACCTGCAAACCCTGATCACGCTGCAGCAGACCACCGAGGCGACGTCGGCGATGCAGTTCCTCGGCACCACGGTCACCGCCAACGGCAGCACCGCGACGCTGTCCAACGCCACCGGCAGCCCGGCCACCTGGAGCATCAATTCGGCCGGGCCGGCGACCGCCAACATCACGATCACCAACTCCAGCGGCCAGACGGCCTTTACCGGCACAGCCACGCTCAACGCCGGAACGCAGACTTACGCCTGGAACGGCAAAGGCAACAGCAGCGTCGTCTGGCCGGACGGCAACTACACCCTGACGATCAGCGCCACCGGGGCCAACGGCCAGCCCGTTACTGTCTCGACGCAGGTGCAGGGCGTCGTCACCGGCATCAATCTGAGCCAGAACCCGCCGCAGCTCACGGTCGGCGGACAGAGCATCCCGATCAATCAAATCCAGTCGATCAGCCGCTGAACCTTCTCATCGGGCCCTGCCCTTGCCGCCGTCGCGCCGGCGCGCTGCCGGTGAAGGCGGCGCTCCACCCGGTTCTGCCGGGCAAAGGACACCAATCGACCGTTAGGCTTAGGCAAATTTTAAGCGGCCCTGCGTAAGGTCTAAACCTCGTCGTGTATCGAGTTCGTGAGAGTTGCTATGACCGAGCCCCATCGCCCGAGGGTCAAGTATGTCATCGGGCCGGACGGTTCCCCACTGACCATCGCCGATTTGCCGGCGCCGGGAACCAAGCGTTGGGTCATTCGCCGCAAGGCGGAAGTCGTCGCCGCGGTCCGCGGCGGCCTGCTTTCGCTCGAGGAGGCATGCAGCCGCTATACGCTGACGGTCGAGGAGTTCCTCTCCTGGCAATATTCGATCGACCAGCACGGCCTTGCCGGCCTGCGCACTACCCGCATCCAGCAATATCGCCAGTAACGCGCGCTTAATCGATCTTACCGATTTGCGAATCGCCGCTGCTCGCGGCCGCCTCGGCATTGTGGCTTAAGGCGACCGGGTCGCAACGCGGCCGCTGCGGCAGCGCCGGCGAGCCGCAGATTCGCGCCGCAACGGGCATGGAACCCGGCATTGGCGCGGCGCGTTAACGTGTTTGTCCGAACCACGTGCACGGGGTGACCGCAGATGCCGGCTTGTTCGAAAATCATCCTCGTCGCCCTCGCCGGCATATCGACAATCGCTTTCTGGCAGCCGGCACTGAGCCAAAGCGATCGGAACATCCAGGGAGCCGATAAGCCCGCCGTCGCGCCGGCGCCGCGGACCATCAATCTCACCCAGGAGCAGCGCTTCATCATCAAGGAGATCGTGCTCAAGGATCTCAAGGTCGCCAGGGCGCGGGCGGATGCGCCGGAGACGATCGGCGAGGCGGTGCCTGGCAATATCGACCTTCACCCGATGCCGCCCGAGCTCGCCGGCAAGGTGCCGCAAGGCAAATCGCATACCTTCTTCGTCAAGCAGGATAATGTCATCATCCTGGTCAGCCCCAACGACCGCCGGGTTGCCGACGTGATCCGCTGACGGCCCGGCGGCGCCGTTTTTCCTGCCCGCGCCGGGCCTCCATTAACCGAGTGCTAACTATAGACCGGGCAAATATTGCCCAGCAGGCGCGCGAGGCGCGCCAAGCGGGGGAATAAGCCCGGTGAAGGGTCTCTTGGATTTCGTCAGGACGCTTGGCGCCGGGCGCATTGCCGCGATGGGCGCCGTCACCATCACGCTCATCGGCTTTTTTGCCTTCCTGATGCTGCGGGTGACGGCTCCGCAAATGACGGCGCTGTTCACCGACCTCACCTTCGAGGATTCCAGCGCGATCGTGAAGGAGCTGGAGCGCCAAAGCGTCCCCTACGAGCTGCGTAATGACGGCAGCGTCGTCATGGTCCCCAAGGACCGCGTCGCGCGGCTGCGCATGGGACTGGCCGAGGGCGGGCTGCCCAAAGGCGGCAGCATCGGCTACGAGATCTTCGACAAATCCGACGCGCTCGGCACCACCAGCTTCGTTCAAAATATCAACAATCTGCGGGCGCTCGAGGGCGAGCTGGCGCGTACCATACGCGGTCTCGACCGGGTGCAGGCCGCGCGCGTGCACTTGGTGATGCCGGAGCGGCCGCTGTTCTCGCGCGACAAGGCCGAGGCTTCGGCTTCGATCGTAGTCAAGGTCCGCGGCGCGCTCGAGCCGCAGCAGGTACGCGCCATCCGCCACCTCGTTGCCTCCGCGGTCAACGGACTAAAGCCGCAGCGGGTGTCGATCGTCGATGAAGCCGGCCATCTCCTCGCCGACGGCGCCGGGGACGATCCGAACGGGGTCGGCGAGGTCAGTGCCGACGAAAGACAGGCGGCGTTCGAGAAGCGGTTGCGCGAGCAGATCGAGGCCATCGTCACCTCCGTCGTCGGACCGGGCCGCGCCCGCGTCGAGCTCACCGCCGATTTCGACTTCAACCGCGTGACCCAGACTTCGGACAAATACGATCCCGAAGGCCGCGTGGTGCGGTCAAGCCAGACCCGCGAGGAGACCTCGGCCTCGAACGACGGCCGGGAGAATCAAGTCACCGTCGGCAACGAAATACCCGCCGGCAATCAGCGCCAGCCGCCTGCGCCCGAAGCCAATGGCGCGCCACGCGACCAGAGCCGGAAATCGGAGGAAATCATCAACTACGAGATCTCCAGGATCAGCAAGACCGAGATCATCGAAGGCGGCCGGGTCAACCGCATCTCGGTCGCGGTCCTGGTCGACGGCACCTACGGCAAGAACGACAAGGGCGAGGTCAGCTATCAGCCGCGCAGCAAGGAAGAGATCGAGCAGATCTCCGCCCTGGTGCGCACCGCGATCGGCTTCGACCAGAAGCGCGGCGACCAGGTCCAGGTCGTCAATCTGCGCTTTGCCGAGACTCCCGCGGCGGCGCCGATCAGCGAGCCGAGCGGCTGGCTTCCGGCGCTGCAATTCACCAAGGACGACATCATGCGCGCGATCGAGATGCTGGTGATGGGCCTCCTCGGTCTGGTCGTGCTGCTCCTGGTGGTGCGGCCGCTGGTTCGCCGCGTGCTTGCCCCGGACGAGCGCGCGGCGGCATTGCTGCCGGCGAGCGCCGCGGGCGACGCGACCGCAGTGCCCGCGGCAGTTCCCGCCGCCGAGCCCGAACCGGTGCGGGCCGAGCCGAGCCAGACCGCCAAGATGATCGACATCGCCCAGGTGCAGGGGCAGGTGCACGCCCTATCGGTGCAGAAGGTCGGCGACCTCGCCGACAAGAACCCCAGTGAAACCGTCTCCATCATCCGCCAGTGGCTCAGTGAGAGCGCCGCCGCCTGATCGAATGACCCATGCCTTCCGCTTACGCCGATAAGAACGCAGCCGCCGCGCAAGTCGGCAGCGCACTCGCGAGCCTCGCCAGTGTCGGCCGCGGCCCCGCGCCGAAGCGACAACTCACCGGGCCGGAGCGCGCCGCCGTGCTGATGCTCGCGCTCGGCGAACAGCACGGCGCCAAGGTCTGGGGCATGCTCGATGACGACGAGTTGCGGGAAATCTCCGTTGTGATGTCGACCATCGGCACGATCGAAGCCGAGCTCGTCGAGAATCTGCTGCTCGAGTTCGTCTCGCAGATGTCGGCTTCCGGCGCGCTGATGGGCAACTATGACGCGACCGAGCGCCTGCTGCAGCAATATCTGCCGCCGGAGCGCGTCGGCAACATCATGGAGGAGATCCGCGGTCCTGCCGGCCGCAATATGTGGGAGAAACTCTCCAACGTGCAGGAGGAGGTGCTCGCCAATTATCTCAAAAACGAATATCCGCAGACAGTCGCCGTCGTCCTGTCGAAGATCGGCCCGGAACATGCCGCCAAGGTTCTCGCCATCCTGCCCGAGGATCTCGCCCTCGACGTTGTCAATCGCATGTTGCGCATGGAGGCGGTGCAGAAGGAGGTGCTGGAACGGGTCGAGCTGACGCTGCGCACCGAGTTCATGTCGAATCTGTCGCAGACGCGCCGGCGTGACGCCCACGAGGTGATGGCCGAGATCTTCAACAATTTCGACCGGCAGACCGAAACGCGCTTCCTCACCGCGCTGGAGGAGGAGAACCGGGAAAGCGCCGAGCGCATCAAGACCCTGATGTTCACCTTCGACGATCTCACCAAGCTCGACACCGCCTCGGCACAGACGCTGATGCGGCACATCGAGAAGGACAAGCTCGGCGTCGCGCTCAAGGGCGCGGCCGAGCCGGTGCGGCAGTTCTTCCTGTCCAACATGTCGACCCGCGCCGCCAAGATGCTGATCGACGACATGCAGGCGCTAGGCCCGGTGCGGCTGCGCGACGTCGACGAGGCGCAGGTCCTGCTCGTCAACTTGGCCAAGGATCTCGCCGCCAAGGGCGAGATCGTCATCTCCAAGTCGCGCGGCGAAGAAGAGCTGGTTTACTGAAGGATCGGACCGGATGGGCGCCGCGACAAAATTCCTGTTCGATGTCGATTTCACCGCGACCGACGGCAAGCCGGAGCGGCAGACCATCACGCTCGCCGAACACGCCCTCAAGCTGGCGGAGGCGGAAACCTTAGCGCGCCGCAAGGGCTACGAGGACGCCAGGACCGACGCCGGCATCGAGGCGCAGCGGCGCATGGCCTTGGCGCTCGAGGCCATTGCCGCGAGCCTCGCCGAAGCGAGCACGGCCCTCAAGGCGATCGAGGCGCGGCTCGAATGCGAAGCGGTCGAGGTCGCCGTGGCGGTCGCCAGAAAGCTCGCGCCGGCGCTGGTCGCCGGCGAGCCATTTGCCGAGATCTCGGCGCTGGCGAGCAGCTGTTTCCGCGAGCTCATCGCTGCGCCGCACATCGCGGTGCGGGTCAATGACGAACTCTACGCCGCGATCCGCGAAAAGCTCGAGGCGATCGCCCGCGCCCGCGGTTTCGAGGGCCGGCTGGTCGTGCTGGCGGAGGCCGAAGTCGCGCCGGGCGACTGCCGGATCGAATGGGCCGACGGCGGCGTCAATCGCGACAGCGCCGCAGCCGACGCAGCGATCGGCGAGGCGGTGGCGCGCTACGTCAGCGCCCGCCGCGGCGTCGTCGGCGCGAGCAACGCTCAGGAGGTGTCACGATGAGCGATGACGGCAATGGCAAGGTGCCGCTGCCCAATCTTGAAACCGGCGCGACAGCGGTAGAGGCGCCGCCGCCGGCGACGGAACCGGACGGGCCGACCTCGCGCACCGCCGCCGACCTCGAAGCGGTGTTCGACGTTCCGGTGCAGCTGTCCGCCGTGCTCGGGCGCGCGCGCATGGATATCGGCGACCTCCTCAAGCTCGGCCCTGGCACCGTGCTCGAACTCGACCGCAAGGTCGGCGAGGCGATCGACATCTACGTCAATAACCGCCTGGTGGCCCGCGGCGAGGTCGTTCTGGTCGAGGAAAAGCTCGGCGTGACGATGACGGAAATCATCAAGGCTGAGCGGGCATAAGACGGCGAATGGCGAAATTGCCAATGGCGAACAGGAAAAACCACGGCAAGTCACTATTCGCCACTCGCCACTCGCGATCCGCGCAAGCGAAAGAAGGAACTAAACCATGCGGCTCCTGATCGTCGGCACGCTCAATGGCCAGCTCACCACCGCGACCAAGCTCGCCATGGACAAGGGCGCAACCGTCACGCACGCGGCCGATATCGCCCAGGCGCTCGCGGTCCTGCGCTCCGGCCGCGGCGCCGACCTGTTGATGGTCGACGTCGCGGTCGCGATCCGCGATCTCGTGACTGGGCTCCAGGCCGAGCACATCCACGCCCCGATCGTCGCCTGCGGCACCGCGACCGACGCCCGCGCCGCAGTCGCGGCGATCCAGGCCGGCGCCAAGGAATACATCCCGCTGCCGCCGGATGCCGAGTTGATCGCGGCGGTGCTGGCCGCCGTTGCCGACGACACCCGCGAATTGATCTATCGCGACGACGCCATGGCGCGCGTGGTCAAGCTCGCGCAGCAAGTGGCGCCGAGCGAGGCTTCGGTGCTGATCACCGGCGAGTCGGGCACCGGCAAGGAGGTGCTGGCGCGCTACGTGCACGCGCGATCGAGCCGCGCCAAGAAGCCGTTCATCTGCGTCAATTGCGCCGCCATCCCGGAGACGCTGCTCGAATCCGAGCTGTTCGGCCACGAAAAAGGCGCCTTCACCGGCGCAGTGGCGCGGCGCGTCGGCAAGTTCGAGGAAGCGAATGGCGGCACGCTCCTGCTCGACGAGATCTCGGAGATGGACGTGCGCCTGCAGGCGAAGCTCTTGCGCGCGATCCAGGAGCGCGTCATCGACCGGGTCGGCGGCACGCGTCCGGTGCCGATCGACATCCGCATCCTCGCCACCTCGAACCGCAATCTCGCCGAGGCGGTGCGCGAGCAGCGCTTCCGCGAGGACCTGCTGTTCCGGCTCAACGTGGTGAACCTGAAGATCCCGGCGCTGCGCGAGCGGCCGGCCGACGTGCTCGAGCTGGCGCAATACTTCGTCAAGAAATACGCCGCCGCGAACGGCGTGCCGCCGCGGCCGCTGTCGCAGGAAGCGCGGCGCACGCTGACCGTCAACTACTGGCCGGGCAACGTGCGCGAGCTCGAGAACACGATGCACCGCGCCGTACTGATGGCGACCGGCGCCGAGATCGGCCCCGAGGCTATACTGGCGCCCGACGGCGCGCGCCTCGATCAGCCGCGCAGCACGTCGGTTGCCCACGCCGCGCTCGCCGCCGAGCAGGTCTCGCGCGCGCTCGTCGGCCGCACCGTGGCCGAGGTCGAGCGCGACCTCATCCTCGAGACGCTCAAGCACTGTCTCGGCAACCGCACTCACGCCGCCAACGTGCTCGGCATCTCGATCCGCACGCTGCGCAACAAGCTCAATGAATACGCCGCCGACGGCACGCCGGTGCCGCCGCCCGGCGGCGAGCCGCGCGCCGCGGCTTGACTACTTCGCCGGCTCGAGCGCCTCGACGATGACGGTTTCCACCTCGCCGGCGCCGGCGCGGCGGAAGCGGGCGGCATTGTTGTATTCGTCCGAGGTGAAGCAGGCGACGCCCTGCTCGAAGGTCGGGAACTCGATCACGACGTAGCGCTGAAATTTCTGCGGGCCTTCCATGACCTGGAACCGCCCGCCGCGGGCCAGAACCTTGCCGCCATATTTGGCGAGGATGCCCGGCACCTGATCGGCGTATTTCTTGTACTCGACCGGATCGTTGACCTTGGCGCGCGCGACCCAATAGGCCGGCATGGCGTTTACTCCGCCGCGCGGCGCGCGGCGACGATCTGGTCGGCGGTGCGCCCGGTCAGCTCGGCCATGTGATCGAACTTGAAGGTGAAGGTGCCGGCGCCCGCGGTGGCTGAACGGATCTCGATGATGAGGTCGCCGATCTCGGCCTCCGGCATCTTGGCGCGCACCACGTCCCAGCCGTCCCAGCCTTCGCGCGTGTCGAAGCCGAGGATCTGGCCGCGCCGCCCGGACATCAGCGCGTTGATCTTCGCCGTCGCCTCGTTCGGGCAGACGATCTCGACCAGATGGATCGGCTCGAGCAGCACCGGCTGGCATTGCGGCAGGCCTTCGACGATGCCGATACGGCCGGCGGTGCGGAACGCCATGTCGGAGGAATCGACGGTGTGGTAGGAGCCGTCGATCAGCGCGACGGCCAAGTCGACCACGGGAAAGCCGAGCGGCCCGTGCTTGAGCGCGTCGATCACGCCTTCCTCGACCGAGGGGATGTAGTTGCGCGGCACCACGCCGCCGGTGATCCTTTCCTCAAAGGCAAAGCCAGAGCCGCGCGGCAGCGGCTTGATCTCGAGCACGACGTCGCCGTATTGGCCGTGCCCGCCTGACTGCTTCTTGTGCCGGCCGCGCTGCACGACGCCCTTGCGGATAGTCTCGCGGTAGCCGACCGACGGCTGGCGGCGCTCGATGGCGACGCCGTAGCGGTCGCTGAGCCGTTCGGTCGCGACGCGCAGATGCATTTCGCCCTGCCCCCACAGCACCACCTCGTGCGTCTCCGGATTGTGCACGATGGTGATCGAGGGATCCTCCTCGCTGAGCTTGTTGAGCGCCTGACCGAGCTTGACGTCGTCCTTGCGCTCCTTGGCCGAGATCGCGATCGCCAGCACCGGCGGATACGGCTCGACCTTGGCGACCGGCGGATGCGGCTGCTTGCCGGCGCTGAGCGTGTCGCCGGTCCTGGCCTTGTCGAGCTTGGCGAAGCCGACGGTCTCGCCGAGCGCCGCCGGTCCGCGCTTCTCGGTCGACTGGCCGACGAGCTTGAAGACGCCGGCGATGCGGCCCGCCTCGTCGTCGCCGGAGAGCAGCGTGGTGCCGTCGCCGGCCTGGCCCGCCAGCATCCGCGCGATCGACATCTTGCCGCCATGGGTCGTGTTCAGCGTCTTGAGCACATAAGCGACGGCCTCAGCGCCGGGTTTCACGCCGAGGCGCTTCGCGGTATCGGCGATGCCCGGCGATTCGTGGCGCAGCGCCTTCAAGAGCCGCAGAACTCCATTGGTGCGCGCGGCGGTGCCCATCAGCACCGGACAGACCAGTCCCTCGCGCAATTCGCGGGTGAGATCATCGAACACCTTGTCGCGCGGCGGCTGGATGTCCTCGAGCAACTGCTCCATCAGCTCATCATCGTGGTCGGCGAGCGTCTCCAGCATCGAGAACCGCGCGGTCTTCTCGCGGTCGGCGGCATCGCCTTCGAGCGGCACCACGGCGGAGGCGGCATGCTCCTTGTAGACAAACGCGCGCTCCAGCGCGAGATCGACGAAGCCGGTGATCAGGTCGCCGGAGAAGGTCGGGATCTGGCGGAGAATGAGCTTGGCGCGCGAGGCGCCCTGCAACAGCTTGAGCGCGTCGTGGACGCCGGCATCGGCCTTGTCGATCTTGTTGAGGAACAGGATGCGCGGGATTTTCTGGTCCTCAAGCTCGCGCAGAATGAGCTGCAGCTGCGGAATCTTCTTCTCGTCCATCTCGCACACCACCACCGCCACGTCGATCGCCGGCAGTACTGCGCGCATGTCGTGGACGAATTCGACCGAGCCGGGGCAATCGAGGAAGGTGTAGCTGTCGCCCATGAAGCTGGCGGTGGCGACCGAGAGCTCAACGCTCATGCGATGATGGCGCGCTTCCTTGCTGGCGTCGCCGACGGTGTTGCCGGCCTCGACGCTGCCCTGACGCTGGACCACGCCGGTGCGCGCGAGGATCGCCTCAAGCAGCGTGGTCTTGCCGCTTTGGAATGGACCGACCAGCGCGACACAGCGCGGGCCGGTCGTGCGCGTGCTGCCGTTTGCGTTTGCTGCCATCGCTGCCTCCCGACGCGGGCCCGTCGCTCGCGGGCCGCGCGTTGCCATCGTTTCAGGCGTCGGCGGGGCAGGTCAAGGGGCGCGACATTGCGCGCGGCCGCTCGGCTTGTTCGGCGCGGCGCAGCGGGCCGCCGCAACTTACTTCGAGGCGTGCAGCTCGAGCTTGCCGACGCCGGCAGCGATGTCGAGCCCGGTCTGCCCCTGGACCGACAGCGGCTGCAGCGCCACCGTACTATTCGACCCGCCGACCAGGACATTGGCGCCGAGACCTGCGGCAATCGACATTTCCGCGGAGGCGCCGGCGTAGGTGCCGTTGAGCATCCCGGCGTGGCGGTTGGTGTCGGCGAACACCGCCCAGATCATCGCGCCGCCGGTGGTGAAGCCGACGTCGAGACCGACCCGCGTCAAGGTCCCGGTATAGGATTCGACCGTCGCGCCGTTGACCTTGAAGTAGCAGCTGACATTGCGTTGCGAGGCGACAATGAGACCGACGCCTGACGACACTGAACATTCGAGCGTCCCGACCTGCACGCGGCTCGGCTGCGCATCAGCCGGCATCGCCAACGGCATCGCGAGTGCGCCAGCCCCGATCGCTGCTGCTGCAAAGGCGGTACGGACCATGTGTATTCTCCCCCTTGGCCGGCCACTCCCCGCCAAGCCTTTTGACTTAATTATAAACGAGAATGAGGCGCGCGTCTCGCCGCGATTTGGCGGCGTCCGTGCCGCCCGGACGAACCCGAAGCCGGCAGCCAAGCCTATTTCAACAAGGCTATTTCAAATTGCCGCAAAAGCGCTGGATTCGGGCGCAGGCTTCCTCGAGCGCGGTGGTCGCGGTCGCATACGAGATGCGGAACGCCGGACCGAGGCCAAACGGCGTGCCCTGGACCACGGCGACGCCTTCCGCCTCGAGAAGCTCGGTGACGAAATCCTCGTCGGTCGCGAGCTTCCTGCCGGTCGGCGCCACCTTGCCGATCGTGCCCTTGCAGGAGGGATAAACGTAGAACGCGCCCTCCGGCTTCGGGCAGCGGATGCCGTTCGCCTGGTTGAGCATCGAGACGCAGAGGTCGCGGCGTTCCTTGAAGATCTTATTGTGCTTGGGGATGAAGTCCTGCGGGCCGTTGAGCGCCTCGACGGCCGCCCATTGCGAGACCGCGGTCGGGTTCGAGGTCGACTGCGACTGGATCATCGCCATGGTTTTGATCAGCGGCTCCGGGCCGCCGGCATAGCCGATACGCCAGCCGGTCATGCAATAGGCCTTGGACATGCCGTTGACGGTCAGCGTGCGCTCGTAGAGCCGCGGCTCGAGCTGCGCCGGCGAGAAGAACTCGAAGTCGTCGTAGACGAGGTGCTCGTACATGTCGTCCGACATGACGTGGACATGCGGGTGACGCAGCAGCACGTCGGTCACCGCCTTGAGCTCGGCGCGGGTATAGGCGGCGCCGGTCGGATTCGACGGCGAGTTGAAGATGATCCATTTGGTCTTCGGCGTGATCGCCTTTTCCAGAGCCTGAGGATTCATCTTGAAGCCGGATTCCATCGAGGTGGCGACCTCGACCGGCTCGCCGCCGGCGAGCAGCACCATTTCCGGATAGCTCACCCAATAGGGCGCCGGGATGATCACTTCGTCGCCTGGATTGATGGTCGCCATCAGCGCGTTGTAGAGCACCTGCTTGCCGCCGGTGCCGACGATGATCTGCGAAGGCTTGTAGTCGAGCGCGTTCTCGCGCTTGAACTTGCGCGCGATCGCCGCCTTGAGCTCGGGAATGCCGTCGACGGCGGTGTACTTCGACGCCTTGCCGTCGCGGATCGCTTTGATCGCCGCTTCCTTGATGTTCTCAGGCGTGTCGAAGTCGGGCTCGCCGGCGCCGAGGCCGATGACGTCGCGACCGGCGGCTTTGAGCGCGCGCGCCTTGTCGGTCACGGCGATCGTGGCCGATGGCTTGATGCGCGAAATCCGGTCCGCGAGGAAGGCCATTGCAATCTCCAGATAGCCAAGGCGCGTGCTTCCTAAAGCGCCAGCCGCGCGCAGGCAAGGGCAAAGGTCCGGCCGAACGCTCAATATTTCGTGCCGACTCGGTAGGCTCGGTGTCGTCGCGAGCTAAACGCCGCAATCGAGGTCCGTGGACCGAGCTTGATCGCTCGCCGGCTGCGTTCCCGCAACCGACGGCCCCGGCTGGCGCAATGCTCCGTTAAGTCTCCGCTGGCCTAATGCGGCGAGGGTTCCGAACGGGGAAACAGACATGGTTCGGCTGCGCGACATGCTGCGGGGCGGCGCCTGGCTCACGCGCGGGCGCATCCGTCTGGTCGCCGCCCTCATCCTCATCGCCTCGGCCGCCGGGCTCCTTTATCTTGTCGTCACCGCGAACGGGGTCATCGACGCGCAGGGTCGGCCGCTCGGAACCGACTTCTCCAATGTTTACGCCGCCGGCACCTATGTGCTCGACGGCGACCCGGAGGCGCCGTTCGACCCCTCGCGTCAGCACGCCCGCGAGCAGGACATCTTCGGCAAGGCGACGCCGTTCTACGGCTGGCACTACCCGCCCTTCTTTCTGTTCGTGGCCGCTATCCTGGCATTGCTGCCATACGGTCTCGCGCTCGCGCTCTGGCAGGCGGCGACGCTCGGCCTCTATCTCCTGACGATCCGGGCGATCCTGCCGACGCCGCTGCGCAGCAGGTGGATCGCAAGCCCGGACTGGCTTCTCCCCGCCCTCGCCTTCCCTGCGGTGCTGATCAATATCGGACACGGACAGAACGGCTTTCTCACTGCGGCCTTGCTGGGGGCTGCGCTGGTCAAGCTCAACCGCGCGCCTGTCCTCGCCGGCGTCTTGTTCGGTCTCCTCGCCTACAAGCCGCAATTCGGACTGCTGATCCCGGTCGCGCTCGCTGCGGGCGGCCGCTGGCGCGCCTTCGCTGCGGCGGCGGCGACGGTCGGCGCGCTCGCCGTCGCGACCACTTTCGCTTTCGGTCCGCAGGTGTGGCAGGCGTTCCTCGATTCGACCCGTTTCACCCGGGAGGTCGCGCTCGAGCAGGGCGACACCGGCTGGTACAAGATTCAGAGCGTCTTTGCCTGGGTGCGGATGTGGGGCGGCTCGATTGCGCTCGCCTACGCGCTGCAGGGCGCCCTGATCGGCGCCCTTGCCGGCGCACTTATTTGGCTGTGGCGCAGCGCCGCACCCTACCCGGTCAAGGCGGCGGCGCTTTGCCTCGCCGCCATCCTCGCCACGCCCTACACCTTCGATTACGACATGATGGTGCTGGCCCCGGCGATCGCCTTCCTCGCCGCCAATGGATTAAAGCGCGGGTTCGGCCCGTGGGAGAAGACTGCGCTCGCCGGACTCTGGCTCGCGCCGCTCGTCGGCCGCAGCGTCGCGCACCTGACGCTCATTCCTCTCGGCGCCCCTGCGATGCTCGCGACGTTTGTTCTCTTACTGCGGCGCAGCACGAAAGATTTCGGCGTCACAATGGCTTTCTCCGATCCGCCTATTACAATAACGCCCAGCACGCCGCGGGGTCACGACATCGCCGTGTTCAAGCCTTAGGCAGCCATGGACGGCGGCTCCGCCGTGCAGAAGCTTGGAACCGGAATGTTCACGCTCTACTCGATGCAGCGTTCGGGCAACAGCTACAAGGCGCGACTGGCGCTGGCGCAGCTGCGCATTCCCTATCGGCTGGTCGAGATCGACATTCTCAAGGGCGAGAGTCACACGCCGGAATTCCTCACCAAGAATCCGAACGGCCAGGTGCCGCTTCTGGAAGTCGCGCCCGGCCGCTATATCGCCGAGTCCAATGCCATTTTGTGGTACATCGCCGGCGGCACGCCGCTTGCCCCGGAGGACCGCATCGAACGCGCCGAGGCGCTGCAATGGATGTTCTTCGAGCAGCACAGTCTCGAGCCGAATCTGGGCGCCGCCTATTTCTGGCTCACGCTGGTCAAGGGCGGCCGCGAACTGCAGCGCCACGCGTTCGAGGACTGGATGGAAGAAGGCTATCGCGCGCTCGGCGTGATGGAAAAGCATCTCGCCCTGCACGACTTCTTCGTCGCCGGGCACTACACCATCGCCGACATCGCGCTTTACGCCTATACGCATGTGGCGCACCAGTGCGACTACGATCTTGCGGCCTTCCCGGCGATCCGCGCCTGGCTCGCGCGCGTCGCCGCCCGGCCCGACCACGTCGCGATGGAGTTCAATCCGCTCGCCGCCATGCCGGCAATCTGAGCGCGGTGACGGCTGCCGGCCGGGTTTAATTCTTTGCTAAGCTGCGACAAGCGCGGTTAAGCTGCGACACGCGCTTCGCCACCCGTTAGGATCGCGCCCGACCAGCCCTTGCCGCCGCTGTCAGGCGCCGGCGCGATTGATCCCACGGACCATGGACCGGCCGTCTTCGCTGCAGCAACCCGCCATTGAGGCCGAGGACCGGCGGGTGATCGACCGGCTCTTGGTGTTTTTCGCCCTGGTCTATGTCGTCGAAGGCGTTGGACAGGTCGTCGGACTGATCGCCCAGCCGCTCAGCTTCTATTTGAAAGAGGTGCATGGCTGGAGCGCGCTTCAGGTCAGCGCCTATCTCGCCATCTTCAACTTTCCCTGGATCATCAAACCGATCTACGGCGCGTTTTCCGATTTCGTGCCGCTGTTCGGCTATCGCCGCAAGCCGTACCTGCTGGCCGCCAACGCCGTCGCCGCCGGCGCCTTCTTCTGGGTCACCCAATTGACCGCGCCCGCCGAGCTCGTCTGGGCACTCGAGCTCTCGGCTTACGCCATGGCGATATCGAGCACGGTGTGCGGCGCGGTGCTGGTGGAGAACGGGCAACGGCTCGGCGAGAGCGGCAAATTCGTCAATCAGCAATGGCTGTGGTTCAACGCCGCCACGATGTTCGCCTCGATCGCCGGTGGAGAATTGGCGCAACGCTTGCCGCCGACCGCGGCGCTGCATACCGCCGCTGCGATCGTGGCGATAGCGCCGCTCGCGGTCATCATCGGAACGCTGTTTCTGATCCCCGACAAGAAAACGCCGATCGACCTTCCGGCGCTGCGCTCGACCTTCGCCGGTCTGGTAACCGCGTTCCGCAGGCGCGAGCTGTGGGTCGTCGGGCTGTTCCTGTTTCTCTATTACTTCAATCCCGGCCTCAACACGCCGCTCTACTACTACATGACCGACGGCCTGAAGTTCTCGCAAGGCTATATCGGCATTCTCGGATCGATCGGTGCCCTCGGCTGGATCCTCGGCGCGCTGCTCTACCGCGGGCTGTTCGAAAACATGTCGTCGAGGCGGCTGCTCAATCTCAGCATTGCGCTCGGCACCGTGACGACGGCGGCATTCGTCTTTCTCGCCGGCGCGACGTCGGCCGCCATCCTCAGCTTCTGCGGCGGCTTCGCCGCGATGGTCGCGACCGTGGCCACGGTCACGCTTGCCGCCGATTACACCCCGCCGCGGTCGGAGGGCTTCACCTTTGCGGTGATGATGTCGATCATCAACCTGTCGACCTCGTTGTCCAGCGCTTTCGGCGCGTTCCTGTTCGACCGCGTCTTTCACGACAGTCTGACGCTGCTCATTCTGCTGTCGGCGGCCTTCACCGCGTTTGCGTTCGTGCTGGTGCCGCTTTTGCGTCTCGGCGACAAGCGGCAGGGCCAGACGGTCGCGGCGGCGGCGCTTGGCCTCGCAAGCTCGAACGAACCAAGTTGACGCCGGCCCGGAAATTGCATCGAAATTGCCCGCTGGGTGGGCAAATCCTCAACCGCGTAACCGCATGTCGATCCTCGTTAAGCTTCGCCACGTCACGCGCTATGATTACGACCGGCCGGTGCGCCTCGGGCCGCAGCTGGTGCGGCTGCGGCCGGCGCCGCACTGCCGCACCCGCATTGCGAACTACGCGCTCGAGGTGACGCCGGCGCAGCATTTCGTGAGCTGGCAGCAGGACCCGTTCGGCAATTGGCTCGCCCGCTTGGTGTTTCGCGAGAAGACCGCGATGTTCTCCTGCACGGTGGACCTTCTCGCCGAGGTCTCCGCGCTCAATCCGTTCGACTTTTTCCTTGAGCCCTCTGCGGAAACCTGGCCGTTCGTATTCGCGCGCGACCTGCGCGAGGACCTCGAAGCCTTTCTCAAGCCCGAACCGGCCGGAGCGCGGCTCAAGGAGCTGCTTCACTCAATCTCGCGCCGGCCG
>Ga0335081_10004408_pt1 | contig 22204 bp, 19 predicted proteins | sample Lox_Sample_35_FD_206713 | JGI IMG/M metagenome (GOLD analysis project Ga0335081, IMG submission 206713) | Soil microbial communities from Loxahatchee National Wildlife Refuge, Florida, United States - Lox_Sample_3.5 | ecosystem: Environmental > Terrestrial > Soil > Wetlands | place: USA... | reverse complement strand
GTAGAAGGTGTGGCCGTCTGGCTCGCGATCCACCGGAGTGGTGAACGTGGTGAGCGGAATGTGCACCTCGCCGGGCCAGCGCGCTGACTCGAAGAATATCTTGGTCCCGCACACCCGGCAGAAAGTGCGTCGGGTTCCCGGCGAGGAGTCGTAGTGCGCGAGATCTTCGTGGCCGGCCAACACTGCGACCTGCCCGGCCTTGAACCCGATCCAGGTGACGAAGGGCGCCGCGTGCGACTGGCGGCAGCTATGGCAATGGCAGTGCACGCAGAAGCGCGACGGGAAGCGCGCGACGAAGCGCACGCGGCCGCAGTGGCACTGGCCCCGCGCCTCGTTGGAACGCTCGCTCATCGCGTCTGCCGTGGGGCGGAATCGTTCCGCCGCCAAATTTGCTCCGCCGCGAGACTACGCATCGCGGAACCGCTCGGCGCCGGTGAAGAGCAGGTAATGCTTGCCCGTCGCCCGGCCGATCATGGTCATCCCGACTTGCTGCGCGATCTCGTAACCCATCTGCGTGAGCCCGGAGCGGGAGACGAGAAAGGGAATGCGCATCTGCGCCGCCTTGATCACCATCTCGGAGGTGAGACGTCCGGTGGTGTAGAAGATCTTGTCGCCGCCTTCGACGCGGTCGAGCCACATCATGCCGGCGATCGCGTCGACCGCGTTGTGGCGGCCGACGTCCTCCACGAAATACAGGATCTCGCTCGCGCCGCTCGCCGGATTGTTGGTCGCCAGCGCGCAGCCGTGCACCGCGCCCGCCTGCTTGTAGATCGTCTCGTGCTGGCGCACCCGCTCGAGCAGCGCGTAGAGCGTCGCCCGGGAAAGGGTTGCGCCTTCGGGCAGGCGCACCGAGTCGATCTCCTCCATCAAATCGCCGAATACCGTGCCCTGGCCGCAACCGGTGGTCTTGGTGCGCTTCGCCGTCTTTGCTTCCAGGTCGGCGAGGCCGTTGCGGGTGGTGACCGCGACCGCGTTCACGTCCCAGTCCACCTGCACCGAGACCAGGTCCTCGATGCGTTCGAGCAGCCGCTGATTGCGCAGGTAGCCGATCGCGAGCGCCTCGGGCGCGGCCCCGAGCGTCATGATGGTGAGGATCTCCCGCTTGTCGACGTACAGCGTCAGCGGATGCTCGCCGGCGATCGCGGTGTCGCGCGGCTCGCCGGTCTCGTCGACCGCGCGCACGGCGAAGGTCGCCGGCCGCGCCGCGTCGCTGAGAATCGGGCGATACGGTGAGTTCGGGGCGTTCACTCCGCTCCTAGCCCCCGATGTAGCTCATCTCGATCTTCGGCAGCCTCGCGGTGTGCTCGGAACGGATCTCGGAATAGCGGTCTGCGCGCCGCGACCAGATCGCGGCGATAGCGTCCGAGAGGCGCTCGTCGTCGCCGCCGCCGCGGACCAGCGCGCGTAAATCGAAGCCCTGGGTGGCGAAGAGGCAGGTGTAGAGGCGACCCTCGGTGGACAACCGGGCCCGCGTGCAGTCGCGACAGAACGCCCGCGTCACCGACGAAATCACCCCGATCTCGCCGCTGCCGTCGGCGTAGCGCCAGCGCTCCGCGACCTCGCCGGCGTAGTTGGCGTCGACCGGCTCGAGCGGCAGCTCGGCGCCGATCCTCCGCACCACTTCCGCCGAGGGCACGACCTCGTCCATGCGCCAGCCGTTGGTATGGCCGACGTCCATGTATTCGATGAAGCGCAGGATATGGCCGCTGCCCTTGAAGCGCCGCGCCATGGGCAGGATCTCGCGCTCGTTCATGCCGCGCTTGACCACCATGTTGACCTTGATCGGCGCGAGGCCGGCCTCGGAAGCCGCATCGATCGCGGCCAGCACCTTCCCCACGGGGAAATCGACGTCGTTCATCGACCGGAAGACGCGATCGTCCAGCGCATCGAGGCTCACCGTGACGCGCTCGAGTCCGGCGGCCTTGAGGTCGCGCGCTTTCTGCGCGAGCAGCGCGCCGTTGGTCGTGAGCGTGAGGTCGAGCCCCCCGATGCCGGCGAGCATCTCGACCAGTCGCTCGATGTGCTTGCGCAGCAGCGGCTCGCCGCCGGTGAGCCGGATCTTCTCCACGCCATGGCCTTTGAAGATGCGGGCGAGCCGCGCGATCTCTTCGAAGGTGAGCAGGTCCGCGTGCCGCAGGAACGCATGGTCGCGGCCGAACGCGTCCTTGGGCATGCAGTACACGCAGCGGAAGTTGCAGCGGTCGGTGACCGAGATCCGCAGGTCGCGCAGGCGCCGGCCGCGCGTATCGGCGACAGCGCCTGGCGTGACGCGCGGTGGCTCGTCGAGCGGCGGAACGCGCGCATCGCCGATGGGAATGATCCGGGCCATCTGGGATTTATGAAGCTGGAATAATGCGCTCCGGCAAACAACAAAGATGTTAGCAGAGTGCCGTCGCGGGTGTATGATCGACGGGCTATACGCCTGGGTTTTCTCCACTGCCGACCGGCAGCAATTCCATGCCGCCCTTGCGGTTTCCAGTCGCCGTCGTGATGCAGCGCATCCCGCTCGCCAATCGCTGGGCGGACGAGCGTTGGGAGGCCTGCGCCGTGGAGCTCGAGCACCCTGAGAGCAGCGGTCCCTCGACCACCGTGGATGCGACTCGATCGCGCTGGCGTTTTTCCGGACTGGAGGTGGAGCTGCATCCCGTGGAAGCGCAGGGCTATTACCTCAATGTCTCGGCGACGGATCCGAAGGTGTTCGTCTTGTGGCGCACCGCCGACGACGACGCCGAGCCCAGGGCGCGGCCGCTGATTGTCACCGTGAGCTACGACGAGGCGGCGCGCTTTCTCGACGCCGGTGAGCAGGTCGATGCCGTGCCGATGCCGGAAGCGCTGCGGGCGGCGATGGAATCGTTTGTCGTCGAGCACTATCGTCCGGAGCCGCGCAAGAAGGCGAAGCGCAATGAGCTGTACGAAGGCGAGGAGCGGCTTCGCGGGCCGGGCGAGGAGCGGCGCCGGTGACGCTGAAACGGGTGGAAGGCAAGCGTTTCTCGCTGGCGCGCTGGTCGCGGCGCAAGCTCGAATCGGCGCTGCAGAACGGCGCCACCGCGGCGGAGTCGCCCGCTTCCGCGCCACCGGTGCCGGCTGCCGTGGCGCCGACCGCCTTGTCGCCGACCGCCCCATCGCCGGAGCTGCCGGCGGTGGAATCGCTCACCTTCGATTCCGATTTCACGCCCTTTCTGCGGCCCGGCGTGGACTCCGATCTCAAGCGCGCGGCGCTCAAGCGTCTACTGCGCGATCCGCGCTTCAACGTGATGGATGGTCTCGATGTCTACATCGACGACTACACCAAGGCCGACCCGATTGCGCCGGATATGCTCTCCGAATTGATCGAGCGCTTCGATTTCGGCGACTCGGCGGCGAGCAAGCCGGTCGCGGCTGCGACCGATGCGCCGGCCGAGGCGCCGGCGCGCCGGGAACAGGCCGCGTCCGCAGAGAGCGCGGCGTCGGCCACGGCTCTACCCGGCACCGCCGGCGAAGCGTCGCCGAGCGCGCCGGCCAACGCGGAGCGCACGGACGACACCATTGCGATGATGGGCACCGACCCCGAAATCAAGGCGGGAGCGCGGACCGCGGGATGAGCCTCCAAGACCAGGCGCTGCACCTTTGCAGCTGCAACGGAACGATGTCGCTCGACGGCGAGGCCCTTGCGCGAGCGCTCGAGCTGGCCGGCCCGCTGCCGGTGCGCAGGGCGCTGTGCCAGAAGGAGATCGCTGCGCTGACCGGTCGGCGCGACGCGCCCGGGCTCGTCGCGTGCACGCAGGAGGCGGAGCTCTTTCGCCACGCCGCGGAGCAATCGGGCAATACCCGACCGCTCCGCTTCGTCAACATCCGCGAGGCCGCCGGCTGGTCGGCCGATAGTGCTGCGGCCACGCCCAAGATCGCGGCGCTCCTCGCCGCGGCGGCGCTGCCCGAGCCCGAGCCCGTGCCCCGGGTCACCTATGGCTCGGAGGGCCAGCTTCTGATCGTCGGACCCGCGGAGGCGGCGCTGCCCTGGGCCGATGCTCTGGCCGACAAGCTCTCGGTGACCGTGCTCATGACGGGGCGTACCGCGCACGAGCTGCCGCTCGAGCGCGAATATCCCGTGTACTCGGGACGACTGCATCGGCTCGCCGGCTGGCTCGGCGCATTCGAGGCCGACTGGGTGCAGGAGAATCCGATCGACCTGGAGCGCTGCACGCGCTGCACGGCGTGCATCGACGCCTGCCCGGAGCACGCGATCGACTGGAGCTTCCAGATCGATCTCGACCGCTGTCGTGAGCATCGCCGCTGCGTGGCCGCCTGCGGCAGCATCGGCGCCATCGACTTCGAGCGGCGCGACACGGCCCGACGCGAGAGCTTCGATCTCGTGCTCGACCTCGACCGCGCGCCGTACTTCCGGATGCATCAGCCGCCGCAGGGCTATTGGCGCCCGGGCGCCGACGCCGCGGCGCAGGCGCTTGCCGTCACGGAGATCGCCGCGGCGGTGGGAAGCTTCGAAAAGCCGAAGTTCTTCGCCTACAAGGCCTCGATCTGCGCGCATTCGCGCTCCGAGCAGCCGGGCTGCAACCTGTGCATCGACGTGTGCTCCACGGCGGCGATTCGCGCCGATGGCGATCACGTGCTCGTCGAGCCGCACCTTTGCATGGGTTGCGGCGGCTGCGCCACCGTGTGCCCGTCCGGTGCGCTCACCTACGCCTACCCCGCGGTGCCCGATCTCGGCGAGCGGGTGCGCACGCTGCTCGCAACCTACCGCAAGGCAGGCGGCCGCGATCCCTGCCTGCTCTTCCACGATGGCAAGGGCCGCGAGCTGATCCTGCGGCTGGGCCGGCGCGGCAAGGGACTGCCGGCGCGCGTCATACCGGTGGAGATCCACCATATCGCCTCGGCCGGGATCGATGTCTGGCTCGGTGCTCTCGCCTATGGCGCGAGCGACATCGCGGTCCTCGCCACGGGCGCCGAGGCGCCCGAGTACGTCGCGGCGCTCTCCCGGCAGATGGGATTCGCCGACACGGTCGCGCAGGCGCTCGGGTATCAGGGCCGGCATCTGCACCTGCTGCAGGCAGCGGACGTCGGCGTGATGGAGGCGACGATCTGGGCGCTTCAGCCGGCGCTTGGCGTGCGCGCGCCGGCGGTGTTCCACTGGACCGTCGACAAGCGCGCGACGCTGGCGCTGGCGATCGAGCACCTGCTCGCGCACGCGCCCACGCCGCAGACGGTCATCCCCCTCGGCGCCGGCGCGCCGTTCGGCACGATCGAAGTGAATCGCGACGCCTGCACGATGTGCCTCGCCTGCGTCGGCGCCTGCCCCGAGGGCGCGCTGCTGGACCACCCGCAGGCCGACAAGCCCGAGCTGCGCTTCATCGAATCGAAGTGCGTGCAATGCGGACTTTGCGCCGCGACCTGCCCTGAGGACGCGATCGCGCTCGAGCCCCGGCTCGCCCTCGACCCCGGAGCGCGACAGACTCGGTTGCTCAACGAGGCGGCCATGTTCGATTGCGTGCGTTGCGGCAAGCCGCTCGGCACGCAGAAAATGATCGAGAACATGCTGGGAAGGCTCGCCGGGCATTCGATGTTTGCCGCTCCGGGAGCGCTCGATCGGCTCAAGATGTGCGCGGACTGCCGAGTGCTGGACATGATGCAGAAAGAGCTGCCGGGCACGGTGCCGGCGGCGCGCGGCGACCAGGCTTGATGGCCTCGCCGGCTTCGGCAGCGATGGTCCGTGCGCCCATCCCGGCCGAAGACCAGACTCGCGCCAACTTCTACGCGCTTCTGGCGCGCCTTTACGCCGCCGGACCGGACGCGCCCCTGCTGGACGCCATTGCCGCGGCCGAGGAGCTGCACGTGGAGACGCCGGACAGCACCGCCCGCGATCTCGCGGAGGCGTGGGGGGTGCTCAAAGCCGCGAGCGCCGCCATGGATGCCGAGGCGGCGGCGCAGGAGCACTTCGACCTTTTCGTGGGAACGGGCAAGAGCGAGGTCAGTCCGCATGCAGCGGCGTATCTGCGCTCGAAGACAGGCAGCCTTCTCGCCGAGTTGCGCGGTGAGCTCTCCCGCCTGGGCCTCGCGCGCACGACGGCGACGGAGGTCTACGAGGACCATCTCGCGGCGGTGATGGAAACGATGCGGGTGCTGATCGCGGGCGCACCCGATGTGGAGCCGCATCCCCTCGCGGCGCAGAACGCGTTTTTCTCCGCGTACGTCGGTTCCTGGGTTATATCATGTTGCGATGCAATAATCGCGAGCCCTATTGCCAACTACTATCGCCGAGTAGCAGAATTCACCAAATACTTCGTGGCGATCGAACGTGACTCGTTTGCCATCGAATGACGGATCAAGGGGGGCCCGCCGGGTTCGATCCGATAACGTCACGGGTGAGCAGGTCACCTGCAGCTTTTTCGAGGAGGTAGCATGCGCTCGGATCAGCGGAAAGCTCCCGCCGACGCTTCGTCTTCGCAACATCCCCGCTCCGGAACCAGTGCGCGACGGCGCAATTTCCTGCTCGCGCTCGGAGCGAGCGGGGCCGGCGCGGCGACGCTGGCGGCTCGCTCGCTCACCGGCACGGCGCCGCAGAGCGACGCCGCGGTCGACGGCAACGCGAGCAAGGGTTATCAACTTACCGACCACGTTCGTCGCTACTACGGGACGGCGAAGCTTTAACCACCCATTCTTGCGCTTCTTCCGGATGGCAAACATGCAAAAGCCTTTCGGAAAGCGTCGCGAGCAAGCCCGAGCGCGAGGAGCCCCGGAGCGAGCGCCGAGACAGTACCCGGAAGTACGGCGAGGCGCGAGCGTGGACGCGACGAAGCAATCGGGCTGCGCAGTAGCTGTACGAAAGGCCTTTTAGGAGGAGGACGGATCATGCTGCTCACCAAGATCGATTCCGGCGCAAACGAAAGCGCCCCGGCAGCTCGTCCACGTTTCCGCCGCGGCGCGGGAGTCTCGCTCCCGACGCTCGATCGGCGGACGTTTTTGAAGCGCTCCGGACTGGTCGCCGGCGCCGGAGCGTTCGCCAGCCAGCTTCCTCTGGGCGCGATCGGCAAGGCCGACGCGGCCGACGAGCCGGCCGGCAAGACCGAGGTCTATCGCACCGTCTGCACGCACTGCTCGGTCGGCTGCTCGATCGACGCGGTGGTGCAGAACGGCGTGTGGATCCGCCAGGAGCCGGTGTTCGACTCCCCCTTGAGCCTCGGCGGCCATTGCGCCAAGGGCGCCTCGGTGCGCGAGCACGGCAAGGTCGAGAACTCGCACCGGCTCAAGTCGCCGATGAAGCTCGTCGACGGCAAGTGGCAGAAGATGTCGTGGAACGACGCGATCAAGGAGGTGGGCGACAAGTTGCTCGCGATCCGCAACGACAAGGAGAAGGGCGGCCCCGACGCGGTGTTCTGGGTCGGCAGCTCCAAGCACAGCAACGAGCAGAGCTACCTGCTGCGCAAATTCGTGTCGTTCTGGGGCACCAACAACTGCGATCACCAGGCGCGCATCTGCCATTCGACGACCGTCGCGGGCGTGGCCAACTCCTGGGGCTACGGCGCGATGACGAATTCCTACAATGACATGCAGAACACCAAGTGCGCGATGTACATCGGCAGCAACGCCGCCGAGGCGCACCCGGTGTCGATGGTGCACATGCTGCATGCGAAGGAAGTCGGCGCGCGGATGATCGTCGTCGACCCGCGCTTCACCCGCACCGCCGCGCGCGCAGACGAATACGTCCGCATCCGGTCCGGGACCGACATCGCGTTCCTGTTCGGCATGCTCTACCACATCTTCAAGAACGGCTGGGAGGACAAGCAGTACATCCACGACCGGGTGTACGGCATGGACAAGGTCAGGGAAGACGTGATGGCCAAGTGGACGCCGGACAAGGTCGAGGAGGTGTGCGGCGTTCCCGAGGCGCGGGTGAAGCAGATCGCCGAGATGATGGCCAAGAACCGGCCGTCGACGGTCGTCTGGTGCATGGGGCAGACGCAGCACACGGTCGGCAACGCCATCGTGCGCGCCTCGTGCATCCTGCAGCTCGCGCTCGGCAACGTCGGCGTCGCGGGCGGCGGCACGAACATCTTCCGCGGGCACGACAATGTCCAGGGCGCGACCGACGTCGGACCCAACCCCGACTCGCTGCCCGGCTACTACGGCGTGGCGGCGGGCTCCTGGAAGCACTACGCCGCCGTCTGGGGCGTGGACTACGAGTGGATCAAGGGCCGCTACGCTTCGCAGGCGATGATGGAAAAGCCGGGTATGACCGTCTCGCGCTGGATCGACGGCGTGCTCGAGAAGAACGAGAACATCGACCAGGATCCGAATCTGCGCGCAGTGGTGTACTGGGGGCATGCCCCGAACAGCCAGACGCGCGGCAAGGAGATGGTCGAGGCGATGAAGAAGCTCGATCTCATCGTCGTGATCGACCCGTATCCTTCGGCGACCGCCGCGATGGCGGCGATGGTGCGCAAGGACGGCGTGTATCTGCTGCCGGCTTGCACGCAGTTCGAGACCTCGGGGTCGGTGACCGCGTCGAATCGCTCGCTGCAGTGGCGCGAGCGGGTGATCGCGCCGCTGTTCGAGTCGCAGACCGACCACGCGATCATGTACCAGTTCGCCAAGAAGTTCGGCTTCGACAAGGAGTTCGTGAAGAAGCTCGAGATCTGGAAGCCGGACGGCGACAAGAAGTTCGACGAGCCCACGCCGGAGTCGATGCTCAAGGAGATCAACGCCTCCAACTGGACCATCGGCTACACCGGGCAGTCGCCGGAGCGCTTGAAGCTGCACATGAAGAACATGGCCACCTTCGACGTGAAGACGCTGCGCGCGAAGGGCGGCCCGTGCGACGGCGACTACTACGGTCTGCCGTGGCCGTGCTACGGCACGCCGGAGATCAAGCATCCCGGATCGCCGAACCTGTACGAAGAGGACCGGCACGTCATGGACGGGGGTGGCTGTTTCCGGGCCAACTTCGGCATCGAAAGGGACGGCGTCAATCTGCTGGCCGAGGATGGCTCGTATCCCAAGGGCTGCGAGCTCACCACGGGCTACCCCGAGTTCGACCACGTGCTCTTGAAGAAGCTCGGCTGGTGGGACGAGCTGACCGATGCCGAGAAGAAGGCGGCGGAGGGCAAGAACTGGAAGACCGACCTGTCCGGCGGCATCCAGCGCGTGGCGATGAAGCACGGCTGCCACCCGTTCGGCAACGCCAAGGCGCGTGCCGTCGTATGGAACTTCCCCGACGGCATCCCGCAGCACCGCGAGCCGCTGTACTCGCCGCGACCGGACCTCGTCGCCAAATACCCGACGCACGACGACAAGAAGGCCTTCTGGCGCCTCCCGACGCTGTTCAAGTCGGTGCAGCAGAAGAACGTGCAGGACAAGGTCTCCGAGAAATTCCCGCTGATCCTCACCAGCGGCCGGCTGGTCGAATACGAAGGCGGCGGCGAGGAAACGCGCTCCAACCCGTGGCTGGCGGAGCTACGTCAGGAGAACTTCGTCGAGATCAATCCCAAGGACGCGAACGACCGCGGCGTGAAGGACGGCGAATACGTGTGGGTGAAGACGCCCACCGGCGCCCAGCTCAAGGTCAAGGCGGTGCTCACCGAGCGCGTCGGGGCCGGGACGACGTTCATTCCGTTCCATTTCTCCGGCTGGTGGATGGGCAAGGACATGCTGGAGTTCTACCCCGAGGACGCGCACCCGATCGTGCGCGGCGAAGCGGTGAATACTGCCACGACCTACGGCTACGACGCGGTGACGATGATGCAGGAGACGAAGACGACACTGTGTCAGGTCGAGAAGCTGACGGCGTAACGAAGAGGAGCCGATACCATGGCCAGAATGAAATTCCTGTGCGACGCCGAACGCTGCATCGAGTGCAACGGCTGCGTGACGGCCTGCAAGCAGGAGCACGACGTTCCCTGGGGGGTGAACCGGCGCCGCGTGGTCACCCTGAACGACGGCAAGCCCGGCCAGCGCGCGATCTCGGTGGCCTGCATGCACTGCTCGGATGCGCCGTGCATGGCGGTGTGCCCTGTCAACTGCTTCTACCACACCGAGGAAGGCGTGGTGCTGCATGACAAGGACCTCTGCATCGGCTGCGGTTATTGCTTCTACGCCTGTCCGTTCGGCGCGCCGCAGTTTCCGCAGGCTGGAGCCTTCGGCGTGCGCGGCAAGATGGACAAGTGCACCTTCTGCGCCGGCGGGCCGGAGCCCGACGGTTCGGCCGCGGAGTTCGCGAAGTACGGACGCAACCGCCTGTCCGAAGGCAAGCTCCCCGCCTGCGCCGAGATGTGCTCGACCAAGGCGCTGCTGGGCGGCGACGGCGAGGTCATCTCGGATATCTACCGTCAGCGCGTGACCATGCGCGCCGCGCGCGGCACGAGGAGCGGCCCGCCGTGGGGCTGGGATACGGCCTACGGACAGGGAGGGAAGTCATGATCCGGTTCGGGGTGCTTGCGCTCGCTGCCGTGCTCGCTCTTGGCGTTTCCGCCTGCAGCGAGCGGACGCAAGTCGCGGAATACAAGCAGGGCACGTATCAGGGCAAGCCCGACACCCCGCCCTACCAGGGCGCACCGTACAACGGCGACCGGGCGGCGTGGGAGCGGGCGGAGGCCACCCGCGCCCAGGCGCAGAACGAATACAAGCGCATCAACCGCTAGGAGCGGCGATGGCCGATTCACCGATCGCGCGCAGCGCCGCGCCAGTCTTCACCGCGCTCTGGTTGCTGGTCGCCGGCGCCGCCTGTGCGCAGCAAATCCCGACTCCGGCGCCGACCCCGGAGAACGCCTCGGCGCCGGCCCAGGCGCAGCGGCAGGTCACCCAGCCGCTCAACAACGCGCCGGTCTGGCGGGACGTGCGCTCGGGTGTGCCGGCGGTCACGACCGTGCGCGGTCGCGAAACCAACGTCCTCATCCAGCCGGAAGGCCAAACCTGGCGTGCCGCCCGCGTGCCGCTGATCTTCGGCGGCGGCTTGCTGGTAGCCCTCGCGCTGCTCGGACTCGCCATTACCTATCTCGCGATCGGCTCGCTCGACCTTGGACCCGGCGAGAAGCACGGCGGACGGATCATCGAGCGCTTCTCCCGAATGGACCGCTATGCGCACTGGTTCCTCGCGATCGTCTGGGTCACACTCGGCATCACCGGGCTGATCATGTCGCTGGGCAAGTCGGTGTTGCTGCCCCTGATCGGGTATACGCTGTTCTCGTGGCTCGCGATCCTTTCCAAGAACCTGCACAACTTCGTCGGCCCGCTGCTGATCATCGCGATTCCATGGATGATCGCGCAGTACATCCGCTACAACGGCGTCAGCGGCGAGGATTTCAAGTGGTTCGCGAATATCACCGGCTATTTCAAGGGCCACGAGTATCCGTCCGACCGGTTCAACGCCGGCGAAAAAGTCGTGTTCTGGATCGTGCTGGTGATCCTGTCGACGCTGCTGCTGATAAGCGGCTTCGTGCTCGTGTTCCCGAACTTCGATCAGACGCGCTCGACGATGCAATGGGCTAACGTCGCGCACGTCGTCTGCGCCTACGGGGCGATCGCTCTCGCCCTGGTGCATATCTACCTCGGCACTATCGGGCAGGTCGGCTCCTACAGGGCCATGCGCTACGGGTACGTCGACGAGAGCTGGGCGAGGCACCATCACGAGCGCTGGTACCGGGCTGTGGTCGAGGGCCGCGTGCCGCAGAAGTTCGTCGATCCCAAGACCGTGCCGTCGGAGGCGTTGCCGCCGGGCACCGCGAAGCCTCAGCCGCCGTCCGGCGCCCGCGCCGCCTGAAGCCGCACAACCGCAGAGGAGGAAGCATGACGACGTTGCGCGCACTCATCGCCGCCGGCCTGGTGGTAGGCGTCTTCGGCTGGGCGGTGGCGAAGCTGCCGCCGCCTCCGCCCATGGACGACAAGGCGAAGGCCGCGGCGGAGGAGAAGAAGGCCAAGGATGCGGCGGCCGCCGAGGCGGCGAAAGCGGAACTGGCCAAGGCCGAGGATCGCGTCGTGGCGCGCTACATGGCCGAGCAGAAGGCGAAGGGCAAGACTGTCACGCCGCAGATGGGTTCCATGCCTCACGAAGGCGCGAAGGCCGCCGGCGATGCCAAGATGAAGGACGCCAAGGCGAAGAAGTAGAGCGCGCGGCAAACGCAACCGAAAAAGGGCGCCTCGGCGCTCTTTTTTTGGTGCCTCCCGGACCTCAGAGCAGGTCGTCGAGCGGCAGGAGCGCGAGCAGGCTCGCCGTCATGCCCCGCGCCAGATCACCCGACGGTTCCGCCGCGAGCACGACGGGCTTCCCGTTCTCCTCGGTTCGCCAGGTGAGTCGGCGCTCGCCGAAGACGTTCGGCGGACCGAGCTCGGGAATGTAGCAGTTCGCGGGTTGCGCGATCGCATCGAAGCGCGCGCCGGCCTGGCGCGCGAGCTCCGGGCTGTGGATGAGAAGCCCGATCTCGGTGTTGAGCTTCAGTGACCGGTAGTCGAAGTTCATCGATCCGACGAACAGCTCCTTGCGGTCGAACACGAACACCTTGGCATGCAGCGAGAATTGACCCGCGCTGGGCTTGAGGCTGTGGCCGTGGTCATCGGTGGCCTCGGGGCTGGGCTTGACTTCGTAGAGCTTGACGCCGTCCTCGAGGAGCCGCACGCGGTAATGGATGTAGCCGGAGTAGGCCGCCGGAATATCGGTCGAAGCGAGCGAATTGGTGATGATCTGCACGCCTACGCCACGGGCCCGCAGCCGCTCCAGGATGCGCATGCCTTCCTCGCCCGGTACGAGATACGGCGAGACGATCAGGAGCTCGTGGTCGACCGTGCCGAGCGCTTTCACCAGGCGCTCCCGGAGCAGAGGACCGGCCTTCTCTCCCGCCTCGACCTTGATCTTGTCGGGACTGTCGTAGAGAACATCGCCCCGTGCCCAGACCACCGAGCTGCCGTCGAGCAGCGCATGCACCGGGTCGGAAGCGTAGAGGGCGGGCAGACGCATCGAGGCGTGCGACTCGGCCCGATTCTGCTCGAGCTCCGCGCGGTACGCCTGGAGCACCTGCTCGGTCGGCCGGTTAGGCAGAAGCGCCTGCACCGGAATGGCGAGATCGCTGTTCCAGTACGAGTCGAAGCTCGCGGAGATGCGCGGCACGATGCCGCCCAGGGCGAGTACGTCGAAGTCGGCGAAATCGGTGTGCAGGCTCGCCGCGAAATACTCATCGCCGATATTGCGCCCTCCGAGCACCGCGGCGACGTTGTCGGCGATGAACACCTTGTTGTGCATGCGGTAGTTCAGGCGCCGGTCGATGAGGAACTCCCCGACGCGGAAGAGGTTGAAGGGACCCCGCGAGTAATAAGGGTTGAAGATGCGGATGGCGATCCCTGGATGCGCCGCCAGCGCGCTGATCTGCTTGTTCTTGCCCAGATCGTCGGTGTCGTCGATCAGCATCCGCACCCTGACGCCGCGGTCGGCGGCGCGCAGGATCGCGTCCATGAGCAGCTTGCCGGTGACGTCGTTCTGGATGATGAAGTACTGCAGATCGAGGCTCTTCTGCGCCGCATCGGCGAGCTCGGCGCGCGCTCGCAATGCCTGCGCGCCGGCGGGCAGGAGCCGGAATCCCGAGAGTCCCGGGTGAGCGCGCGCGGCGGATTCGATGCTCCGCCCGAGCGCAGACGTCCCCGGGCGAGCGAACGCGTAGGAGGCTTGTTTCGGATAGTCGGCGCCGGGGGGCGGCAGTGTCGCGCAGCTCGCCCCGAGCAGCACGACCGTCGCGAACGCGATCCAGCTCCGCCAGCGGGGGGACGCCATGCGCCTCGCCGCGACGGCAGTCAACGCCTCAGGTGCGCTCGTCCCGGTCGTCTTCATGCGCGCGGCGCGGACGCGGTGCGGAAGTCGGCGTGGCGCTCGGATGCGCGCGCAGCAGCGCGCAGCATTCGTCGTCCGCGGCCGGCTCCCGGCGTCCTTCGGGCTCCTTCCGCGCAGCACGCGCCCGATCGTCCTGAGTTTCCTTCGACTTCCTCATCGCCTTCGACCCGCTCGGGAGCGCCCGTGTAATTTTTGCAAACACGCCGAAGCGAGTCGCACGGCGTCCCGCTTCGTAGGGAAACTTGCATGATCCATGCCGGGTCAATTCCTGTGTGTCCGAAGTGGGATCGGGTCCGACGAGGCCCCGGCCAAGGACGTTTTTACATGGCAGAGGTGCAAATGACCGATATCGTAGCGGGCCGATTCGTCCAGCAGGCGGAGGCCCAGGCGGCGGTCGATCGACTGCTGCAGCATGGATTCGGGCGCGGCGACGTGAGCTCGTTCTTCGTCAATCCGCCGGGGCAGCATGCGCGTCATCCGGCCGGGGGCGATCGCGACGTTTCGCCGGGCGCGAAAGGCGCGGGACGCGGCGCGATCTTCGGAGCGGTGATCGGCGCCGTGCTCGGACTCGTGTTCGGGATCGCGGCGGCGCACGTCTACGGATACGCGTCCGCGATCGCTGGCGCGGTGGCGGGCGCGTATCTCGGCATGCTCGCCGGAGCGCTGGCGCGGTTGCAGGATCGGCCGGCGTCGCGCAGGAACGGCCCGGAGGCCGAAGTCCGGCCCTCGGGCATCATGGTGGCCGCGCACACTCCCACGCCCTCGAGTCGCGACGAGGCGGTGCGCACGCTGCGCTCTTCCGGCGCGATCGAAGTCGAGGCTGCGCAGGGTGAATGGCAGGACGGCCAATGGGCGGACTTCGATCCGACGATGCCGCCTTCTCCCGCCGATGAAGCGCGGAGCGTGCTGCGTGGCGGGGCGCGGCGCTGATCGAACGCATTCCCCCAATCTTCGTCCGGCCGCGTCGCGCGCAACTCGCTTCGCGCGAGCGGTCTCACGGTTGAGCTTCACGCGCTAGCCCGCTATCGCGCGGGCGTTTCCCGACTCTTCCCCTACCGAAAGCATACGCTCATGACCGGATCCCAACGGATCGAGCGCTGGCCGGACACAAGAACCGCGAGCGGAAACGCCGTGTCGTCACGCCGCGACGTCTAGACCTCGAGGCCGATAAGGTCTACTGTTGGCGGTCGTAAGAGGATCGATCAAGCGTCACCGCTACACCCGATGTCTCGCCTCGTCTGTATCGTCTGCGGTCTCAGCAATCGCGAAACTTCGAAACGCTGCAGCAGGTGCCTGTCGCCGCTGGATCTTCGACTGTGCCGCCGGTGTGAATCGATCAACACTCTGTCAGCCATGCAATGTTCTCAATGTGGCGCACCGTTGTCGTCAGCCTTAGAAGAGGTGCCAACTTATCCGGCGGCATCGACGGAGGCCTTGCAACCTGCGGAGAACGCGTTCGCGACAGTCGGTTCGGTGCCCGTAGCGCTGGCGGAGCGCTTGGAGGGCACTGCGACCAATCGGAGCGCCTCAGCGCACGGCCTGCCTGCGCCTGTCGACGAACCTCCTCCGTTCGAGGCAGGTCATCCGTTAGCTAACCCTGCTTCCGTAGCATCGGTGTCCACCGTAGAGCCGGCGGACTATGTCGATGAGCCACCTTCCCGAGCAACAGCGTTCACCGGCGAACCGAGTGCTGTCGATGAACCGGTTTCTCCCGCGGCGGTGTTCACCGGCGAACCGGCGCGTGCTGTCGATGACCCACCGTCTCCGGCAGCAGCGCTCCCCGGCGGGCCTGCCGCTCGAGGAGAAAAAGGGCCATCGAGCCGATTCGGTGGCGATGGCCCTATCTACTCTGAACGCAGTCGTAACCGCGCAAGCGGATTCCTGCTCGCCGCGCTGTTGGTCGCTGCAGTCGGCGCAATCTACTGGGTAACCGAAGGCGCGAGGCGTCCGCCAGCGGCGGACACTGCGTCGCGCGGAGGGTCGACTACCGCGCCCCAGCGAGCGTCCAGCGCGCCCGCGAATCCGCAGCCAAGCACGAACCCTAGCGGGACGCAGCAAGTACCAGACGCTGCTTCGCCAGCAGTGTCTTCGGATTCCTCCGCATCGCCACCTACAACGGTGGAGTCGACGTCGTCGAGCGCAGAGACGTCGCCGCCTGCGACCGTCCAGACACCGGAAGGCGCGGCTACGCAGGGGTCCATTGCGACCGGGACAACTGAATCGGTCGATGGCGGAGGTGCGAAGACCACCAACGCACCCGCGATCGGCGACACGCGGCGTCGCACGGTCGCGCCGCAGCGCACCAAAGAGCAGGCAGAGCGAGACGCGATCGCGACGCAGCGTCTCATCGAGCGCGAGCTCGGCGATTCTTCGCGCGCGGGTTCGGCCAGCAACCCACCGCCGCGACCCTGACACGGGCCAGCTGAGCGGGCACGTTCGCCGCCGCAGGCTCGCGGCTGCGACTCAGGCTCGCCTCTCCCTGCATCTGGCGAAAGCGATGCGTGAAGGCGCGGCTTACCGCGAATCAGGTCGAGATACGCGGCGGCGCTGGATCTCCCTGCCGAGCGTCACCTCGCTGGCGGTCACTGCGAGGGCCGCGCGCCGCAGGTAGTCGATCAGCCGCTCCGGCATTCGCTTCGAACGCCGCTGGAACGTGGCGCCTCTTGGCAGCCGGCGCGACGCAAGCAACCTGCTGGTCGTCTCGTATGGGAGACGATGCGGGTTTGTGTCGGAAGGACCGGTTGTGATGTAGCCCCATTCATCGCGGTCGATGGCAGCGGGAAGCCACTCGGTGAATGGCTTCGCGCCGATGAAGATGAACAGTCCTGCGGCGTCCATGGTCTCGTCGCGATCCTCTGCGTGGTCTCGGAGTGTGAGTCGTTCGAGTCGGGCGTTGCCGCCACCGCCGATGACTTCAATGCGATATCGGACATCGATGTTTGGGGTCGCGTTGATCTCGGTGATGAGGTAGTCCGACATGCTCGCGGCGAGGCAGTCGCGGCGCACGAGAATCGTGACCTGCTTAGCAAACTTGGCGAGGTGAATGGCGGCTTGACCTGCGAAGTTGCCGCCGCCGATGACGGAGGCGTGCTGTTCGTCAGGGCCGGGAGCCTCGGACATCGCAGCGCCGTAAAAGACGCCGGCGCCGTGGAACCGCTGGAGGTTGGGGACGTCCAGCGTGCGGTAGGAAACGCCGGTCGCGATCACAACCGCTCGCCCAGGAACTGTAGTTCGATCGGTCAGTGCCACGATGTGGAGGGCGTCCTGCGGTCGAAGTTCAGTGGCGGAGTTGCCGTAGATCATTTCGGTGCCGAAAAGGATCGCTTGGTCGAAGGCGCGTGCTGCGAGCTCCGCGCCGCTGATGCCTCGGGGAACCCGAGGTAGTTGCGAATCATGGAGCTCGTCCCGGCCTGCCCACCCATGGCAGTCGGCTCGATCAGCGCGGTGCGCAGACCTTCTGATTCGGCGTAAACAGCGGCAGATAGCCCTGCCGGTCCGCCGCCGACCACGACGACGTCGTAGACGCCATAGCTGGGTCGGGTGCGGGCACCGAGAGCGTTGGCAAGCTCGAGGTTGGTTGGATCAACGAGGATGCGGCCGTCGTGGAGGATGATTACGGGCTCCCGTTCGCCCGACAGCCGGTCGTCGAGGATGCTTCGTGCCGCATCGGAGTCGCCGGTGTGGAAAAACGTAGGGGAAATCGTGGCGTTGTATGAGGTCGCAGATTTCGGCGACGCGCGGTGACCGCTCGTGACCGATGATGCGGACGCCGACAACGGGCACGCCGTTCGTGCGCCACCACCACTCGAGTAGCTCAGTGATGTTGCGGTGGAAATGCTCGTCAGGATGGCCTGCCGACTTGGTGACGAAGCATTCAGCTTGGCGACGCGCAAACGCGGCTGCAATCTCCTCTCTGTGAGAGCGACTCTCGTTCCAGTCAAGCAGCAGGCCCCGCCGCGCATGGGGATGCAGCTGCCGAGCCGCGTCGAGGACTGCGGTTCCCGCAGTGGCTCGGTCGGCGAGGATGAGCGCGACGGTTATGTCGGTCTGCGGCGAGATGACGAAGCGCGTCGGCTGCCTCCTGCGCCGACGCGATAACGGCGATCGTGTAGCTCCCCGAGTAGCGCACTGTCAGTTCTGACGCAGTGGCGCAGTCGGCGCCGGCCGGATCGACGATCAGGATGGCGGGCTTGTCATTCTTCTCCATGGTTGATGTCCGAGACCCATCGCGGTCGTCGCGCTTCCACGCGGTAAGCTCAGTTCGGATCGCATTGAGGTTCTGCCGCCTTACAAGTTGGCGATCGGCCCGACCGATCTACGTCATGATGCGACCTTATTGGCCCAAGACCAAGGCGCCGTGGATCTTGCCGACAGCAAGAGAGCATCTCCATGGCTCAAGCTGTCGCAACGTGGGGAGCCAACAGCTTCTTGCGCAGGCCAACATTGTAGGACGCCCACGGTCTGCCGGGAGTAGAGGACGCCCCCATAGACCCGGGCACGTCAAAGTCGACAAAATCGAGTCGGCCTCATGCCGATCGAGCAGGCGCCGATAGGGCATGCGGGGCCTGTCGTAGGTCCTTTGACCTTGATCTTGGTGATACTGCCGACGCGGTGTCGCATGTCGGGAGTCACGGCAGTCGGTGCTGACATCGGCGACGCGGGCGGCACCGCGCCATAGCTGGTCGCCGTCGCGCACCTCCGCAAACCCTCCAGGTATCCGGGGGCAGCACACCCGAGGGAAGTTCTGATACCATTGCGGGGAGGGGGGGTATGCCGGAAGCGAGCGGCTCCGTGACGTTGCTCGAGCTGCTCGAAGCGAAAGCGCGCGAGCGCGGATGGGCTTCTGCGCTGCTGGCGCCGGCGCGACCGCCGCTCAGCTACGAAGCGCTCCTCCTTCATGTCGAGCGTACGGGTGCGCGCCTGGCCGCGCTGGGTCTCGCTCGCGGACAGCGCATCGCGCTCGCGCTCCCGAACGGCCCCGAGATGGCGGCGGCGATTGTGTCCGCGGTGAGCTGGGCGAGCTGTGCGCCGCTCAACCCCGCAAGCGATGAGGCCTTGTGCCGGTTCCTGCTCGCGACCATGCGCGTCGGGGCACTGATCGTCGCCGAGGACGCCGAACCGCCTGCGGTGAAGGCAGCGCGCGCGCTGGGCGTGCCGGTCGTCCGTCTCGCCTTCGCGCATGGCGATCCCGGCGGGGTCTTCAGCCTGCGTGCCGAGAACAAGCTCGCTGTCGCAAGTCCTGAGCGCGCCCGGCCTGAGGACGTCGGGCTCCTGTTGCACACCTCGGGTACGACGGCGCGGCCGAAGGTCGTGCCCGTGGCTCATCGCAGCTTGGTCGCTTCATTCTGCGCCCGCGCGGAGCTGATACAGCTCACGCACGCGGATCGCTGTCTGTGTATGGCCCCGCTATTTACCTCGGCCGGCGTCCGGCGCAACCTCGGCCCCGCGCTCGCAGCCGGTGCGAGCATCGTCTGCACGCCCGGTTTCGACCACGACCGCTTCTTTGCCTGGCTCGCGGAGTTCCAGCCCACGTATTACGCCGCGCCGCCGACAGTACACCGAGCAGTGCTCGATGGCATCGAGCGCAGCGGAAGCGCGCCGCAACACGGGCTGCGCTACGTCCTGTCGACTTCGGCCACGCTCCCCACCGCGCTCCAGGAGCGACTCGAGCGCGTGCTCAGTGTGCCGGTGCTGCAGACCTACGCGATGACCGAGGCCGGCCAGATCACGCATGATCCCCTGCCTCCGGCGCCCCGCAAGCCCGGCTCGGTCGGGTTGCCGGCGGGTGGCTGCGAGGTGAGGGTAATCGGCGAGGACGGGTTTCTGCGCGCCGGTGAGACGGGCGAGATCATGGTGCGCGGAGGCGAAGTCTTCGCGGGTTACGAGGCGAATCCGGACGCGAACGCGCTCGCCTTCCACGACGGCTGGTTCCGGACGGGCGATCTCGGATACGTCGACGCCGACGGTTACGTGTATCTCACCGGCCGCGTCAAGGAGTTGATCAACCGCGGCGGCCTAAAGGTATCGCCCACGGCGGTCGACGCGGCGTTGCTGCAGCACGCGGCAGTCGCGGAAGCCGCAACGTTCGGCGTCCCGCATCCGACGCTGGGGGAAGATGTGATCGCCGCGGTCGTGACGCGCCACCCCGCAGTGGTGACCGAGCAGGAGCTGCGCGACTTCGCGCTCGGGCGGCTCGCGCTTCACATGGTCCCGAGCCGGATCGCGTTCGTACCCGAATTGCCGAAGACTCCGCTCGGGAAGGTGATGCGCGGCAGCCTCGCCGCGCGTTTCGGCGAGTGGCTCGGCGAATTCATCGCTCCACGCGACGAGCATGAGCGGCTCGTCGCGGTCTGGTTCGCCGAGGTGCTTGGAAGTGAGCGGGTGGGCGCGCTCGATAACTTCTTCGACTTGGGCGGCGATTCGCTGCGCGGCGCGCAGGTCGTGATGCGCGCCAATCTCGCGCTGGGCCTGGCGCTTTCGGTCGAGAGCCTGTTCCGGAGGCCGACCGTGGCCGAATTCGCGGCGGAATTGCGCGCAGGTGCGACATCCGGCGGTGCGTCCGCGCCGCCGCCGATCCGACCGCGCGCCCGCCCGCCGGTCGCATCCTCGGGGCGGCGTTCCTAGCCGTGCCGCGGGTCGGAATCGCTGCCGCTCTGCTGTGCGCGCTCGTCGCGTTTGCGGCGAACGATGCGCTCGCGCAATCGTACCCGTCGCGGCCGATCAAGCTCATCGTCGCACTCGCGCCGGGCGGTCAGAACGACACCATCGCGCGCGTGTTCGGCGACGCGCTGTCCGGCGTCGTCAAACAACCGGTGATGGTCGAGAACCACGCCGGCGCGAGCGGCACGATCGGCGCCAATCTGGTCGCGAAGGCGGCCCCCGACGGCTATACGCTGCTCGTGGGCGGCGCGTTCAATCTCGCGCTCGCTCCCGCGCTGATGAGCAACCTTCCGTACGACGTGGGCAAAGACTTCGTGCCGCTCGGCGGGCTCGCGCGCGTTCCCTACGCGCTGGCCGTGCGCTCCGGCGTGGCGGCGACCACGCTGCCCGAGTTGATTGCGTACGCGCGCGCAAACCCGGGCCGCCTGAGCTACGGATCGAGCGGTGTCGGCAGCAACTCGAGTCTGGCAGTGGAGCTCCTGAAGTCCGCCGCCGGGCTCGATATCGTGCACGTTCCGTATAAAGGCTCGGCCCCGGCCGTCGCGGCGCTCGTGGGCGGACAGATCGACGTCGTGTGCATGGATCTCGCGCTGCTCGCGCCGCACGCCAAAGCCGGTACGCTGCGTCTCGTCGCTGCGGCGAGCGCAACGCGCCCGAGCCTCGCACCCGGACTCGCGACCGCCGCCGAGCAGGGGCTGCCGGCGCTCGTGCTCGAGCCGTGGTACGGTGTCGTCGCGCCGGCGGGTCTTCCCGTAGATGTGCGCGAGAAGCTTGCCTCCGCGATCAATGCTGCCGTACGCATGCCCGAGCTGCGGCGGCGCTTCGAGCAGCTAGGCTACGAGACGATCGTCGATACGCCCGAGGCGTTTGCGGCGCTGATCCGCTCCGAAACGGCCAAATACGCGCGGCTGATCGATGCGGCGAAGATTCCGCGCGATCGGTAGCGTGCGCTTTGGAGAATCAGCCGGCCAGGCCTTGAGAGCGTTTACCCGGCCGCACCCGCGCGTAGCGCGCGCAACTCCGCCTCCAGCGCTGCGATGCGCTCGAGGAACTGCAGTAGCACCGACACGCCTGGCCATCGATGCGTGTCCGATCGCAAGCCCCGCCTCCTGCGGATTGGCATGCTCACAAACCGATTCACAACCGATCCACACCGACACGATGTTGAACAGCTACGGTAGAATCTGATCACCACGCACTGCGCTTCAGCCTGCGGCCAACATCATCGGAATTGCTGTCCAACTTCGTCGGAATAGACGCGAGTAACCGGATTGTCATCTTCGAACCACAAACTCGACCCAGATCGGGCAGCGGCGGGGTAAGGTTGCCCAGGCGGGTCGTTCTCTCCCGTGGCAGATAAGCTCCACATTATCGAAAGTCTCGGCGAGCAGCGCCTCGTTTTGCCGTCGCGTGTCAACGCGGCGCTGGCGGCCAACGACCGGACCAAATATTACTTCACGCTGCTGCAGGCGGCCGTGGCGCATGCCGAGCATCCCGAGCGGCACGCCGCGGATCTTCGCCAGAGCGTCCGGCTTGCGGCGTCACGGACGACGGCGGCGGTGCGCTCACGGCCAGCACCAAGCCTCGGCGCAGGCGAATATCTGATTCCCGGCGCCGCACAGATCGCGGGCACGCTCTTCGAAGACGTCGAGCTGATGCTGCGTCCCCTCGAAGGAGCGCAGAGTCGATTTCTCACGCCGCCTGGATCAGCTCAAGCGGGCGGTCAGGGTTTCCGGCGACAAGGTG
>Ga0335081_10004407_pt1 | contig 22207 bp, 16 predicted proteins | sample Lox_Sample_35_FD_206713 | JGI IMG/M metagenome (GOLD analysis project Ga0335081, IMG submission 206713) | Soil microbial communities from Loxahatchee National Wildlife Refuge, Florida, United States - Lox_Sample_3.5 | ecosystem: Environmental > Terrestrial > Soil > Wetlands | place: USA... | reverse complement strand
GCCTCGGTCTCGACCAGGTAGTCTGTCAGGCCCAGCACCCCGGACGGTGCGAGGCCCACGAACCTCTTCGTCACCGAGTTCTGCACCGTGTTCCACAGCCAGGTGTAGGCCGACACCTTGTCCGTAAAGTTACCCACAAGGTTGTCGACGACAGTAATGTTGTTCGCACCGAATATTCCTTGCAGTGCTGGCAGTTCGGTAGTCGAAACGGGGAGGGCGTCCTGGACACCGGACAGGGTTATCGCCATCTCGAGCTGTGTTGGGAAGAGCGGGTCGTTCGCATCGTACAGCACGACCTTCACCTTCCCCTGCGCATTCGTCACATAACTCTGGAACGCTTCGAGGACGCTATCCTTCGCGCTCGACTTCACATAGGTGTAGCAAAGCCCGTACTTCTGCACGGTGTAGTTCAGCCAAGAATTGTCCTCCGACCCCTCTATCAGGAATATGCTCGGCTGTGTGCGCGCGACTATTCCCTCCAGGGCGGCGAGCGCGAAGTTGAGCGTGGGGTCAGTACCTAGGTTCACGGCGTAGAAGTGACCAGGATAGGGCGACTTCGGAAAGACGCTCGGCAGAGCTGCTGCGTTCGCACTTTCAGAGCCGTTCGATGCGTCGCCCGCTGCCGAGACTGCCGGGGAACGAGCTAGAGCGGTCGGGCTCGCGAAAGCAAGAAAACCTGAAGTCAGCAACATAAGAAGCACAGCCCACCTCAGTGCGCCTGGCACTCCTTCCGACCGAATCCAACTATATAGCGGCAACGGCCGTCAGGAGGTGTGGTAGATGACGAACTATTTAGATTTTGCATGAAGAATAAGGGGAAAGAGTTATGTATACTCACGGAAATGTGATACAGACCTCCAGGAACCTCCCTTCGAGAGAATCTGCATAACCTGAGCGTTCCAAGACCCAGATAAGACTACCACCTCCAAGACTATCCGAAGCGCTTCTCAGCTGGTCGCCGTCAGGCGCTCCGTAGGCATCCATCGCTGACCGAGGTCATCAGCTGAACGGGGCCGCTCTGAAGAAGAGGTCTATCTTCCCCTTGGGGGTTGTATTGTCTTCCCAGATCACATAGACGTGGGTGCTAGAGGCGCTTATGGCCCGTTCCTGGTGGCCGTAGTGTATGACCCCTGCAGATCCCAAGTCGTTGCTTAGGTTCTGGACCGGCGCGAGGGTGTGACCGTAGTCGCTGCTTGAGGTGAAGTACTCCTGGAAGTGCCCGGTCGAGCTGTCTGACCACGTGATGAAGACCCAGCTGCCGACCGCGGTTATGGATCCGAACGAGTTCTGCTTCTTCTGAGTGGTGCTCGTGAGGTCCACCTTCGAGCTCCAGGTGGCACCGCCGTTGTTGGTGTACCTGAAATAGAGGTAGTCCACGCCACCGGGACCGTACTCGTGCAGGACCACGTAGGCGTTGCTCCCGTTGGTGTTGCTGGCGGCCATGAACGGCTCATGACAGTTTAGGGCGTCGTTGCAAATGTTCGTCGGCGCGCCCCAGGAGGTACCGTTGTTACTGCTGACGCTCACCATTACCTGGTAGTTCGAGGAGCCACTGGTCCTGTAGATCCAGTAAGCGTAGGCGTACGCACCTCCAACCGCAATGACTGGCTCCCTGATGTTCCCTTTGCTGATGGCGGAGAGATCATAGTTGTGCAGGAAGCTCAGGCCGCTGTCCTGGCTGACGCTGACGAACACGTTCCTGGTTCCCGTGGTCCAGTCCGAATACACCACGTACACGTTGTTGGCGTAGCACTCGACCTCCTGCTCGTTCCCGCGCTGAACGGTGTCGTTGGCCTGGAGGTTGATCGTTGGTCCCCAGGTCTCGCCCTGGTTCTGGCTCGCCCTGAAGAACATCGTTTCCGCCGCCTTGCTGTTGTTCTGCGCCCGCGATGTGCTATTTACCCAAGCGACGAAGACAGATGACCCGCAGGCCGCGATCTTCGGCTCGATCGCAGGGAACGGGCTTATGACAGTCGCAGGGCCGAAGGTCGCGCCGTCGTCCGTGCTCGACCTGACGACGACGAGCTGGCTACCTCCTGTCCTGTCGAGCCAAGTCACGTACACGTCGTTGCCCGAGGCCGCCAACTTCTGGAGAACGTTGGGTCCAGCGTCGTTGCTCATTATCATTACCGGCCCCCAGGAGCTGCCGTTGTCGTTGCTGGCCCTGAAGAAGATTGTCTGAGCTCCCTTGTACGGCCCTCCCCAGGTGACGTAGACATTCGGGCCGGCCGAGGCTATGGCGTGAGGGTCGTCGATGGTGTTGTTCCCCTTGTTCGTGCTGAGATTGACGGTGGCCCCAAAGGACAGCGAGGAGCTTCCAAACGCCGTCTGAATGGGGACAAGAAGAAGAACAGCAAGCATGAGCCCGGCTATGGCTGCTTTCCTGAAGTGAAACACGAGGGCCACTCCCTGTGGCCATATTTAAGTCGTTTAAGGATTGCCTAACAGGTAAGGGTCATCTTGCCCTGCTAAAGCAGGATCGCATGGTCGAAAAATTGTCGAAAGGGCGACTAGACAAACGTGCAGATTACGCTGCCTCTGCCAGCGGATTGATCGACCCACACCATGAGAATCGAAGCGGTCGACGCGGTCTGGTCGTTGAGCCGCACCTGGGAAGCCTTGCCGTCGTTGCTCACGTTCTGAGGCGATCCCCAGCTCATCCCGCCGTTGAGGCTGGTCGAAAGATATGCGTCCGTAGCTTTTCCGTTGGCGACAGTCCCAATCCAGGCGATGTACACGCTGGACGACCCAGCCCGGGTCGCGATGCGCGGCGAGGTGGCGTTTACTCCTTGAGGGCTGACTGCGCTGGCGCCGAAGAAGGACGCCCCGTTGTTGGTGCTCGTTGCCTCCATGACAACACTGCTGTGTGGCCCTGAGAGCGTCCATATGACATAGATGCTGCTTGTCATGCCGTTGGTGCTTGCGGCGATGCTTGGGTTAGTCGAGGAACCCAGGTTGCGACTGACAACCTGTGCGCTGGACCAAGTCGAGCCGCTGTCGCTGCTTGATGAGAGCATTATCTGGTTGGTGCCCGTCGAGCTGTCCTGCCACGTCACGAACACCTCATTTCCGCTCGGCCCTGAGACTGCCGCTATGGCGGGTTGGATTGCCTGACCTGCGTCGTTGCTCAGGTTGATAGGAGTGCTGAAGGTCGCGCCGTCGCTCCTACTGACGCTGAAGCGGATCTGGGTGGACACCGAAGTCGTGCTCTGCCAGGCGATGTAGACCACCCCTTGGCTAGCAGTCATCACTTGGTTGACCGAGTAACCCGCCGCCTTGCTCACGTCCACAGGGAGGCCCCACAGGGTTCCGTTGTCGTGACTCGCGATGAACATTATCACGGCCCCGTTGAAGCTCTTGTCGGTCCAGCTGACGAAGACGTCACTCCCGCTCACCACCAGACGGGAAGAATCGGATCTGAACGAAGGAGAGCTGAGGTCTCTCGGGTACGTCCATGTAACGCCGTAGTTGTGACTCGCTATGAACTCGACTACCCTGCGGCCCTGCTTTGAGAACTGCGTCCAGGTCACGTAGACGTTCGGGCCAGACGCTGCGACATGTGGGTCCTGAGACCTCGACAGCGAGAGCGCGAAAGGCGACCCCCAGGTGGCCCCCGAGTCCTTGCTGATTGAAGCGAATATTCCGCTCTTCGTCCCGTTCAGCCAGACCGCGTACACATGGCTGCCGCTGACGGCGATGTGAGGGCTGCTGGCGGGCCCGGAGCCGTTGCTGACGTCCGTCGAAGCGGCTGCGACCAGCTGAACAGATGCGGTCAGCAGCAGCGCCGCGACAATGGCCAGCGAAGCGGCCCTGACAAAGCGTATCATGGGCGCGCCGCTTCCCGCCCTCTATATAACCGTGAAGTGGATTCCCTAACCTGTTAGGAATGCCAGGACGACAAACAGACTCCGGTTTGCTTCAGCGAGAGCGATGCTTATAACCAGTTCAAGCCCGGCCTGTCGGCGCTTGGGCAGCGAGGATTCCGAACGAACGAGGGGAAGGACCCACCCATGACTATTCTTCCACTGCTGATTCCGGTGGTGGTGTTCATCCTGGGGGTCGTGACGGGAGGGTTCTCGAACGTTACGAGCGGAGGGGCAGGGATCTTCACGATATACTTCTTGACGAACTTCCAGGGGATGGCGATCCAGGAGGCTACGGGCACGGTGCTCGCTGCGTCGACTCTGATCGTCCTCATCGGCGCGATCTCGTTTTATCGGAAAGGTCAGGTCAACTCTCAGCTCGCGGTGACCGTCGGCCTTTCGGGAGTCGTCGGCGCTTTCCTCGCCGCACGGTGGGCCTCCTCCATCCAGTCGTCCACTCTTGAGGAGGCGTTCGGCGGGTTCACGCTGGTGCTCGCCTGCTACACCTCGTACAGGTTCACATCGGAGTGGCGGCGTCGAAAGAGGACGGGCGCGCTCCCCGAGATCCAGACCACGGCGACCGCGCCGGTCACCGCCAGTCTCCCCAGCCAGTCAGGCGTGACGACCGTGACCGCATCTCGGTGGGCAGGCACGGACCCGCTGGCGCTTCTGGTGCAGATACTGAAGGGCGTGCTCATCGGAGTAGCCACGGGCCTCTTTGGGGTCGGACTGGCGAGCCTGAGTATTGTCCTGTTCATGATACTGTTCAAACTCGACCTGAAGGTGATACTGGGGACCAGTCTCTTCGCTTCCTTCTTCAGATACCTCGGGGGGTCGCTGGGCTACCTCACCACCGGCCAGATCGATCCGCTCTTCTTTGCAATCCTCGTGGTCGGCGGTGGGATCGGGAGCGTAGCGGGGGCCAGGATAGTCCTCGGTACAGGACGGGGTTCGAAGGAAATCTACATCAAGCTCATCGTGGTCGGGATGCTGATATTCATAGGCTATGAGTTCCTGCTGAAGCATCTGATATAGTGGCTTAGTATGAAAGGAGTAGAGCGTCCATGAATCCATACGCGACTGAGAGCCCTCCGTGGGGTGTGCCGGCGACCGGCCCGGCCGGACTGCACTCTTCGGAGAACCATAGCGGTTTGGCCGACCGCGGGTCAGGGGCCCCGGTGGATGCCTCAGCGTTGGGGCCAAGAGAGGGACGGTCAGTGAACGGAGCCGGCCCCCAGGAGAATCGGACGGGTCCCAGCGTCGTCGCAGGGCCCTCCCGGTCTAGCGGGAGATCTCACGGGAGGAGCGCGAGGTCTTGGTGGAGGTCTTGAAAACGGCAAGCGGGAGCGCCCACCCTCGCGTGATGGTAATCGGGTTGGACGGGGCGACATTCGACCTGATCCAACCCCTGATGGACGCAGGGAAGATGCCGAACCTCGTCAAGATGGCCTCGGAGGGCGTCAAGGCCAAGCTCCGCTCAACCATCCTGCCACTCTCACCGCCCGCTTGGACATCGTTCCTCACCGGCAAGAACCCGGGGAGCCACGGGATCTACGACTTCGCCGTGAGGGCGGAGGGGTCATACGAATTCCGGCCCACCACCTCTCTCGACCAGAAGTCTCGGACGATGTGGGATGTCGTCGGGGAGAACGGCGGCCATTCGCTGATGGTGAACGTGCCACTGACCTATCCGCCGACGGCGTTTCGCGGGTCGATGATCTCGGGCTTCCCAACTCCCACCGAGCTCGGCGACTGGACTCATCCCCCGGAGCTCCTCAAGAAACTCGAGAAGCAGTTCGGCTCGGTAAACATCCACAAGCCCAAGGTGCTCTACCGGAAAGGGAGGGAACGAGAAATCACCGACGAGACCAATCAGATAACGAAGCTGCAGACGCGCGTGGTCAAGTACCTCATGGACGACTCGGACTGGGACCTGGCCGTCTCGGTCTTCGACGCGACCGACGTCATCGGCCACTACTTCTGGGCGTACCTCGACCCCAAGCACCCGAAGTACGACCCCAAGATGGCCGGTCCGGTGAGAGAGATGGTCGAGGAAGTCCACGTCGAGCTCGACCGGGCCATAGGCGACCTTAGCGCGGCAGTCGGGCCCGACACTCTGAAGCTCGTGATGTCGGACCACGGGTTCGGGCCGGTCTACTACGGCGTCTACATCAACAACTGGCTCCTGCAGGAGAGCTACATGAAGTTCCGGCGCGACCTGGCGGTGAGGGCGAGGTACTTCGCATTCAGGCACGGCCTGAACGTCTACAACCTCCTCAGGCTGGCGAGGAAGCTCCGGCTCGTGAAGAGCATAGAGTCGGCGTACTCTGCAAAGTCCATGGCGCTCAGATTCCTTGACCTGATCTCGCTGAGTCTCAAGGACATCGACTGGGCACAGACGACGGTATACTCGGCGGGTAACATGGGTCAGCTCTACCTCAACCTCGAGGGACGGGAGCCGAACGGGATCGTAAAACCGGAGGACGCGAAGCGGCTTGTCGCGGAGTTGGTGGCCAAGATCAAGGCGCTTGAAGACCCGGCAACCGGGAAGATAATGTTCGACGCCGTCTTCGCCGGAGAGGATGTGTTCAGAGGGCCCCAGTCGGCCGTCGGACCCGACGTCGTCTTCTTGGACCAGCAGATGATCTATGCGGCGCACAGGATGTTCGAGCTCGGCAGCAGCAGGCTCGTCACCCCCCACCCCATCTACTCCGGCAACCACAAGATGGAGGGGATTCTCCTGGGCTCTGGTCCGCAGGTGAAGCGGAACGGGGCCCCCGACGGCTTCATCCCGAACCTGATAGATCTGGCCCCATCCATACTCCGCGTCCTAGGCTGCCCGCTGCCAGGCGGGATGGACGGTCGGGCCCTCGACGAGCTCTTCGTATGGCCGGAGACCACAGGGCGCCCTGGATGGGCTCCGGAGTCGGCGCGGATACAGCAAACGATCAGGAAGCTGAGCTCCCAGCGTTCGATATAGGCCCCCTGGGCGCCTCCTCTCGAGTGAATCGTTCAACCTTTAAAAACGCAAGTGAATTCCGCTGACAGACGATTGAGCGACACCGGGCCCACGCCGCGACGAGGGGTGCCGAACCGGCTCCTCGGATGGTTCGCGGACCGGGCAGACTACTTCGCGGTAATCATCGCCTACGTGTTGCTCACGATCCTGTTCACCTGGCCGCTGGCGGCCAATTTCACGAGCTTCGTGAACGGCAACGTGATGGACGTGTTCCACGAGCTGTGGTATCTGCACGTGGACTACACCGCGCCGCTAGGCCCGTTCTTCCTGCTGAGGACTTCGAACATCCTCTACCCGGTCGGGGTGCCGATGTACTTCCAGGTCATGTCGCCCCTCCACGCCATCATCGGGGCCCCAATCTACTACCTGTTCGGGCTCGTGACGGCCTACAACTTCCTCTACATGTTCACGTTCGCCGCGTCGGCTTTCACGACGTATCTTCTCGTGCTCTATCTGACCAAGAACAAGTACGCGGCCTTCTTCGCGGGGATAGCCTTCGGGTTCGCGCCGGTCCACACCGCCCAGGCCACGGCCCACCTCAACATCATGGCCTCGGAGATGCTGCCTCTCTTCGCGCTCTTCTTCGTGAAGATGTTCAAGGAGCGCAGCGAGCGCAACGGAATCTACGCCGGCCTCCTACTGGCCCTGAACGCGATGCTGGACCTTCACTTCCTCCTCCTGTCAGCGATAATCATCGTCTCGTTCCTGCTGTACTACCTGCTCGCTTCGTGGAGGTCGGTGCTGAACAAGGCGTTCATAATCCGAGTCGCGATCATGCTCGGGGTAGCGGCTTGCCTTGGGGTCATCGCCTTCTACCAGACGCTCGTGGGTCTCTTCTTCTCGCCCGCCTCCCAGGGCGCGCTGGCCGCGGCTACGCTGCTCGGCCACACCCACAGGAACCCGGACATCCTGCAGTTCCTCCTTCCCGGCCCAGAGAACCCGATACTGGGGAAGTACACCGCCTCGATCTTCCTGAACTTCCAAACGTTCGGTCAGGTCAGGACCTACATAGGGTACACGGTTCTCGCCATGGCGGCAGTGGGCCTCGCCGTCTGGAAGAAGCGGCGCGAGGTCTTCCTCTGGGGCTTTCTCGCCGTGGTCGCGTTCCTGATCTCCCTCGGACCCAATCTTGAGTTCAACGGGCAAACGACCCCCCTTCAGGGCGTCTGGACCTACCTCTACTACCTGGTCCCGTTCTTCAAGTCCTTCCGCACGCCGTACCGCATCGACTACGATGTCGCTCTCGCAATGGCGGTCATGGCGGGATACGGCATAGCCATGATAATGGCGAGGCTGGACAGGGGGAAGCCCGGGCGGTCGTGGACGCTCACCCTGAAGAAGGTCCTGGTCCTTGCAATCATCTGCAGCTTCCTGGTGGTCGAGTTCCTCCCGATCCCGTACCAGGAGATGAACGCGCAGATTCCGCCGGCCTACACGCAGATCCTCGCCAACGACCACTCCAGCTACGCGGTCCTGGACGTCCCCGCCTACGTCGGGAACGACGTGTACCTCTACTATTCGACGGCCTACGGGATGCCCACGATAACGGGCCACGTCAGCAGGACGCCGGACTCGTCGCTGATATTCGTCAACGCCGCTCCTTTCATCGACCAGATGGGGCAGTTCATCAAGAATCCCCGGAAGGGGACCGCTGACATCTTCAACCAGTCCGTCAACATCCAGGTCCTCGCGCCCTACATTCTGAGCCAGTACAACATCAAGTACGTCGTCGTCCACAAGGACCTCATGCCCTTCGGCCTCTACAACAACACAGTAACGTTCCTCAGCAGCTCGCTCGGGTTCCCGATATACAACGACAGCCTCACGACCGTCTTCCGCGTAGACACGTCCTCGGTCGGCCTCTACCAGTATCTGCAGGCGTCGAACTCAACCTACCTGGGAATCCTGACGGGCGACTGGAACTCGTACGGCGCCTTCGGGGCCCACGCGAGGACCATGGCCGAGAGCGCAGGCATCGATATCTTCAATCAGGTCGGAAGGTACGCTCAACTACAGTTCGACGCGAAGGGGGTCACCGGTAACTACCACCTGCAGATCCAAGTCAACGGCGTGAACGTGGGGTCGTACCTGATTGTGAACGGAACCTACGTCGAGTACACGACGCCGTTCATCTTCCTGCAGCAGGGGTACAACTCGGTTGTGTTTACCTCGACAGAGGGCTGCAGGGCGGCCTCCGCGGGCGGGACGGCGACTCTGGCTCCCACAGTAACGTGCGCGTCAGTGGACTTCCACGCGGTGGATCTCGAGTTCGCGAACGCGAGCTGATTCCCCAAACAGGCTGTCAGGGTACAGCTGCGGACGGCGAAGCGGGCGCCGAGCTGCTCAGTTCACGGCGGCGCACAAAGAGCACGATCAGAAGAAGCGCCACCAAGGCCAGTACAACCACGAGTACGATCGTGGTGAGCTTAGGGTAGACGTACGGGTAGACTATCTGCGAGAAGAAACCGTTGGGGGCGGTGTAGGAGAGCACGACAGAGTGGAAGCCCGCTGGGATCGCGAAGACCGTGTATTCTGTGGTGGAAGACGAAGTGGTCGTGGCCTGCACCGCAGCCCCGTCAACAATTACGCTCACCGGCGTTGTAGTCATGTTGTTCGGATAAATCAGGACGAAGTAGTCCGTGCCCCCAAGCAGACCCATTGTGCTGAACGTCATCTGGCTGTTCCCCGGCGTGCTGCGAAAGCCCAGCGGCAGAGCGTTGGACACGATGGTCAACTGAGGGACGAATTCCGAGGCGAGGTATGGTCCGACCGCGTAATAGCTCGCCGGTGATATCGGGTAGGTCTCATTCGTAAGATTGTAGGTCGACACCAGATCCAAAGGACTCTCACCCGCGACCGCCACCGTGGTCATGTCAGTGGGCTTTGAGATCTCCAGAGTCGCGTGGAACGTGCTGTTGGTGGTTACGAGCTCCTGGGGCGACACCTGGCCGTTAAGCGAGGCTTGGACCAGATAGGAAGGCCTGGCCAGAGTGGAAGGGGAGCCAGACTTTGTCGGCACACCGGAGACCTGGTTGATCAGGACGGGCATCGTCACCGTGCCCCCGGGCCCCGTCAGGAGGGTGTAGTCGATGGCTCCAGTCGACCTGTCCATGAGCGTGACGTTGGCGCCAGCTGCCTGAGATGCTGGAGACTTGAACGCGACGGAAACTCCCATTATTCCGTAGACGCTGTAGGAGCCGCTGTGCTGGGCGGTGAGGCACGAAGGCCCAATCGGGCTGGTGCACCCAGATATGGTGACGTTGTAGAAGTTCCCGTAGGTTACGCCGTTCCCGAAGACCAGCGTCGAACCCACGTTCGAGGCCTGGATTCGAGAGTTGTACGCGTCAAGTTGGTAGGCCAGCGTCTTGAAACTGGACGACGGAGTGTTGATCACCGAGTTCTCCAGAAGCACGACCCTGCCTGACCTCAGAGCTACCGAGCCGGTGTTGTTGAGCATGACGAGACTGCTCCGGCTTATCGTGAGGTAGTTCGGGTAGTTGATCGCGGTGGCCCCCAGCGTGAGGGCCTGAGAGAACGAAAGAGACTGCAGCGAGGAATCGCTCACCGTTGTATTCCCTGCCGCTGAAAGGCCCAGCGCAGACGAATGGGCTATGCCGCTCTCCTGGTCCTGGCCCGCGAGGAGGCGACTGCCCGCCACGGCGAGGTTGCCCGCAGCCGTGATGTTGAGGTCCGAGAAAGAGTTCGGCGGGAACCCGTAGGCCTCTCTGCTGGTCGAGATCAGCGTGCTGCCAGTCACGGTCACCTGGCCGCCCTCGAGATAGAGGGTCGCCACGGGAGTCGCGGCCTGAGACGCGACGTCTGCGGTTATGCTTGAGTCGACCACGCTCAGGCTCCTGCTCCCGTAGAGGTCGAGGACAGTTGAAGCCGAGCTCCCCGAAATCAGACTGGCATCGCCTATGACGGTGACCGACGTTGCGGAGGTCGCGTTACCCACCTGTATCTGCAGCGCGCCGTCGGACTGGACCTTCGACCCGAGGATGAGCGTCTTGAAGGCCGAAAGGCTGACGTTCTTCGTGTAGGCGAGCGACACCAGAGAGTTGAACAGGAGCAGCTTTGACCCGCCCACCGAAAGCTTCCCCACTGCTACGGGCGGGATGGGGAAGGTCGTGGTCGACGTCGTGGTGGATGTGACGGTGGTCGTGGTCGTCGCAGACGAAGTGGTGGTGATCGTCTTGTTCAGCACGGGCGCTATCGTCTGCACGGCGAGAGTGGACGAGTTCAGAACAACGGTCGACATGTCATGGGCCACGAAGCTGATCGGGGTCACCGTGGATGACTCGTTCGCCTCGAAGACCGCCGCGTTGGCCATGATGACGCTGGCGTCTGCGAGCGAGGAGCCTCGGGTGAGCTGCACGGAGGCGTCCTGGAGCGCTTCCATCATCCCGACGCCGTTGGAGAACGAAACCGAGGATGCGACGAGCGCCAGTGTAGCGGTCTGGTTGACCAGAAGCAGGCTGCTCGTCCCGTTGCCGTCCACAACCAGCGAGGAGTTCACCATCGTAAGCGAACCACTCCCCGTGACAAAGACGTTACCCACGTGGTGGCAGCTCAGGTTAGCCCAGCGCACGGCCGTGGAGACGGTGAAGGGGCCGTTGGCGGGGCAGGACCCCGACGGAGTCGAGGTCGCGTCTATCCGTTGAACCGAGGCAGTGACCATGGCGAAGGAGAGGAGCAGGGCGACTACAGCGACGACCGCGAGTCTCAAAACAGAATCTTACGCCCGACTGCCGAGGACGCTATAAATGTCTAACTGTGGTTTTGATAGTAAGGAAGGCCGCGCGGCCCTGGAGCCTATGGGCTCGGCGGAGGGGGGAGGCTGGGCTCAGCGGGCCCTGTCCATCAGCGAAACGCTGGGCGTCCTGTAGATCTTGCTTCTCCCGTCCTCAAAGCTGCTGTGCTCCGTGATGAGCTTGTGAAGGAGCAAGTACTCCACCGCCTTCTGGATCGTCCTTCTGGGGAGCTGGCTGGCTGCGGCAATCCCCCGCTGGTCAATCGGCTGGTAGTGCCTAATCACGAATAGCACGAACTTGACCGAGGGCCCGCCGGAGAGGGGCTCCTTGCTCCTCTTCACCCTGAAGGTCTCGAACCTCAGGCCCAGCCTCTCCGACTGCAGGGAGGCGATGGACGCGAGCGCCACGTTGCCCAGGTTCACGTCGGGGCCGAACTCCGCTATCAGGGCGTCCTGCTGGTTCTCGAGAGGCGCTTCGAAGACGAGGTCCCTGTGGTCGAACGCATCGGTGATAGCGCGGAGTAGGTTCCACCTTATCTCGCCCTCTGAGTCGTAAATCCCGACGTCCCGCCCCCTCGCCCTGCCCTCCAGGACCACCTTCCTCGGCTCCAGGGCGAGGGCCGTTCCGATCTGAGAGATCGTCTCCGGCAGAGATAGCTGGGTGGCGGGGTCCTTCTTTCCGACCGCGACCAGGTAGTCGAGACCCCTCGACTTTACCGCCCTTACGATTCTGGCCTTCTGGTCTTTCGTCATGTCGATGATGCCGTCCGAAATCTCGATGGTGTCGAAGCCCAGGCGCTGTGCCTTGTCCAAGATGGCGTCGGTGCGATTCTGGAAGAAGAAGTACTCGAGAAGCGTCCCGGAGAGCGAGACGCTGATGCCGTGCCTCTTGTAGAACTTGACCCTTGAGATTATCGAGTCCTCCCTCCAGACGAGCGGCAGCCCCCAGCCAATCTCCACGATGTCGACGTAGCTCGACGCCTGGTCGAACTCGGACTCCACGAGTCCCGACAGCCTGTCGAGAACCATGGTCAGTCCGCTCGTCCTCCGCTCTCGCTTTGCGTCGGCGGGTCCCGGAGAGGATATCATCGGTACGCGCACCCTCGGTCACCATATCTAAGCATTGCGCAAAAAAGCGACGTCGGCGCCAGGACAATGGGCAAAAGATGCGCAGAGCCTGGCGATTCTGCGCCCAGCCCGCCTTTTAAATACCCGAACCTGTAAGGTCGCAAAACAGGCACCAAGAAAGTGATTCTCGGTCTCGACGTCCTCGTCTTTCTCGCGCTGCTGTCTCTTGCCGCATCGTTCGTGAACGGCGCCCTCGGATACGGTTACTCCAGCCTCTCCACCCCCCTGGCTATCCTTGTGGTGGTAAACAGGATCATCAACCCGGTGTACGTCGGGGTTGAGGCATGTACGAACACGGTGATGCTAGGCGTTTCCGGAAAGGCGAACATCAAGGCAACATTCAGGAGAGTCCTGCCCGTAATCGCCGCGCTCATCCCGGGCGTAATAATAGGAAGCCTGGTTCTCTCCTTCGTTACGCCTGCCTGGGCGAGACTCCTCGTCTACGCTCTAATCCTCCCGTTGATACTGCTTCAAGCCGCGGGTCTCAGGAGGCCGATCAAGTCAGAGCGGGCCGCGGGCCTTCCACTGGGACTCGGCACAGGGCTGCTCTACTCGATCACGACCATATCCGGTCCGCCGATAGCGCTCTTCTGGAACAACCAGGGGCTCCCCAAGAACGAGTTCAAGGCTGCCATCGCGCAGGTCAGAATCGCCGAGTCCTACGTGACGTGCCTTTCGTACTACTTCCTCGGGCTGTTCACCGTAACCAGCTTCCAGCTCTTCACCTACATCGCGCCGCCCGTCCTGCTGGGAATCCCGCTGGGATACTTCATCGTCAAGCGACTCAACCTTGAGACGTTCCGGAGAATGTGCATGAGCTTCGACGCCTGGATCGTAGGCTACGGGCTGGCGGTCGTCATCGGAAGCCTGTTCGGCCTGCTCAACGTCGGCTACGCAATCTGGGCCACGGTAATCGGCATCGACCTCGTGCTGCTCAGGCGGTTCTTCCGACAGAGGCGCATGATCGCGCCCAAGATAGCAGAGGGAGCCGGCGGGCTTGAGCCCCCGGAATCGCTCGTGGGCCCCGCCAGGGCGACTAGCGCTGGATCCTCCGACTCCAAGGTCGAGAAAGCTTAAAACGATTTTCGCGCGACGCTGCGACCGCCTTGTCTGTGAAACCTTTCCAGGTCATGGTGGCCGTCGACAGCTCGGAGTACAGTCAGCACGTGGCTGAGGTGGCTTCGAGGCTCTTCCAGAGGAAGGACGCGCGAGTGCTGATCATCAGCGTCGTAGAGCGGCCCTCGGGTCCCGGCAACGAGCCCGGACTGGAGCCCGAGGTGATGAAGGCCGAGCAAGACGAGTACGTGGCGCTTCACGCGCGCCTATCGAAGGAGTTCTTCGCCGTCCTTGATCCGGCAGCGCAATCGTTGATCGTGGAAGGGGCTCCGGCCAAGGTGATATGCGAACGCGCAAGTGCCCTGGGCGTGGACGTGATAGTGATAGGAACGAGAGGCAGGGGCAAGCTCACCAGCGCGATCCTGGGCAGCGTCTCCGAGGACGTGATCCACAACGCGCCCGCGCCGGTCGTGGTCGTGAAGAAGCCGAGCTAGGCGCAAGCCAACCGCGCGAGCCGAACGCCCCGGAACCGTGCCGGCGACGGCGGCGGACGCGAAAGATCCGCCCCAGCCGAGGAGGTGCGGGAAAGCGCCGACTTCCGATCGCAGGAGGCCCTGGTTCCATCCTGCCGCCGAAAGAGACATAATCTCGCAGTGGCGTCGCGTGGCGTCGTGTCATGAACATAGGATATGTGCTTCTAGACGGCTGCGCTGACCGGCCCGTCCCCCGGTTGAATTACACGACGCCCCTGGAGGCTGCGGCCACCCCCAACCTCGACAAGGTGGCGTCCACCTCACGCCTGGGCAGGGTGATAACGGTGGGGAGGAACATCTCGCCGGAGTCGGACATAGCGGTATTCAACATGCTCGGCTATTCTTTCGACAGCGGATATCCGGGCCGCGGGGTGGTCGAGGCCGTGGGCGCAGGTCTCCGGTTCGAAGATGGCGACCTCGCGCTCAGGGCAAACCTGGCGACGGCAAAGGGCGAAGCGATCCTCGACCGAAGGGCCGGAAGGAACCTCTCGCAGGAGGAGGCGAAGAGCCTGGAGAGGGAAATCAACTCCATCAAGATCGAGGGGGCCAAGCTCGAATTCAGGGCAACCGTCTCCTACAGGGGGGTCCTGGTCTTCCACGCGAGCGAGCCCCTCTCCGCCGAGGTGACCAACACGGACCCGGCATACAACAGGGTCGGCGGCTTCGGGGCTGCCAGGGCCACCAGGAAAGGGGAGAAGATACTGAAGTCGAAGCCCGAGTCCAGGTCGAGGCCGGCGGAGCTGTCGGCGAAGCTCGTCAACGAATTCACGGCCATGGCTCTGGAGGTGCTGGACCGCAGCGAAGTGAACGCCGAGAGAGCGAGGCAGGGGAAGCTCCCGGCGAACTGCGTCCTCCTCAGAGACTCCGGAGACCACCTGCCCTCCCTTCCCAGCTTTGAGGCGACGTACCATCGCAGGGGCGTCGCGCTCGTGGAGATGCCGGCGGAGGTGGGAATCGCCAAGCTTCTGGGCATGAAGATGGTGAAGCTCGAAGACAGGAACGACCTCAGGAAGAAGGCGGCCGTCTTCGACGGCGAGCTCTCGACTGACTCGATAGTCTACGTCCACCTCAAGGGCCCCGACGAGTTCGGGCACGACGGCGACGCTCTGGGCAAGAGGCGATGCATCGAGGGAATCGACCGGGATTTCTTCAGCAGCGCGGCGAAGAGGCTCGGGGACACGACCATTGGGGTCTCCTGCGACCACGCGACGCCGTGCACTCTCGCCATGCACTCCGTTGACCCGGTCCCGCTCCTGATCACTACGAAGGCCCGGGGCGACGGCCTCAGGTTCACGGAGAGGAACGCCGCCCGAGGCTCCCTGGGTATGATGCGCGGCAGGGGCGTCCTCGCGGCCGTGGTCGCGTCGTCCTCTGCGAGGATCAGACCCCGTAGCGCTTGAAGAGACCGACGGCCCGAACCGCCGTGGCGATTGCGTCCTCAATGCCCGCGCCCATCTTGAAGGTGTTCGTGACCCGGTTCCCCACCACAGCGAAGAGGGCGCCGGTCTTCAGCCCGTAGATCCTTCCGAGTGTGAAGATCGTGGACGACTCCATCTCGAAGCAGAGCACCCTGGCCTGTTGGAGGTCCCTGAGCAGGGCGCCGCTGCGCGACGGCAGATAGCCACCGTAGCCCTCCCTGCCCTGCCCCACGTAGAACGAATCGGTCGAAGCGGCCAGCCCCACCAGGGCCTTCTTCTTGAGCGACGCAGCCGCGTCTCGGAGCGCCATGACGACTTCGGGTGTCGCGGCGGCCGGGTAGCCGTCCATGGCGTACTCTTCGCTGGCACCGTCCAGGCTGACGGAAGCGTCGGCTATCACCAGCGTCCCCACCTTGGCGCCCGCCTGTATGGCCCCGCAGGTGCCCACTCGAATCATCACCTTCACCCCGAGCCTCGCGAGCTCCTCCACCGCGATCGCGGCCGACGGCCCACCGATTCCGGTGCTGAGGGCCACAACGTACTCCTTCCCCAGGTAACCGCCGTAGCTGACGTACTCCCGGTGCGCCCGGAGCGGCGTCGGGTCCCTGAAGTGCTTCGCGATCTGAGGAACCCTCCCCGGGTCCCCCGGGAGGAGCGCGATCCTGCCCACCTCGTCCTTCTTCAGGTCGATGTGATACAGCCTGCCGCTGTCGCTCCTGGGCTCTACCGCCAACTCATCACCATCGTACCGCGGCAGTCTCGACCTGATGATATCAACCGTTTCCCTCTGGCTCACGGAGGCGGCTCATAGCAGCTCCTGCACCTCGGCTCGTAGATCTCCTTGCCCCCCACGACTATCGTGGGAGAGTCCTTGGGGGCGGGCTTGCCCCCTATCAGCCTCTGGGTCCGCGTGGCCTCGCTTCCGCAGACCACGCACACGGCGCTCAGGTACCTCACCCTGTCGGCTCGCGCCGCCAGCTCCATGGTGTTGGCGAACGGCTCGGCCTTGAAGCTCATGTTTAGCCCGCATGCTATCACGAGCTTCTCGGACGCCAGGTCGTCCAAAAGACGCACGATCTTGTCCGGGAAGAACTGGACCTCGTCGATCCCGACGACGTCGATCTTCCCCTTCGAGACGAGCCTGGGGATCTTCTCGATTCCATCCTCGCTCGCGTGAATGAGGTAGGCCGCGTAGTGGAGGCCGTTGTGAGTCACCACGTCCTTCACGCTGTACCGCTTGTCGAAGGAGGGCTTGAAGATGGCGCCCTTCCTCTTGGCGTAGACCTCCCTCTCGACGAGCCTGATCAGCTCCGAGGTCTTTCCCGAGAACATGGGGCCGATGATGACTTCGAGCGTCAATATACGGCCTCACGGCCAGCCGGCCCGTTCTATTAGGCTTGCCGAAACATGTGGACGAGGTCCCCGAACTCGGAGCCGCGGCGAATCGCCCCCGGCAGCCTGCCGTACTCCTTGAACCCCGCCGAGCGGTAGAGCCGGAGGGCGCGCCCGTTGGTGGCGAAGGCCTCCAGAGTCACGAGCCTGATCCCCGCCTTCTCGGCCCTGTCGAGCAGGGTCTCTATCATCGCTCTCCCCAGCCCGATGCCTCTGTACTCCGGTAGGATTGCGATTCCGAACCGCCCCACGTGGCGGACGTCGCCGGCCCTGGACCTGCGGACCTCGCAGTTGCCTACGATCATCCCGTCCGCCTCGGCGGCTACGTCCACGACCAGCCTCTTCCGCATCCCGTCCAGGAGGCCGTCGAGGAACTTCTTCTCCTCGGCCCTGCTTATCCTGCGGTCCATCAGGATGCCCAGCGAAGGATTGCGCCTCTTCTCGTTGACGAGCGAGTTCGCGAAGCGCCAGGCGCGGTCGAGGTCAGTCTCCCTGAGAGGCCTTAGCGTGACCACCGAGCCGTTCTTCAACCTTCGACGCCCGTACGTCTGGCCCTTGGCCACAGCTTCGAACTCGAATCGAGAACCTATGAACCTTTCAGTGGAGGCAGTTACCGCCCTCGTCCATGAAGAGCTCTTCGATGGTCTGACCCTTCCTCACGACGGAGTAGTTGCCCTTGGAGTCCCTCATCAGGACGCTAGGCCTGGGCTGACTGTGGAACGGCATGTTCATCACCAGCGCGTAGGCGCCAACCTCCCTGAAGACGACCAGCTTCCCGACCTCCGCGTCCCCCAGCCGGGACCTGCTCGAAGTGGGGAAGACGTCCAGCGGGTCGCAGAGCCTGCCGACCAGCACGGTCTTCTGCATTGCCGGCTTGCCGCCGGGAACGACCTCGACGGGGTATTCGTGCCTCAGTAGGGCGGAGTCGAGGAGCACGTGGTAGCCGGCGTCGATGTAGATGTACTTGTTCTCCCCGAACCTCTTCGTGTTCACGATCCGCGCGACGAGGATGGTGGACTCCGCGCTGAGGAACCTGCCGCTCTCCGCTATCAGAGTGAACCTGTTGCCTATGCTCTCGATGAGGCTGTTGAGCTCGCCGACGATCTTGCCGCCCACCTCCTTCGGCGACGGGACGCTCTTCCCGTATGGTACGGGCAGACCTCCCCCGATGTCGAGGGTTCCGATGTTGAAGTCGCCCAGCTGCTTCCTAGAGTCGAGGATGAACCTCTCCAGCTTCTCGATCGCTTCCGCATAGCAGAGCGGGTCCTCGATCTGGCTCCCAAGGTGGAAGTGGAACCCCTCGAACTTGAGCCCTGGCGTGCCGAGAATCCTCTTGAGCACCGCGAAGGCCGTGTCCTGCCCGGGACCGTCGAACTGCAGCCCGAACTTGCCGTGCCTGAGCGAACCCCTAAGCTCCGCATGGACGCTGACCTCCGGGTTCACTCGGATCATCACCCTGACGTCGGCCCCGGTCTTGGCTATGGCTTCGGTCAGGTTCGTGAGCCCGTTGGAGCTTGCAACCACTACCTTCTTCACCCCGAGTCCGATCACGGACTCGTACTCCTCCTCGGTCTCGGTGATGCTGGTATAGACGACGTTCTCGGCCGACCCACCGCACTTCAGGAGGAAGTACAGCTCGTTGGGCGCCGTCAGGTCGAACATTATGCCCTCGCCGATGAACGCCTTTATCACCGACGGGTTGAAGTTGGCCTTCACCGAGTAGGCGACTCTGAACGCACCCTTGAAGTCGGTAAACGCCTGTTCGATTTCAGTTACTTTCTTCCGCAGCGTTGCCTCATCTATGAGGAAGTATGGTGTGCCAAAATCTTCGGCCAGTTTGTAGAGATCCTGTTCGGAGAATCTTGGCGCGACGACCCCGACCTTCGTCACGGGTTGCGATCGTGTTTCAGCCAACTTTGTTGATGTCATTCGCCCGCGGAATTTTTGCTTAAAAACATTATCCCATTTTTCGCAAACTGTTTTCAGGTTCGAGTGAAAAACGCGGGCGGTGATTTTTTTCTGCGAGGCTAGCTTCGTTCGGGCCAAACGACGCGCGAAGAAGAACCCCGCGCCGCGGCCTGAATCGCCGGGATGGGTACCGCACCGCCCGCGGTCACGGCCGGAAAGCTCCACAGGGTGGAGCCCGCGGGGATCGAGCTGAGATTCCCTCCGACGACAGCCGACCCGCGAGGAATGCTCGGGCTCTGGTCGTTGCCCTCGACTCCCCAGGCGCTCCCGTAGGTCCGGGCCAGCTGCACGGTGGCCCACGCGCCGTTCCTGAAGACCTGCAGCGCGGGCCCGAACGTCACGCTGGGGAACGGGAACGTGGTGTTGGACTGCTCCTCCGAAAGGGCGTAGACCGGGTACGCCGGGCTCGAGGTGGCCGTCTGCATGTCGTAGGTCCCGAAGACGAGATCGTCAACGGCGTAGTCCCAGTTCGTCCCGTTGCTGCGATACATGGAGAAGGTGTGGTTGCCGACGCTGGTGGACGTGGAGCCTTCGAAGACTATCACGCTGGTGTTCAAGTTCCAAATCTGAAAGAACGCGACGGGCACTCCTCCCTGTGAGATGAAGTAACCCACCTGCCCCCAGAGGTTGTTGGAGAGGTCGTCGCTCACCCAAAAGGCCAGCGAACCCGGTGCCTGGTAGCTCACGACCTGCATGAATCCACGCACCCCGCTGTTGGGTATCGCCGACGCGTCGCTCGACTGGACGCCTACCATCCAAACAGCCCCGCCGTTCCCTTTCGCGTTGAACTGAGGCGGGCCTGAGGGGCTGCCTGGATTCTGAGTCGACAGGACATAGACGAAGCCAACTGCTGCAAGTAGTATGATGAGCAGCAGGTAGACGGCCCTCATCAGGACTTCGAGCGGTCACCCTGCTTATAGACCCTTTGCCAGAGGCGAGCGGCGATCAGCCAGCACCCTTAGGCGTTAGGGAGTTGTTCGGAAGACACGCCGCGAGCCGACTCGGCGACTGCCCTGCGAGTTCTTTTCTACGTCCCCGCGGCGGGCATCGCCATGGATTTCGGTGTCGTGATGCAGAGCTCCTGGAGCGCAGAGGAGCTGATCAGCACTGCCGAAGTGGCTGAACGCGAGGGCTTCGACTTCCTGTGCATCTCGGACCACTACCTCATGCCCTTCTCGAACAGCTCGGTCGACACCTGGACGGTCCTTGCGGCCATAGCGGCCAGGACCGAGAGGATTCGAATCGGGACCTGCGTGACACCCATACCGTTCCGGCCGCCGCAGCTGCTCGCCAAGACGGTCACGACCGTGGACAGGATATCGAACGGGCGGGTGAACCTCGGAGTGGGGGCAGGGTGGTACAGGCCGGAGTTCGATGCCTACAGCCGGTGGAGCGACGACCGAACGAGGGTGTCGATGACCATCGAGGGGATCGAGCTGCTGAACAGGCTCTGGAGCTCGGCCGAACCCTTCGACTTCGCGGGCAAGCACTTCAGTGCGAAGGGCGCCATCCTCGAGCCGAAGCCCGTACAGAAGCCGCATCCGCCGCTGTGGTTTGGGACCAACGGCAAGTACATGCTGAAGATGGCCCGGAGGTACGCCTCGGGCTGGGTGCCGCCGGTGCCCGGGCTCCCCATGGACGAGTACCGGAAGGTCGCCTCGGCGCTCGAGGGCTCCGGCGTGAAGGTCAAGTTCAACGGGACGCTCGAACAGATTAGGGAAAACATAGAGGCGTTCGCCGAGCTGGGATGTGACGGTGGAGCGCTCAGCATGATCCCTCCGTCAGACCTTCCGGACGCCATGAAGAAGCTCGCCGAGGAGGTAATCCCCTCCTACCGATGAGGCCCCGGGGCTAGGCAGCCCCGAAGCTTCGTCGTCCCGGACTGCATCGGGGTATCCCAGCGATGAGAGCAGACAAGATAGAGCTCGCGGGCCTCTGGCTGGCGATATTCGCCCAGACAGCGTCATTCACGGTCTACTCGCCGCTGGTCCCCCTGATGAAGGCAGACCTCGGCTTCAGCTACGCCGACTTCGGGCTGCTCGCCACCGCATTCTACATACCCTACACGGCTCTCCAGGTCGTGGTAGGCACCTACGCGGGCAGGGGAAGGATCAGGTCCCTCATGCTGCCAGGCATGGCAACCATCTTCGTGTCCACGGTGCTCCTGGGCGCCTCGACCAGCCTGCCCGAGGCCCTCTTGCTCCGATTCGTCACCGGGGCTGCGGGAGCGACCATCTTCGTCCCGTGCGTCATGGTGATAGCGAGGAGGTATCCCGGAAGGACCAACTACGCCCTGGGGATCTTCGGGACCGGCGTGGCCGCCGGGCCGCTCTACATCTCGCTGATAGCGCCGACGCTGGGCGGCGCGCTCGGATGGCGGCTGGCCATCGTGCTGGCCATGCTCCCGGCCGTTGTCGTGTGGGCGGTGCTCTTCCTGAGGATCAGCGACTTCCAGCCTCGCAGCGGAGCGGGCCCCGCACCCAGGGGGAGCTGGACGACGGTCCTCAGGAGCCGCATAACCTGGCTGCTCGGCTACCAGCAGCTGGCGAGGGTGGGCATGTGGGCGACCATCCTTACCTTCCTGCCCACTTTCTTCGCGGAGGGGCTCGGCTACCCGACGTCCGTAGCCAGTGCGGCGCTGACCGTCTTCGCCGTCCTGGCAGCCGTCTCCAGCGTTCTCGGGGCGAGGATGGTAGTCTCGTTCAAGTCCAACGCGAAGGTCACGCTGCTGTCGCTGGCGGTGATGGCGGCCTCCCTGATTCTCATTGGCCTCGTCACCGTGGGGCTCGCACCCTGGCTGCTGGCAGGAGCTCTTGGAATCGTAATCTTCATGGCGTTCGGCCCCCAGTTCACCATCGCCACAGACTTCTTCCCCCTGGAGTCACTCGGCCTCGCGGTGGGAGTCCAGGCTGTCCTTGGGAACGTGGGCGCGACCGTCATGCCCTACGTGTTCGGCGGTCTGAGAGACGCCACCGGCGGGTTTGGCTCGTCCTGGGAGGTCTGCGGCCTCATATGCGTCCTGGCCGCCGCGGTCGGCCTGGCTCTGTGGAGGGCAGAGCGGGGCCTGAAGCAGCAGGTCT
>Ga0335081_10004406_pt1 | contig 22210 bp, 10 predicted proteins | sample Lox_Sample_35_FD_206713 | JGI IMG/M metagenome (GOLD analysis project Ga0335081, IMG submission 206713) | Soil microbial communities from Loxahatchee National Wildlife Refuge, Florida, United States - Lox_Sample_3.5 | ecosystem: Environmental > Terrestrial > Soil > Wetlands | place: USA... | reverse complement strand
GCTCAGCACTCTCTTCGATCGACTTGCGAATGCGGGCGCGAGAGTAGTCCAAGGTATCCTCCCCGTAGCTTCCCGGCTTGGTGTACTTGCCGACCTTAGTGGAGAGGAAATATCGGTCGCGCGGAACTCCACGCAACGCCTTTCCTAAGACGGTTTCAGAGAGCGTGCCGCCGTAAGCCGGAGCCACGTCAAAGTAGTTGATTCCGGAATCGAGAGCGACGTGGGCGGCCTTGATAGCGTCGGCTTCATCCACGGTGCGGAAAACACTGCCGAGCGCCGAAGCGCCGAAGCTCAAGCGGGACACTTTTAGCCCGGTCTTTCCCAGAAGGTTGTATTCCATAGAGGGGTCCTTTTCTTTGCAAGATCGCCTTCACTGCGATAACGAGTGGTCCGGCCATTCGAACGCGGTGATCTTATGAGAAAAGACGCGCCCTTGTCAAGCACGTATTTTCGCGTCTCCAGGGCCGCCAATGAACGCGTGGAAAAGGCCGGCAATCGCGCCGAGATTGGACCAGAAAGACCAGTTCAACCTTAAAAAAAATTCTTCTTGACAGTAATTCTCGCATTAAGAGAGAATGCAGCCTGCTGCGAATGGTTGATCCAATTTGCAAATTCATGAGAAAGAGGTCACGGGCCCCATACAAGATGTTCCAAGCGATGCATAACGCTGGTTTTGGACATTGGTTCAAGCGTGGTGATGGCGAGCGGCACAGAAGGGTCGGGGCACTCATCGAGCGATGAGCCCAATAGGACCTTTCCTCGAGGCGATATCTGTAGTTGGGCCGAAGAAATTGCCCATGGCAATCGGGCACCTCAGGAGAAGGAGGTAGTCATGAAGCTAGGAAGACGAGGCCAGTTGAAGTCCTTAGGCGAGCGGTCTCTGCTGAAGCAAGCAGGGCTAGCCTTCTTGCTTGTGGCCTTTACGGTTGCGGTTCTGCCGAGTCCCGGTTACGGCCAGGGAGCGACCGCGGCGATCAATGGAACGGTGAGCGACTCATCTGGGGCCGTGATCCCCGGAGCGACGGTCGTCTTGCGCAGTGGTACCACGGGCATCGAGCGATCTGCGGTAACCAACCTGGCGGGTGAATATGTGTTTCCCGACGTCGTCCCGGGCACTTACACGCTGAAAGTGAGTAAGGAAGGGTTCAGCACGGTGACCCAGAGCGAATTCACCTTAAACGTCAATGAGAGTTCAACGCACGACGTCACACTCGCCGTTGGGGCGACATCTCAGGAAGTAACGGTCACGGCCCTGGCCACTCACCTTGAAGCAACTTCGGCTGAGCTGGGGACCGCCATCGAGACGTCCGAAGTGAGTAGTCTGCCGTTGAATGGACGCAACTTCACTCAGTTGCTCGACCTGACGCCCGGCGTGTCTCCCATCAGTACCGGGCAAAACGCTGGCGGGGGTGGCGGGTTTGCTGGAAACACAGTGGGAGTGTTTGCTTTCCCCTCCGTGAACGGCCAAGGAAACCGCAGCGACATGTTCCTACTCGATGGTTTTAATGATTACGGTTTCACTGGCAACTACGCCGTGGAACCGATCCTCGACCAGATCCAGGAGTTCAAAGTCCAATCCCACACCGATTCGGCGGCCTATGGTGGCGTGTTGGGCGGGATTGTGAACGTGGTAACCAAGGGCGGCACCAACCAGTACCGTGGCGATGTCTGGGAGTTTCTGCGCAACGACGTCTTGGACGCGAGAAACACGTTTGTCCCGAATACGACGCCATATAAGCAGAACCAATTCGGAGGGGTGTTTGGCGGGCCCCTCGTGCCTGGCAAGTTCAGAGGAGGAGAGCCCAAGACGTTCTTCTTCTTCGGGTATGAGGGCTTTCGATCCAGCCGTGCCAGCGAAATCTTCGCCCTCAACCCCACTCCTCAACAACTCACCGGGGATCTTACGGGTCTTCCCCAGATTTACAATCCGTGGTCCACGGTGGTGGATCCCAAGGCGCCCAGCGGGTTCACCCGTCAGCCGTTCATGTGCGACGCCGGGGGTAACCCTCTCACGCCTAACGCCAACCTAATCCAGCCGGCGGGAACACCTTGCAACAAGATCCCGTCGGCGATGATCAATCAGCCTCTAGTTACCTATACGAAGGCAATGCTGGCAAAATCGCCGGTGGAGAACACTGGGAATCCGGCCATCAACTTCATCGATACGACTCCAAACACCGAAAGGAATGACACGGCGACACTCCGGTTTGACCGCCAATTCTCCAACAGCACTACTGGCTGGCTTCGTTATACCGGAAACGCGATCGTGTTTCAGAACGGCACAGGTATGCCGACCGAGACAAACCCGAATTACGTCCACGCCTACCAGGCGGGAGGAGCGATTACGCATACCTTTGCAGGGGGAACGAAAGTTCTGACGGGTCGCTTTGGCCGAACCAGTGCGGAAGCCATCACTTTAACTGGATATTCGGGAGTGTCCCCTTTGGAGTGGCAGCAAGGGGGCTTCACACAAGGCTTTGCCGGGAACTACCCGGGCGGTATAGTACTGAATCCAGGACTTGGCATGGCCGGATATTATGGTGTTAACACTCCTTCGTTTCAGAAGAACCACATTACCGACATCTACGAAGGGGCGTCCGACTTTACTTGGAGTCGCGGCCACCACACCATTCAGGCGGGTTTCGACATTAACACCAACAACAACTCCCAGCCTATAAACTTCGTTTACGAAGACTTCACACCGGCGCAATCGGCGGATCCGAACAATCTCAGTGCGACCGGCAACTCGATAGCTTCGATGCTTTTGGGGGTCCCCAACGACTCCAATCGGCGCGCCCTCTTGATCGAGACGCATCATGGTTGGGAGGATGGATTTTACGGCCATGATTCGTGGAAGGCCACCAGCAAGTTAGATGTGAATTTCGGCCTGCGGTACGACGTGACTCTTTGGCCGATCATGGGTGGGCCCCCAGGATCCAACAACACCTACCTGGGTAACACTGACCTGGATACTGGGCAGTATGTCCTGAACGCGGTTCCACCAGCTTGTTCCGCGACCGTGCAGGCTCCGTGCATTCCGGGCGGAACACTGCCGGATCACGTTGTGGTGACAACTCTGGGTAACCGCGCCATCCTGCACAACTCGTACGACAACTGGCAACCCCGGGTGGGGCTGGCCTATCGATTAACGCCCAATACCGTGCTGCGCGGCGCCGCAACCCGGTATTATGACAATTGGGCGGCCATCCAGCAGCTTGCCACGAACTATCAGGGAACCTGGCCGAGCGTGGGATTTGTTCTTGCCCAGAACTTGAATCTCCCGACAGCGGCGCACCCCACCCCGACCGTCCCGGCTTCCGATCCGCTGAACCTCGGAAGCGGTGTATATCCCTCAGCAACACCCTTCAATCAAGTGAACTGGATGCTCGATCCCTATTACAAAGACGCCTATTCGATCCAATGGAACTTTGGCGTGCAGCATTTGTTTGACAATGGGATGATGATGGAGGCCAACTATGTCGGCGCGCACGACGTCCGTCTAGATTCCGGCTCCTATCGCGATACGGCTGTCACTCCGGGCCCCGGGGATTTTTCGTCCCGGCAACCCTTCCCCTATATCACTCCCACGTTTTTTGACAAGAGCATCGGCACCGGCTCCTACAACTCTTTCCAATTCTCGTGGCGGAAGACGACCAGCAAGGGTTTGACCTACCTGGTCTCTTACACCTACTCAAAGACTGAGAATCTGGGGTGCGACGGCTTTTTCGGCTCCGGAAATGCCAGTACCGGAAACGAAGGTTGCAGCATTCAGGATCCTTACGACCTCAAGCGCGACTGGAGCCTGGCGGGATTCGACCTGACGCACAATCTGGCCGTGAGCTGGGTTTACGACCTGCCGTTCGGTGCCAAGCAGCGATTTAAGAGCGATAACCGTTTCGTAAACGACCTGATAGGGAACTGGCAATTCAACGGAATTGCTACGTTCAGATCAGGTGTGCCCTACAGCGTCGTGGCATCGAATGATGACATTGAAAACACCGGCAACGTCGTGGAGCGTGCCGACATCGTTGGGCGGGCCTTCATGACGAATCCAAACGCCAACCAGTTCCTGAACCCGGCATCCTTTGTTGACCCTGCTCCGTTCACCTTTGGCAATACGGGGCGCAATTTCCTGCGCTCGCCACATGTGGATAACTTCGACATGTCGCTCTTCCGGACCTTCCCCCTTACCGAGACCAAGCGCCTCGAGTTCCGATTCGATGCCTTCAATATTTTCAATTGGCAGGCATTGAACACTCCGGATGCTACCGTCCTCGATCCGAACTTCGGGAAGGTGCTTAGCACGGCGCAAACCGAGAGGGAGCTCCAGTTCGCGCTAAAACTCTTCTTCTAAGGCAGCGCGTGGTTTTCGACGCTTCGCGACTGCTTCTTGCTTGATCCGGGTGGCGGGGGTATCGGCTGCCGGGTCCTTCGTGGCGGCTGGTACCCCTGTTTTGCGCCTCCAGTCAACTGCGGGCGAGACGCCTGGCGATTGTGAGTCGCTCACAGCTTTCGCTCGGTAACTGCTTGTCCTACGAGCATTCCCGCCCGTAGTTAAGACTTCAATGCGCCCCTTACGGGTTCGGCCTGCTTCGCACTGATCTATAATGGCTGAGAACGCATTCAGGCGCGGCCAGAATCCCTGTCAACACTCGGAGAAGCACGACCTGAACGTGGGCTCGAGGAGATGGAATCAGTGACAGCTCTTGAAGGGACTGGAGTGCTAAACACGACGGGGCTGCTCGTTGGGGGGCTTGTGCTGCTCTACGGCGTGCAATCGATGCTGACCGCCCAGACCTTACCCGGAAGTCGTGAAGCCTCGGCGACAGCCCAGCCGAATGCCGGATTGTCCGCCAGTTGTCGAGACGCGGCAGAAAAGTGGCACGACAGCTCCATCCTTATTGCAGAGCTTGAGCGAGGTCCTTCCGCCGAGGGTTACAACGGACTGGGCGCAATGCTGGCGAATCATGGTCAGTCGAATTGCGCTGTTGAAGCCTTCCGCCAGGCCCTGCATCTTGATTCCTCCTCTTGGCGGACTCGCTATAACCTGGCGCTGGCATTGATGGGAGAGGGTCAGGCGCAAGCCGCCGCGGACCAACTGCGCGAGGCGATCCGCTCCAATCCGCGCTTTGCTGAGGCGCACAACGCCTTGGGATCAGCCTTGCAGGCCCAGGGCAAACTGGATGCCTCAGTGGAGGAGTTCAAGGCTGCTCTCACTGTCAATCCCCATTACGTGTACGCCGCTTCCAACCTCGCTTCGGTGCTCCATACCCAGCAGAAATACCCCGCCGAGATCTACTATCTTGATCAGGCATTGGCCACCAACCCGCCACGGGAGCTGAATATTCAACTACTTCTGGCGAAGGCGGCCGCCTATGATCAAATGGGTGGTCCGGATCAGAACAACATCGAGGCCCGAACGACTTTGAAGAGGCTAGTGAACTTGTATCCTGATTCCGCAGATGCCTATTACAATCTGGCCACCTTCGATGCCCGCCACTTGCGCTTTTCGGAAGCCAAGCCCGAGTTTGAGAGGACGTTGAGCCTCGACCCTACTTATGACGTCGCCCGCCTTTCGTTGGCCAAAGTCCTGCTTGAACTGAGCGATAATGCGACCGCACTGAAGGAACTCCGGGGGTACACGAAATCTGTTCCGGACGATTACGCGGGCCATCTGGTGATGGGCCAGGCGCTTCGAAATTTGGGCGAGTTCAACGAGGCGGCGGCGGAACTCGAAAGGGCCAAGAGGCTGAAACCCGATGATTACGATGTCCGTTACAACCTGGGATTCGTCCTCGGGCGGCTGGGGCGGGACGATGAGGCGATCCAGGAGCTGGAGGCGGCGGAACGGATAAATCCGAGCGGCGATCAGGCGCCTTTCGCGCTGAGCGCGCTTTACCGTAAGAAGGGCGAAGCGCAGCAGGCTCAGCAGCAGCTACGAACATTTCAAGGGGCCAAGGACGCCATGCAGGAGAAAGACCAGGCAGCCGTCCTCGGAGCCAAGGCTAATGACAGCCTTCTCAACGCCAAACCCGCAGAGGCGGCGGCGGACTACGAGCAAGCGATCAAGCTCGACCCCAATAATGCTAAGTCCTATTTCAATTACTCGCTGGCGCTCGGCAAGCTAGGTAGGCGGGTGGAGGAAATAAAGGCGCTCAAGAAGGCGCTGGATTTGGATCCCAACTTGACCGAGGCCCACGAACAGTTGGGCTTGTTGGAATTGGCGGCTGGCGAGGATAGTGAAGCACAAAAAGAGTTCAGCGCGGCCTTAGCCATCAATCCCAAGGACGCTCAGGCCCAGGATGGAATGGCGGCCCTTTTCACCAAGCAAGGCAAGAATGAGGACGCTATCGCGCTTTACCAACAGGCGATCGCCAGCGACCCGCAGTTCGCGAAGGCATACTATAACCTGGGGATCGTCCTTGCCAGCATCAACCGGATGACGGAGGCGGAGGACAACTTCCGGAAGGCCATCGAGACTTCCCCCAACTATGTTGCGGCATATACAGCCCTGGGAATGGCGGAAGGCAAGCTCGGTCACGGCGAAGAAGCCATCCAGCTCTTCACCAAGGTTCTCAGCCTCCAGCCGGATTCTGCTGAGGGTCACATCAATCTGGGAATTGCTTTGGCGGACCATTATGATTTGCACGGAGCACTCGATCACTTTTCCGCGGCTGCCCGCCTGCAACCTAAAAGTCCCAGCGCGCATTACAACATGGCGAGAGTGCTTTTCGATTTAGGCCGCTACCCGGAGGCCCGCCAGGAGGCAACTCAGGCCGACGAACTCTTGCCGAACGACCCTGCGATCCTCTTCCTGCTGGCCCTTATCGAACGGCAGGATCGAGAATACGCCAAAGCTGCTGAGGACCTCCGAAGGTTTCTCCTTCGGAAGACGGGCAGTTCCACGGCTGAGTACATGCTCGGGCAAACGCTTTTTCAGATGGGCGATTCCTCGGGCGCCGTGGAGCATTGGAAACTGGCAGTGAAGATTGATCCCGAGAATTCTGAAGCCCTCTACAACCTGGCGCGAACCCTCAATCGAATGGGAGACCCTGACGGCAAGGTCTATCTGCAACGTTCCCAGGAATTGCAGAAACGGCGTCAGTTATCGGATCGCGTCAAGACGTTAAACAACTTCGCCCTGCAGGCCGCCAACGAACATAATTGGCCCCAAGCTTTCGCCCAATTGGATGAAGCCGTGAGACTGTGCGGCGACTGTGCGCAGTTGGCCACCCTCCACAAGAACATGGGCTTGTTGTACGCGCGCACCGGCAAGGTGAAGAAGAGCGAGGAAGAACTCAGCCTGGCCCTCAAGCTCGATCCCGCGAGCGAGGATGCCAAACGCGCCCTCACAATCTTGCGGGGTCTCCCTCCCCAGTCACGCTGAGAATTGACAGGGTGCTGAAAGAGCCAGTCGGGGCTTTAGCCCAGCCTTTCAGGGGTTGTGATAGACCTCTCTCATCATGGCCCAGGAGTGCTCACCGGCAAGAGGGATTTGCATCGGATCGGTATGGGACAGCCACTCCTGGTTACGGGGCTCGGCTGCCAGTTTGGCCATGTCGGCCTTGTAATCCGATCCGGTATACTCGTAATAGCCAAACAGGTAGTACCTTCCGTCGCCGAGCTTGTGAACAAAGATCGAGAAATTGTGCATGTGGTACTTTCGAAGCAAGTCGCGCACGCCAGCGTTGGATGCGGCGTGCAGGGCCTCATAGGCGCTCATCTGATCGGGCTTGATTCCGATCACCATACCGATCCGCTGCACGTGCTGATCCTCCGTCTTAGAGTGGACTTCGGCGCCGAACAAGGCGGCTGCGCCGCACAATGCCGCCCACACGAGCTTGGTCATGATTCCTCCCGTTTCAATGCAGAACTTGTGGATTCCCTCCAGCGCGCGGGAAACTCGTCAGTTAATCCCCATTTGCCCATTTCGAAATTCTTAAAGCCGACCTTGAGAGCTGGCGACTCCGGGCGCACGCGGAAATCGTGCTGGGCGGGGTTGACGAAGAGCGGATCAGCGAACACGGAATGCCCATCGAATCCCAGCGCTCGCCAATCGGCCAAATTATAACGCTTGGGATTGTACTTGCCTCCCTCTGTCCGTAACTCATTGACCACTGCTTGGAATTCTCCGCTGGTGCAATGGAAGCAGTTGTAGTCGATCTTTTCCAGCCAAGGCCCAACCACCGGTGGCGCGATGACGGAGAAGAACATCTGCGGCCACCACGGCCACCCAGCCGGCCATTGGACGCGGCCTGGGTCCATCACGGTTATGTTGTTGAAGTACTGGTCGTGGTTGTAGTTGTTTCCCACGTGGAAGCAGGGGGCGCATTTCGATAGATACCAGATGTTGTTGTAGACCTTGCGGTAAGCACCCTCTCGCAGCTTCATGCTGACGCCGCCAGTCGAAATGTTGTTGTAGATCTCGTAATTTGAAGCGCCGTCGTCGAGGTCGAGTCCCCATCCCGACTGCTCGTGGAAGAAGTTGTTGCGAATGATCACAGGTTCCATGGCGTCGACCAGCACCTCCCAGGCGTCTAGGCCACGGTCGGCAGTGTAAGGGGCATGTGATTGGGCCAGGGACCACGCGCGATCCCGTCCCCATGCATTAAGCGGACCGTGATCGCTGGTTTCCCGAACCGTGTCGTGCGTTTGGTTGTATTCAATCACGTGCCCGCCCCAGGTCCCGTCGCCAATGCAGATTGCCGCCCGGGGCGTGTTGTAAATCAAGTTGTGACTGGCGGTGATCCGCTTGGCCCGGGAGACATAAACACCAGCGATTTGTTTGCCGTAGTATCCACAATCATGAATGAGATTGTTGTGGGCCCGGCACTCGTAGGGGAAAGCGCGTTGGGTGCCGTTCGTCTTGGCCATATCGCCTACAAAGCAAATGGCACTGTCACCCGTCTCGGTGAATTTGCAGTCCTCGACGGAGAATCCGCGATTGTAGTTGCTGACAAAAACTGCGTTTCCTCCCACCGCGTCGAACCAACAGTCGGAGATCGAGCAGCGGCGAGTTCCCTCAACGAAGGCCGCACCGCCGCGGTGAATCGCCCAATCGCTGAGGGAAGGAACGTCGTAGACCCCGAGGTAAGTCGCAGTGGTGTGAGCGATGCGGAATCCTTCGAGGGAGATATATTCAACCGGATCTTCCTGCGTGCCGGCAAAGTGGACGACGTGCTCAAGTACGGGGACTTCGACTAGAGCGTTCGTCAAGTCTGTGTCGGCATCAGGATAGTAGTAGAGAACGCTCTTTTGCTTGTCGAGGTACCATTCACCGGCAGCATCCAGTTCCTCGAACACGTTCTCAATAAAGAACCGCGATTCGCGGTCGAGCCTGGCTGGATCATCATCCCACTTCGCCCCCAACTGTTGGCCGCCCATGCCGAACCAGATCGTATGGCTGGCGAAGTCGATGCCCTTCACCTTCCATTGCAGATTGCCCCAGTAGTCTGCCTGGAAAATGTGGACCTCTGCCTCCTGGGGTTTCGTCCACTTGCGTTTGGTGAAGGTGGCAGAGTCGAAGCGAATCCCGGTCGGAGCCTGACCGGAATAGGTCATGTCAACGTCCGGTCCGGCGTACGGATTCGCGGTGCCAGGTTCGATAGCAGCGGCCGCTTGCAAATAGCCCGATCGACCAGGGCTTGAAGGATCGTAGTTTGGGTAACGGGCCCGGACCTGGCGTTTACCATTAACGAAGAGCTGCGTGAAGTCCAACCCACGTTGGACCGAGGCCATCATGATGCCGTCCCGATATGGCCTCCAGTTACAAGCGAGTCTCACGCCGCCACTCAGGGTGACGGCTTCTCCCGGCTGGGCGGCGTACTTGATGCGACCGCCTGGGCTGCCGGAGTCCTCGGGTCCAAAGGTCAGCGGGCTTTCCAAATAATACGTGCCCGCATGGACCACCACCGTTGTCGGGACGTTAGCCTTCTTCACCTCACGCACCGCTTGCTGCGCTCCGTGCAGCGTAGCGAATGGAAGCTGGGGTGTTCCCGGATTGTTGTCACTGCCGGAGATTGAGACGTGGAGGCTGTTTACTTCGGCCAGCAATGCGTCAGCAACCCTTGCTGGCTGCCCGTGGTGGGCAGCAGGCGCAACGGCCGCCAGGGTCGCTCCCCCACCCAGCTTCAAGAATTCGCGTCGTTGCATCATGGTGTTGCGGGACGAAAAGAGAAACCCCTAATGTCCTCATTCCTTTTGTGGTTCGATGAAGCTCAGGAGTGGATTTTACTTCAGCTCGTCGATCGGGGAGTTGAAGATTTCAAAATCCCGGTGCCCGGCCTTCTTGCCCGTCGGCAGGCTGTACCCGCGCGCCCACACTTTGCCGTCCTTCGCGTAGACAGCCGTGACCGCCAAGTCTTTGTTCTTCACCTCATAGAAGGACCTCTCCCCGCTGCCTCCGTTGATGAAAACCGGCGCAGCCAGATCGTTGACTTCCCGCACAATTCGGTTGCCGTCAAACTTTCCGAGCGGTATCAAGGCATACTTGATGGTTTGCTTCCCGTAGAGCTTCAAGTCGTATTGTTGCTGCGTCACCCAGTAGTCGAAATCGAGGCGATTATCGTAGGTGTTCCCTCCCCAGGCGAGCACGTTCGCGATAACACCGTTCCTTACCCAGTGTTTTACGGTCCCCCAGTTCACGTAGACAAGTCCTCCGCAACAGATCCAATTAATTGGGAACAGGGTACGATTGGCCCGACCGGAGGTATAACCAAACGGAACGTCGTAGTGGATACTCCCGCCGGCGGTGGGATAATACACGTTCACTTTGGTCTCATCCAACCAGAAGTTGCCCACTTCGTTCCCGTGAAAGTCAAACTCGAGTTCAGCCTTGATGAAGTTCTCGTTGCGGAAGAAAAAGTAGCGCTCCTTGATCGGGATGTCTCCCAGGGACGATGTCCTGCTCAGAATGCAACAGACGCTCCCCTCGACAAAGTGGCATTCTGCCGCACGGTTGTCCACCCAGTGATCGTGGACCATGGCCCTTAACTCACCACCTAGGTACCTGGTGGGCTTCAGCAGGCTCTTGCCGTCCTTGGTCATAATTTGATGGATCAATCCGTCGGCGAACTCCACCGAATAATGGGCGGCGGCGATTCCGGAAGGGACGGGCACTTCCTTGGAAGGCGTAGCGCCCCCACGGGCAAGCGGGAAGCTGCGGAACCCTCCGGGGGGCAGATCACGTAGTCCTAGCGCTCTCCCTTCAAACTCTTGGAACGAGGCACCACCGGCTGGCACGTCTTTCCCGGTGATTTCAATCACTGCACGCCGAGCCGTGGGCAAAGCGTTGAAAACGGCGACCGAATCGCTCGAGCTGTCCGTCAACGTCGCGGCGATTTCGCTCATGATGGAGTGACTCTTCGCCACGCCTGCGTTATCGTAGGTGATCCCCTTGCGGCGCAAGTCGGTAGTCTCAATCCACATGACATCGTGGCACTGGTACTTGATAATGCTCCTCCAGATCTTGCCCAATTCCTCCAGGCGGTCGATGGACGACCCTGCCTGCTGCCCCATCGCCTGAATGCCCTCTGCCATTAAGGCGGCAAGTTCCGCCGTGCGATTGGCACGCAGCATTTCCTCGCCCCACACTCCCTCCGCATAAGACCAATACGTGAAGATTCTCGCCTTGGCGTGTGGGGGCGCTTCTTTCACGCGCTTCAGCAACTCGGTTTCGAGAAGCACGAAATCGAACAACTCGGCGATCGAATCGCAGGTCTTTTGTTCGACCTCCTCCATGTCGGGGCAATACAGCCAGACTGGGGGCGGAGTGGCCAGGCCCAATTCGATGGCTCGCGTGATGTTCCAATCCCCGTTGAAATCACCCACCGGAATCGGCTCGACGAGGTAGAAGGGCATTTCGGTGCCGTCCAGTGCCTGCGCCCAGACGAACTCTTCTTCACGCAGGAAGTTGGTCCCGTTGTGAGAGGTTTCCATTTCAAAGGGCCCGGCAACGATTTCCGTGACCCAAGGCCATCCGCCCGGCGCCGACATCACCTCGTATCCGAAGAGCTTCAAAAGTTGCGGCAACTGCTGATGGAGGGCGCTTTCCTGGAAGGCAAACATCTTCACCCGCTTGTTAAAGAGCCTCGCGAACACCTCCAGTCCATATTGGAACTGCCGCCAATTGCTCTCCGAACTCAGGATGTGCAAGTGAGCGCCGGAATAAGTTCCGTTCACGAAATCGAATACGCCTTTCTGATGCATCCTTTGCATCTGTTCGACAACGTCCGGGAAGTCGCGGGCGATCGATTCGATATCGACTCCGGGGAAGTCGTAGCTCAACAGGAGTCCACGTACTCTTTCCAGGGACGCCAGATTGCGGCGGATGCGGCCAACGTAAACGCTGGCGTCGGGCGCTCCCCAGGGTGATGTCCTCTCCCCGACGGTGGGCACGCCGCGGTCCTCATCAATGAACATGTACATGGAATGCTGGGTGTAAGCCAGTTTCCAGCCGAGCTCCTTCCGGAAAGCGGGCATGCGCCGGAATCGTTGGATCACTTCCTGGACAACGGGGTTCTTCTGATCAGCTCCGGTGCCTCCCCCGCCGGCTGCAGGAGGAGAGGGCACGAGACCAAGCCCGCTTCTACTCACCCCATTTTGCGCCGTCGACCGCATCGCCGCCGCCTGCGGCAGCAGGGAAGCTCCTACAATGAACGCACGCCGAGTCAAATGCTCCATGTCAACCCCCCTTGACGACCCTTATCCGACAACAACAACAACCGGCAACGACTTGATGAAATCTCACGGAAGTCCGTAGAAGCGCCTGGCATTGTCGGCCCAGATGTCTGCCTGTTCATTGCTCGACAAGAGGTGGAAGTACTCAGTGGGTATTCTGATCACCTCTTCATAGCTCGCGGCCAGGGTACAGACTGGCCAGTCGGAACCGACCATGACCCGTTTCGAACCAAAGCTCTCGAGGATAGTGTCCAAATACTGCGTGAAGTCTCCGGGTTTCCAGTGCGCCCAGTCAGCTTCCGTCACCATGCCCGAAAGCTTGCAATAGACATTCTCGAAGGCCGCCAAGGCGCGGATGTCTCGGTCCCAGGGACTGAGTCTATGCTCCTTGATCAAGGGCTTGGCGATGTGATCGACAACGAAAGGCTGGTTGGGGAAGAGCCTTACCAGTTCCTCGGCGACAGTTATGTGGCGCGGGAAGAGGAGCAGGTCATAGGTCAGTCTGAACTTCGCCAGCGCCGCTATGCCGCGGGCGAAGTCAGGACGCATCATGAAACGATCATCGGGCTCATCGTGCACCACGTGCCGGACCCCGCGAAACTTCCGATGCGCGGCGAGCCTGGCGAGATCGTCTTCGACGCTCGGGCTTCGCAGGTCTACCCAGCCGACCACCCCCGCAATGAAGGGGTATTGATCCGCCAGATCGAGTAGCCAGAAGCTTTCGTGAAGGAACTGACGCGCTTGCACGGACACGGTCGCATCGACATCCGCCGATTGGAGCAGAGGGGCCAAGTCAGGCGGCAGATAATCTCTTCTGAGCGAATCCATGCCAGGGCCCATCCAGCTATACTCCTCCTGGTTGTATGCCCAGAAGTGTTGATGTGTGTCGATCTTCATACTCTTCCGTTCTACTGGCTGGATCCAAGTTTGCCAATCATCTGCGCTTCGGATTTGTGCACGTGTTTAGCGGCGTACAGGAGTGATTTGCTCGATGTCGAGAGATCCAACCTCTGGCACGCCTCGCGCATGCAAGCTTGACTTCGAATCGATGAGATGCTCCGCCATGAGTCGGCGCGCTTCCTCCGGGCTCCTGTTGTAAATAGCGGAATAAATGGCGTTGTGGAAGGCCAACGGGCGCTTGATTTCAACCAGCTTGGAGATTTCCGCCATGCTGACCAGGATCGCCCGATGGATCACGGTGAAGATTAGCTGACACACCCGATTGCCCGAGGCCCGGAAGATCGCCTGGTGAAACGCAAGGTCGGCATTGATGCGGGCTTCTACGGTCTCGCTGTTGGCCATGTCCGCGATGGCGCTACGCAGGGCGGCCAGATCCTCGGCTGTCGCTCGCTCCGCGGCACGGGCCACCAGTTCGGTTTCGACGATCAGGCGCGCCTCAAACAGATCCTCATGGGAGATATCGTCCATGAGAATCAAAAACTCCATCGGCTCCTGGAGTATTTTCGATGCATTACTGTTGAGGTAGGTGCCGGCGCCCACCCGCTGATGCAGGACTCCCATGAGCTGGAGAACTTTGAGTGCCTGCCGCAAAGAGGATCGGTTTACGCGAAAACGACGGGCGAGTTCTCGTTCGGGAGGGAGTCTGCAGCCGGGGACGAGCACCCCCTTGGAAATAAGGCTTTTAATGCTGGAAATCAACTTAGCGGTGATATCACTATTAGGTTGGGCGGACCTTTCGTCGTTGGTGGGCTTTCTCATCTTGTTTCCTTGCAACGTGGCGACAAGGCGCGGTTGAGCCACGCAATAATTTCCGAGTCGCCGTTCCATGGATATCGCCTTGGGGGCTCGCCGAACCTATTCTAACGCCCCACTTTGAGGGCTTTCTGCTTCGGCTTTCTTCAGCATGTCGCGGATGACGGAGTCCTCCGGAAACAGCTCGAGGTAACTTCTCATCAAGTCCTGGGCCCCCTTGTAATCCTTTAGTTTAATACAGTTGAGGATTAACGACTTCTGAATCTGGGCGGCATAAGGCCATATGACGGTCCCGCGTTCCAGTACTTGCGCGGCCTCCTGCAAACGGCCGTCCTCTGAAAGAGCTTGGCCGAGATAGACGTAAGTGAGCGGGTATTCCTGCCCCGCTGCCAGGGCCCGGGAAAGGTAATCTGTCGCCCGCGAATAGTCTTTCTCGGCTAGAGCTCGCTGGCCTAGGGCGCCAAGGACCAGCGGTTCCCCCGGCGCTGATTTGGCCAATTGCTCGAGGGCCTCGTTATAGTATTTCTCCATACTCGGATCCCTTGCCATGGTCTCTCCGTAAGCGCGAAACATGGTCAACAAGGGTACCGGTTCGTTCTCCTTTCCCTCTGGCTTGTTGACACAGAGAAGCCCAGGGGAATCGAGGGTCGCCTGCCGGAACGCGCTTTCCGGTAGTTCCTGCCCGGCTCGGCGGACGATTCGATGACTGGTGTCATCCGAGTGGGGAATCCCCGCCACCGGCGACTTCGGCATGTGGCAACCGACGCAGTCGTTCGCTGGCACGTGCTGCATGCGCCCACTAAGTGACAGCTTGCAGCTCTCGTTAGTATGACAGGTAAGGCATCGCTCTCGATAGTAAGCCACTTTGTCATTATTTGGCTGTTGGTGAATCACATGACAGGTGATACATCTCAACTGGCCGTGACTTTCCTCGTAGCATCTACTCATTTCGAGCGACGAGTTCTTCCACCACAGAGGTGTGGCCAGACTCCCGCGCACAGGGGGGAGGGTCTCTAAGCGATTCGCTTCCGCGCGTTGTTCGGGTCTCAACGGTACCTTGAATATGGCGACCGTTTCGTAAAGCGCGGTACCGGGCCGGAAATCCATGTAGTCCTTTCCCGGCTGAAGGACGCGAGTGTGGCCGCCCTGATGGCAATTCATGCAGATGTCATTCGCCAAGCGTGGCGGGAGTCGTGCTGGGTTCACAATTGAAGTGTCCACCTGGCGCGAATGATGCCCTGGCTTTCTCGCGAGCTCTTGCACGTGCATCTGCCCCGCACCGTGGCAGGCTTCGCAACTGATGGCACACTCCCCGAACCGGAACGGGGGTTCCTGATACATCCCGTCGCGGTTCGGCACCCCTAGAGGTTGTCCGTTGTGACAAGCCAGGCATCCCTCAGTGATCGGTCGGGTGAACCCTACATCCCTGGCTGAGTACCCGGGCGAAAGGTCCCACTCCTGGGTCTTATCATAGAATGAGAGTGGTGCTTGAAACAGGTGGCGCCCCCGGCGAATCACATAGGTGTAGCCGGTTAGCGGGCCCCCGATGACATATTCGAGGCGCTCCGTTTGCTGGAAGATCGCTTTGCCATGAGGGTCAACCGCGTACTCGGTTTGGTAGAGGTCAGAACCCTGTCGAAACACTTCGAAGTTGCGGTCCAGTTTCCGGTTGACGACCAGAATCAACTTAGGCACCCGCGCCAACTCGGAAGGCGAGTTGGCAGGAGCCATGGAGTTACCCATGGGCGTATTCTTGTAGGTCTTCGAGAGCTCCTCGTGACAACCAGCACGGGCGCAGCTTTCTGAGCCCACGTAAGTTACGTTAGGGCTCGTGTTCCTGTAAACGACAGGACGAGGTTGCTCCCCCCAGGCGCTGAATGGTAGCAAGAGAAGCAAAGCAGCGACACGCCGCCGCAGGCTCATCGCGAGTCTCCTCACCGGGCGAGCCGGGACCCGAAATTGCACCTCGAGTGTCTTGCGCCGACCTAGGTGTCCTCCTCGACGCCGTTTGAACGACCGCGCATTGAATTCCCCAGCGCACTTCGGTCGGAGGGACACCAGTCTACAGCAAGAATCCTGATACTTACTGGCTTCCGCCTTTCTTGATCATGGGCGAGATCTGCGCCGCTTACTTGACCACTCTGCCTACCCCGGCTGCATGTAAAGCCCTTCAGGCGTCAGCGAGCGCCGCGACTTGGTTCAGCCATACGGTATATTGTCCTTCCAACTGAATGACAATGTCAAGGTGGAATTTGGCTTGGAATATGGCCGGTGCCTGTCGGCGGGTGCAGCAGGACGGCTGCGCGGCAGCCACAATTGGTCGTACCGATTGAAACTGGTTCACTAACAGAATTGCTTGGCAAGTACATCGGAAAGCGATATCATCCAGCGTTAGTCCAAAACGATTCCGCCGTGGCGAGGTGCCATCATGAAGCAGATTGTATTAGTGGAACCGGGCGTTTGGGGAGAACGGGACGCGCCTCCCCCATCGGCAGCATCGGGAGAGGCATTGGTCAGAGTGCACCGTATTGGAGTGTGCGGCAGTGACCTGAACGCATTCAAGGGAGAACATCCTGCTTACAGTTTTCCCCGAGTTATTGGCCATGAACTGGGAGTTGAGGTTGTAGATGCCGGGCAGAACAACTCCGGAATTCAGGCCGGAGATCGATGTGCGGTTGAGAGTTTTTACAGTTGCGGGCGCTGCCGGGCGTGCCGAAGCGGTCGGACCAATTGCTGCGAACAGCTAAAGTACCTCGGCATCCATATCGACGGAGGGATGCAGCCGCTCCTGAACGTGCCCGCAAACAAGTTGTTCAAGTCCGAGCGCTTGTCGTTTGACCAGCTTGCTTTGGTTGAGCCTCTGGCGGTCGGCGCACAGGCAATCAACCGTAGCGGACTACAGAAGGGCGAAGATGTCCTCGTTATCGGGTCCGGTGTGATCGGGCTTGCAGTCGTTGCATTCGCCAAAGCGCGGAGCGCCAGGGTTCACGTAGCTGAGCTACTCCTATGGCGACGGGAATTCGCCAAGAGCCTGGGCGTCGAAGTAATGGAAACAGCGGCTGGCAATCAGTATTCCGTGGTGGTAGATGCGACGGGCAACACGGCATCTATGGAGGCGAGCTTCCAAAATGTGGCCCCTGGAGGACGGTTAGTGTTCGTCGGCCTGGTGTCAGGCAGCCTAGCTTTCCCGGACTGGCTATTTCACCGGCGTGAGATTACCGTTCTGGCGAGCCGTGGAAGCCTGAACCTGTTTCCGCAGGTGATCAAGGTGCTTGAAAAGGGGGAGATCGACATATCGTCGTGGGTTACCCACCGGTTGGACTGGAGGGATGTTCCTCGCCAGTTTGCTGATCTCCGGAGTCAGGCGGATCTGGTGAAAGCGATGATCCACATTAACGAGGCCGTCGTCTAGTCGAGTTGGCCGGGGTGGCCTTGCGACCGGATTGGCCGGCGCCGCCGACGGAAGGTAAGGACCACGCGAGAGTCCGGGAGGCACCGAATCCGCTCCGCCCACGACCCGTACCGAGGTCATTTGCGGCTGGGAAATTTGATTTTGATGCAAACCTCGCCGAGGGACATAACTCATGAGACCACGAAGTAGTGTTCTAGTTGCTTACACGATCACCGGCCTTCTGTATTTTGGCCCGAAGTTGGCCGTTGGAGTGGGCCAAGCAGATGCAGACCAGGGCAAGCGCGCTGGCTCGGCGCTGTATGTGGCCGTCAGCGGCAACGACAGTAACCCGGGCACGCAGAAGAAACCCTTGGCAACACTGGGCAGGGCACAGGAACTTGCGCGCTCAATGAAAACCACAGCGCGGGCGCCCATTACCGTTTGGGTTCGCCAAGGCACTTACTATCTGCGTACGCCCCTGGTCTTCGGCCCCCCTGACTCGGGCACCCCGGAGTCCCCCGTCACGTATGCTGCCTTTCCCGGGGAACAAGTGACGCTGAGCGGAGGACGAAAACTGAACTGCCATTGGGTTCCTTACCAGAACCGCATCATGATGTGCTCTTTGCCAGAAGAGAAAGGCGCGCGGGAGCCGTTCACGCAGTTATTTGTTGACGGGAAACGGCAGACGCGCGCCCGCTACCCGAACTATGATCCCGCCGATCCCTTGGTCTGGGGGAAAGGCTACATCGATGTGGCCAGCAGCGCCGAGCCCTGGCCGCCTACGCAATTTCATTTTGATCCGGCAACGTTCACTAAGAAGCGCTGGGCTAAGCCTCAGACGGCTGTCGTGCAAATGTTCCCGCTCGACTACTGGGGATCCTTGCAGTGGCGCGTCAAGGACATCGACTGGAATTCCCACATTGTGAAGCTGGGTTGGGGCGGATTCCAAGTCAATGCGCTGGAATTTGGTATCGCCGCTACGGGCCTGGGCCGGACACAACTCTATTCGGAAGGACCCGAGGGCTTCCGCTCACGATTCTACATTGAGAACGTCTTCGAGGAACTTGATGCCCCCAGTGAATGGTATTTCGATTCCGACGCCGGGATCTTGTATTACCTTCCTCCCCCGGACGTGAATTTGAATCGTGCACGAGTAGAGGTGCCGATCTTAGACTCGGTAGCAGAGTTCCGCGGCTCGCAGCAAGATCCAGTGCGGGACATCAAGTTCTCGGGCTTCAGGATCGCACACACCGCGAGCACCTTTCTAAAGTTGTATGAGGCTCCCTCACGCGGCGATTGGACCATCCACCGCGGAGGGGCCATCTTCCTTGAGGGTGCGGAGGACTGCACGGTGGAAAAGTGCTTCTTCGATGCGGTGGGTGGCAACGCTGTCTTCATTAACAACTACAACCGAGGCGTCCGTGTGTACGGCAACAAGTTCACTCAGGCTGGTGACAGCGCCATTTGCCTGGTGGGGTCCGAGAGTATGGTTCAGGGCACAAATCACCCGGTACCGACGGAGAACGTGGTCTCTAACAATCTGATTCACGACTGCGGGGCTTTCGGCAAGCAGATCGCCGGGGTGTTTATGTCGGTGACTCTGAGAAACACGATCAGCCACAACTTGATTTACAACATGCCGCGCGCCGGCATCCTGGTGAATGACGGGTGGGGGGGCGGCCACACCATCGAGTTTAATGAAATCCACGATACCGTCCGCGAGACCACCGATCACGGTCCTTTTAACTCGTGGGGTAGAGGACGATTCTGGTGTTTCGAAGAGAATCATGGCCCGTTTTCACACGCTTCCGGCTATCACGAGAACGAGAGAGACTATGTTTTTTACTATCCCGAAGAGGACGGGTATATCAGCGAGATTAGGAACAACTATATCCACGAAGACCCCTCGCGGAGCCTCCACGGGATCGATCTCGATGACGGTTCGTCGCACTATCACATCCACGATAATCTCTGCATTGGCGTGAGTGTTACGCACAGTTGCGGCGATTATCGCACCGTGGAAAACAACATCTTCATCAATCCCAGCAACCCGGTCGTTTTCTGGGGAGCATACGAAAACAACCACGACCGGTTCACCCGCAACATCATTGTGACCAGCACCAAGACGGCAAACAAAGAGGCAGAGATGTATGCTGTCTCCGACCTACCTCTGCACGGGCCGTTCGTGCAAGAAATGGACTACAACTTGTTTTTTAGTGACAGCGGCCGATTCTCAGCAACGTCTCATCCGCGAGGGGGCCAAAGGATTCAGTACACGTTGGAGCAATGGCAAGCGCAAGGCTACGACCAGCACTCAATCTATGCTGACCCTTTGTTTGTCGATGCTGATCAGGGCGATTATCGTGTCAGGCCGGAATCACCGGCAATCAAACTTGGATTTAAGAATTTCGATTTGCACGAAGTCGGTCTCCTGCCCGACTTCCCCAGACAGTACAGGTGAAAGGATATCTTCCGTTGGAGGCTTAACCATGCGATCGAAGATCTATCCTCAAAGCACTCTATTGTCGTTCGCGTCGCTCATGCTAATTACTGCGGCGGTACGCGCCCAGGACCAAGGCCTGGTGGCGAAATGGTCGTTCAACGAGGTCGTCGCGCCTGTAGCGCATGACAGTGTGAGCGGCGTCGACGACAGGGTCGAAGGCTTCTACAAGTATGTCCCAGGTGTAACCGGAATGGGCTTGCGCTTTGACGGCTATACCACCCACATCGTGCGGGAAGCGAAGAAGGCTCCACAACTCAGTGAGGCATTCTCAGTGGAAGCTTGGGTGGCGCTGAACGCCTATCCGTGGAATTGGGCGCCGATTGTCGACGACGAACAGTTTCAGCAGGTGGGCTATTCTTTCGGGATCGACGCGTTCGGCCACCTAGGACTGCAAGTCTCCGTCCAGGGAGTGTGGCAGTCCGTGTACTCCACCGCGCAACTGCCCCTCAAGAGGTGGGCTCACGTGGTCGGCACGTTTGAGTCGGGTTCCGGCCTTGCAGTCTATATCGACGGCAAGGAAGCGGCGAGAGCACCAGTAACAGGCAGCATGAAACCGGCCGACCAAGTGGATCTGCTGATTGGCAGACCGCGCGAAGCCATGATGCCCGTTCCAGCCGAAGCCATTCACCCGTTCTATCCTGTTTGGTACTCGCTTGACGGGATTCTGGATGAGGTGAAGATATACTCGCGAAGTCTGCGTTCGGAGGAGGTCCAGAGGAGCTACGCACAAGTTCAACCGCCGGCGGGTGAGGTTCTGCCTTGGGCGGTGCTTCCTGCCGGTCCGAAGGGCCCAGGACGATTCGGTGCATACTACGCCACACTCCAATTTGAAGAGGTTTGGGACCGGCCGCGACGGCTCGGACCGCAGTCGGACGTGGTCGTGCGTTTTGACCAATCACCAATTCGACTGGTTTTCTGGCAAGGGACGAACTACGTTCCGGCCTGGGTGACGGAAAACAACAAATGGTACACAGATGAGTTCCTTGAGACTTGGGGACCGGGTTGCCCCGACGGCGAAGACTGCGAGCCGATGTCGGACAAGCAGAGCCGCTACTCACACGTGAGTATTCTGGAAAGCAACGACGCGCGCGCGGTGATCCACTGGCGTTATGCACTTTCGGAGGTCGAGTTTTACCACGGCGCTCACCCTGACCCCCTAATGGGATGGTTCGATTGGGCAGACGAGTACTGGACGGTTTATCCCGATGGCGTGGCGGTCCGCAAGCAAGTGATCCACACGACCGATCTCTCGAAACCACACGAATTTCAGGAAACTATCGTGATCAATGGGCCGGGGCAGAAGCCTGAGGATAACATTAACCTTAACGCCCTGACGCTGGTAAACATGAAGGGCGAGACCGTCACCTACTCGTGGAAACCCAAACCGCCCATGGCTTTCACTCGCCCCAATGGTCCTGAGACCGTCACGGGACCGCCTGATGCGAACATCCAAGTTGTGAATCTCAAATCAAATTGGAAGCCGTTCCAAATCGTTTCGCCGGTAAATGTCAAGTGGGACATCTATAACGGTGAAAATACCTACTTCACCTTTGAGTGCTGGAACCACTGGCCGGTGGCCCAGATACCCTCCAGCGGCCGGCCGTGCGTGGCGCCGGACCGCGCCTCCCACTCCTCGCTTTCCCACATAATCTGGGACCCCTATCAGACCTCCGAGAACACGATGAGCAAGCTCTTGCTCAATGGTTTAACGGCTGGCTCAGCAAGGGACCTCGTGATTCTCGCGAGTTCATGGTTGTCGCCGCCTGAGGTCACGGTGACCGGCGAGGGCTTTCTCAGCCGCTCGTTCGATCCCGCCGAGCGAACTTTCGTTGTGGAACACGATGGTTCGACAAAGCTCGGGCCTGTGGAAATAGCGTTCAAGGCGAGCGACAGTACACCACTGGTTAATCCTGCCATCCTGATCA
>Ga0335081_10004404_pt1 | contig 22214 bp, 22 predicted proteins | sample Lox_Sample_35_FD_206713 | JGI IMG/M metagenome (GOLD analysis project Ga0335081, IMG submission 206713) | Soil microbial communities from Loxahatchee National Wildlife Refuge, Florida, United States - Lox_Sample_3.5 | ecosystem: Environmental > Terrestrial > Soil > Wetlands | place: USA... | reverse complement strand
AAGACCCCGGCTGCCTGCGACCTGCACCCGCCAGCGGCGGAAGGGGACCCAGTTATCGCACTCCCACGGCAGCGCCACGTAGTGGCGAATGAGAATCTAACTCCATGCCCAGCCCGGGACGCGTGGCCAGAGAGCTGGATCATCTCCTACTGAGCAGAAGGAGAGCGGTGCTCTGCAAGCGAGAATGGCAGACTGGCCAGACGCCGAAGCCCGAGCAGCGCCTGAAGGTGAGGTGTCCATGAGCCTGTATCAACTGCACAGGTGCGTATTCGATTATCTGAGAGCCGGCGAGGTTAGTAGCGGCGCGACACCAGATTTTGACGTCAGCGGCTACGACCTTACCGACGAGGAGCGCAAGATCTTTGAGTCAAAGGACATCGCGGCTCTTTACCAGATGGGCTTCCATCCGGTGCTGCTAAACGGCTATTGCCGGGCTATCGGGTATGAGCGGAGCGATTACCGCACGATACTCGCCTCCCAGGCCATACCAGAGACCAGGACCGGACGATGGCATAACGAGCGACCCTGACTGTCCAAAATACGTGTGCTCACCTGGATGGAGCGGAGCATGACAACTGGCGAGAATCCGGAGATCGGCGCGACTGCGGACGCCAACGGCATAAAGACCAATTATCTTGAGGCGGGAAAAGGCGATCCGGTGGTCCTGATCCATGGATCAGGACCTGGAGTCACCTCCTATGCCAACTGGCGCCTCGTGCTGCCTGCCCTCGCGGAGAACTTCCGGGTGCTGGCGCCGGATATGGTCGGCTTTGGCTTTTCAGAACGGCCGGCGAACATCGAATATGGCGTACAGACCTGGGCTGACCAGGTGGTTGGCCTGATGGATACGCTGGACTTGCCGAAGGCCCACCTGGTCGGCAACAGCTTTGGCGGCGCGATCGCGCTGCGCATTGCGACCCAGCATCCCGATCGGGTCGGCAAGCTGGTGCTGATGGGGAGCATGGGCGTCCCGTTTCCCATCACAGCGGGCCTGGAACGCGTCTGGGGTTACGAGCCATCGTTCGAGAACATGCGCAAGGTACTCGACGTATTCGCCTATTCCAGGGACCTCGTGAACGACGAACTGGCGGAGGTGCGGTACCGGGGCAGCATCCAGCCCGGCTTCCAGGAGTCCTTCGCCGCGATGTTCCCCGCCCCGCGGCAGCGCTGGGTGGAGGCCATGTGCACTCCCGAGGACGAGATCCGCCGGCTCCCGCACCGGACGTTGATCGTCCATGGCCGGGAGGACCAGGTCATCCCGGTGCAGACCTCCCTGCGGCTGATGGAGCTGATCGACAACGCCGATCTCAGCGTGTTCTCCCACTGCGGGCACTGGTCAATGATCGAGCGCACGAAGGACTTCAACCGGAGCGTGAGCGAGTTCTTCAGCGGCTGAGTACGGCATGGCGCGCCGCCGGATCAGCGCCAGCCGTCCGGTAGCCGGCCGTCTACGTGCTGGGTGATCTTTACCGCGGTGCGGCGCAGGAGTGGCGCCCGCTGCGCCGGCCGAAGCCGCATGGGCGGCCCGCTGACGGAGACCGCTGCCACCGGACGGCGGTCCGCGTCGAAGATCGGCGCGGCCACGCAGGCGTTTCCGAGGACTGCCTCCTGGCTTTCGATCGCTATTCCGGCCCGGCGGGCTGTCGCCAGCTCCCGCAGCAGCCGACCCGGATCAGTGATCGTGTACGGCGTCAGTGGCTTGAGGCCCGAGGCGGGCAGGCACCGGAGCGGATCCGAGGTACCGAATGCCATCAGAGCCTTGCCCAGTGCGCTCGCGTAGGCCGGCCACCGGCCGCCGGTCCGCGTCGGCAGCGGAAACGCGTGGTACCCGACGATCTTCACGAAGTACAGCACCTCGGTTCCCTCGAGTACGCCGAGGTGGATAGTTTCGTGCGTTTGTTCGAACAACTCCTCGAGAAACGGCAGGGAGGCGTCCCGGAGATCGCGTCGATCACTGACGAGCTCGCCCAGCTCAAACAGGCGGAGGCCCAAGGCGAAACCGGTGGCGGTCCGCTTCAGCAGCTGCTGTTCGACCAGGACCTTGGCGAGCCGGTGCACCGTAGGCTTCGGGATCGCCGTCCGCGATGCCAACTCCGCCAGCGTAAGCTCCGTATCCTCGGCGCTGAAGCAGTCCAGCAGCGTGAAGACGCGTACCAGCACAGACTTGGGAGCGACTCCGGGTTGGACTGCACCCATATTGTCTGTGACCATCCGTCCGTATCCGCCCCCGAGCTGTGTAATAGCTTCTGCCCGATCTGACCCAACACTAACTGATCATGTCGGAAATTAACCCGGACCTGCACCAGCAAACCGAGCCGTGACCAGCGTGAGTGGGCCCCGGGCATCGCACAAAGCTGTGGAGGTACTAGAGAGCTCGCAGAGGACGGCCCGGGGCAGGGTGTCCCGAGAGGCTAAGGAGTCCTATGGGGTTGGAGAGGTCCAAGTAGGGGACGGTGGCCAGCCGTTAGCCACGAGATTGTTCCAGCGACAATAGAACCTTTCTGGGGTTCTCCTTCGCGGTATGGCGCTTCCGCCTCGCGCCTCACTTTCACAAAAATAAATCGGCCCCGAATTCCATCCTGTGGAACGGAACGCTTGTCACCTGTTTGCGCAGGTCAGACAATCATGTCATGGCGGATACCTCATATGCCAGGTGTCCGCAGTACGCCGCAGGCAGCGTCAACTCCGAAGTGCGCCTTTTCGCAGACGCGTTTACCCGCACTCTCGTGTGGTAGCAGAAATATCCGGAAAAGGAGGCCCAGTGGCGGGCAACTCAGCGGAGCCTGGCCGGTCGGTGACCAGCAAGATCGTATCGATCTTGCTAACATTTCACGACGGCAGCGAGCACTCGCTCACCGAAATCGCCCGGCTGACCTGCCTGCCCGTTTCGACGGCTCATCGGCTGGTTACCGAGCTCGCCGGATGGGGTGTGCTGGAGCGCACCGACGAGTCAACGTTCCGGATCGGCCTGTCCATTAAGGCTATAGGCAGCCGGAGGTCGTACACGCCGGCCATCGTAGAGTCAGCGCGGCGCGTTCTGGAGGACCTGGTCACCGCGGCCCGGACAGGCGCCCAACTCGGGATCCTGACTGACACAGACATCGCTTATATCGAGAAACGCTGCGATCACAGCCCGGTAACGACATTCGCCCAGACGGCGAGGCTACCCGCTCATGCGACGGCCCTCGGCAAGGCGCTCCTGGCGTTCTCCCCGGCTGAGATACTCGACCGTGTTGTCGCCAATGGCCTGAAATGCTATACCCCTAATACGGTGACCGATCCGGAGCGGCTACGCCAGTGCCTAGCCAGCATCAGGCTGACCCGGGTCGCGATTGCGCGGTGGGAACTCGAGCCCGGGGTTTCCGCGGTGGCCGTGCCCGTGTTCGGACCGGGCGGCATGGCTGTGGCGGCCCTCGGGCTCACCGTTCCCAATCTCCGTTCCGACCTGCACATGGCAAGTTCCGTGCTGACGATAGCTGCCCGCGGGCTTTCAAGAGAACTCGTTACCGGCAGCCACGCCGGCTGCTTCGCGCTAATCACCGAGCAGCCTGCGCCGAACAGGAAAGATCTGGTCGACAGCGCTTCCCGACCATGATTGCTGGTCTGCGCCGCCAGGTCAGTCGCGGGTACGTACTATTTCAAATGCTCGCGAGCGGTCTGGAAGTACGCTGCGGACATCTCGCGCATGAAGTCGGCATTAGTCGCTGCTAGCGTGTTTATCCACTCGATCTGTGTGGCGGCGGAGGCTTGCTGCTGAAGCTGCAGCATCCTGTTGAGCGTTTTCTCGTAGGCCTCCAGCCACCTTATTCCGTTCTTCTTCGTTAGCTCGATCAGCCGATCGCTGAGTTCCTTAACCCGCCGGGCGGCTTCATCGGCGTCTTGCGGCATGCTGGGTGTCGACATATCTGGTCCTCTCTTAGCGGAACCGGCTAAGTTTGCGGGACTGGGGCAGGGACAACCTCTCCGCCTGCTGGTTCCATCTGACGTCGCTCGCCGTCAGGAGAGCTCGGCGTCCCAGCCGCGGTCCTGGATGGCATCGCGGATATACCGGAGGAACAGGGACGCGGTCGAGCCGTCGAAGGCGCGGTGGTCATAGGAGAAGCCCAGGATGCTCATGTGGTGAATGGCGATGGCGTCGCCCACCGCGACCGGGCGCCGGGCGATTCCGTCGGTGGACAGGATCGCCACGTTCGGCTGGTTGATCACCGGCGCTGAGGCGTAGCTGGCGAACGGGCCGGGATTAGTGATCGTGAACGTCGAACCGCTCATGTCGGCGGCAGCCAGCGTCCGGGCGCGTGCCCCGGCAGCGACCGCGCCGATATTCCGGGCCAGGCCGCGGATGTTGAGCGAATCGGCGTTCTTCACCACCGGGGCCACCAGGCCTTGCTCGCTGAGATCGACCGCGATACCCAGGTTCACGTAACGGTGCAAGGTCATCGTCTGGTTCTCGATGTCAACCGAAGAGTTCACCGCGGGGAACTCGCGCAGCGCGTCGCACACGGCCCGAGCAATGAAGGGAAGATAGGTCAGCGACACCCCTTCGGTCTTCTTGAACTGTTCCCTGTGGCGCTGCCTGACCTGCTCGACGTGCTCGAAGTCCACCTCGACCGAGGTCCAGACGTGTGCTGAGGTCTTCAGCGACCTGACCATCAGGTCAGCAGTGATCAATCGCATCCGCGACAGCTTGACGACCTCGTCGCCCGGGGTCGCGGTCGGCTTCGGGGCGACCGCTGCCGCGGGAGCCGGTGCCGTGGCGGGTGCAGATGCCGGCACCGGTGCGGTGGCCGGCGGAGCCACCGTGGCGGGTTGGGCCGCGATGGCCTGCTCTACGTCCTCACGGCGGATCCGGCCGCCCGCTCCAGAACCGGCTACCGCGGCCAGGTCGATACCCGTCTCGGCCGCCAGCCGCCGCACGACGGGGGACAGCAGCACGCCGGGCTGGCCGTTGCCTGCTGGCGGGGCGCTGACTGAGGCAAGTACAGAAGCGGGCTCGTCCGTCTCCGACACCTGCGCAGCCGCGCCGGGCGGAGCGGAGGACGGCGCGGCCTGTGCGCCGGGCTCGCCGATCCGGGCGAGGGGAGTTCCGATGGGGACCGTGTCGCCTTCGTTGACCAGGATCTCGAGCAGGACACCGTCGTAGGGGCTCGGCACCTCAGAGTCCACTTTGTCGGTTGACACCTCGAAGAGCGGGTCGTCGAAGGCGACGGTGTCGCCGACCTGCTTCAGCCACTGGGAGACAACGCCCTCCGTCACGGTCTCGCCCAGCTTCGGCATCGTGACCTCGTAAATGTCAGCGCTCATCACATGTCTCCTAAGGCTCAGCCGTGCAGCGATCGGCCGGTAAAGGTGATCATCGTCTCGCCAATGGCCTCGGACAGGCTGGGGTGCGGATGGATAAAGGCGCCGACCTCGGCGGGCGTGGCCTCCCAGTTGACCGCGAGGTATGTCTCGGCCAGCAGCTCGCTCGCCCACGGCCCGACCAGGTGGACACCCAGGATCGGGCCGCCCTTCTCCGCCACCACCTTGACCATGCCATCGGTGTCACCGATGATCATCGCCCGGCCGTTGCCCGCGAACATGTGCTTGTGCACTTCGATGTCCCGGCCCGCCGCCCGGGCCTCGGCCTCGGTCAGGCCGCTCCACGCGACCTCGGGGTGGGTGTAGACGACCCACGGCACCCGGTCGTAGTCGACGGGCACCGCGCGCTCGCCGAGGATCGTGTGGATGGCGACGATGGCCTCGGCGTACGCGACGTGGGCGAGCCCGGGGGTGTCAACGCAGTCGCCGATCGCGTAGATGTTCTCCCGGGAGGTGGCCATGGTGGCCGGATTAATGTCGATGAAGCCGCGATCAGAGACCGCCACGCCGGCCGCTTCGGCCCCGATGTCCTCGGTGACCGGCCGACGACCGATGGCCACCAGAACCTGGTCGACTTCGATCTTCTCGGCGCCTTTCGCGGTCTCGAAGGAGACCAGGAGTCCGTTATTTGTCCGCTCGAGCGGGCTGACCCGGGCACCGCCGTAGACCGTCGTGCCCCGGCGGGTGAGCGCCTTGGCTAGCACGTTAGCGACATCACGGTCGGGCCCGATGGGCAGGACGCCATCGGGCAATGCTTCGAGCAAGGTCGTCTGGGTACCCAGATCGGTGTACACGGACGCGAACTCAGAACCTATGACGCCCCCGCCCACCACGGCGATGCGCTCAGGCAGCGACGCATCGGCGCTGTTGGTGGCCTCATCGGAGCTGATGACCCGGTCGCCGTCGAGGTCCAGGCCCGGGATAGAGCGCGGCGCAGAGCCCGTGCATACGATGACGGCCCGCGCGCTCGCGGTCTGGCCGTCAACCTCCACGGCACCGGCCGCGGTCAGCCGGCCGTGCCCTTCGATGATCGTGACCTTGCGCCTGCGCAGGAGTCCGCTCAGGCCCGTATGCAGCTGCTTGACAATACCGCTCTTCCTCGCGTTGAGGGCAGGCCAGTCGGTCACGGCCGTGGCGCCTTCGGGCAGCCGGAAGCCGAAGCTGTCGGCATGGCCGATCGTCCGGTACACCTCGGCCGCCTGCAACAGGGCCTTCGCGGGGATGCACCCGCGGTGCAGGCAGGTGCCGCCGACCTTCCGCTCCTCAACCAGGGCCATCTTGAGCCCGGCGGAGGCGCCGTACAACGCGGCCGCGTAGCCGCCCGGGCCGCCGCCGAGCACGATCACGTCATAGTCGGTCATGCCGTTGCCACCTTCCGCACGGTCTCGACGATCTGGGCTGGCTGAGGCACGACCGCGTCCTCAAGCGGCGGGCTGGTCGGCGTGGGGGTGTTCTTGGCCGCCACCCGCAGGACCGGCTGGTCGAGCCACCAGAAACACTCCTCCTGGATGACCGCGGCGATCTCGGCCCCGTAACCGAGCCGTCGTGCGGCCTCGTGCACGACGACGGCGCGCGACGTTTTCCGTACCGACGACACGATGGTCTCCACGTCAAGCGGGACCAGCGTCCGCACATCGACCACCTCGGCCGAGATGCCTTCCTTTTCCAGCTCAGCCGCGACATCCAGGCATTCGGACACATATGCCCCGTAGGTGACGACGCTGACCTGGCTGCCTTCGCGGACCACCTTGGCCTGCCCGAGCGGCATGGGTTCCAGCGACAACGGGGCTGATGTCCGCAGCCGGCGATAGAGATATTTGCTCTCTAGGTACAGGACCGGGTTGTTGTCCCTGATCGAGCTGATCAGCAGGCCAGCGGCGTCCTTCGGGGTGCCGGGTGCCACGATCTTCAGCCCGGGCACATGAGCGAAATACGATTCGACGCTCTGGGAATGGGTGGGCCCGGCGCGCAGTCGCGCGCCGAACGGTGCCCGCATCGTCACCGGCATCGGGTCACCGGTCCGGTAATGATGCCGGGCCATGACGTTGATGATCTGGTCGAACGCGGCCGAGATGAAGTCGGCGAACTGATACTCCACCACCGGCCGCAGTCCCACCAGCGCCGCACCTGCCGCTAGGCCCGTGAACCCGGATTCCGCCATCGGCGGGTCCACGACGCGGCGGGGCCCGAACTTCTCCAGAAATCCCTTGGTGACCTTGAAGGCACCGCCGAACTGGCCGACGTCCTCACCGATGATGAAAACGTCCGGATCGGCCTCCATTTCGCTCATCAGGGCCTGGGAGATGGCATCGAGGTAGGTCACCTGACCGTTGTCAGTCTGCATATACACCCTGCTCCACGGTCGCCGGGTCGGGAAGGGGATCCGCGAGCGCCTTCTTGCGCGCCTCGATAGCTTTCTGGCGCGCGGCTTCGCGCGTTTTACTTGCTGTTTCCTCGTCAATAATGCCGTGTTCGAGCAGGACGTTCTCGAATAGCGCCACCGGGTCGCGTTTCTGCCATTCCTCCAGCATCTCCCGCGGCACGTAGTCGGCCGGGTCGTGCTCCGCATGGCCGTGCATCCGCATGGTCACGCCCTCGATGAGCGAGGGACCCTCGCCCGCCCGGGCCCGCGCCACCGCCTCGCTCGTGGCGTCATAAACCGCCAGCACGTCGGTGCCGTCAACGGTGACGCCCGGCATTCCGTAGGCTTGCGCCTTTACGGCGTACTCCTTAACCGCGGACTGCAGGCGCACCGGCGTGGAATAGGCATACTGATTGTTCTCGACGACAAAGATGGCCGGCAGCTTCATGGCGGCGGCGATATTGAGCGACTCATGGAAGTTGCCCTCCGAGGTCGACCCGTCGCCGCAGTAGGCCAGCGACACACCGTCCTGGTCCCGGTACTGGAACGCGAAGGCGAACCCGAGGGCCACCGGGTAGTTGTCCGGGATGTGACTCGGCAGGTTGTAGATGTTCAGGTCGAGCCGGCCGTAATGCAGCGTGCCGTCGCGCCCGCCGGTGGGCGACGTCGCCTTGCCCATGAAGCTGGCCATGACCTGGGCCGGGTCCATGCCGCGCCACAGGTGGGCGCCGAGATCACGGTGGATCGGTGCGAGCAAGTCATCCTGGCGAAGCGCGGAGGCGGTGCCGACCGAGATGGCTTCATGCCAGTGCCCGGTGTACAGGGATCCCAGCAGATCGCCGGACCGGTACATGCTGACCATCCGGTCCTCGACGGCGCGCGTCATCACCATCGTCTCGAAGATCCGCAGCAGCAGCTGCTTGTCGCGGCTCTCCACCGGCTCGCCCTTGCTGCTCGTCTTCCGCCTGGCGCGGGTGGTTGCCATGACAGACACTCCTAAGTCGCCGTCACCTGGTCCTAATTTCCTGGACTAATGCCTGGCTGGGCTCGGCGGACAGCGAGCTTCCACCCAGCGGGACCCCCCGGCCGGCCGTTAGACGCTCGCGCCATCACCTCTCCCGGGTCACACCGGGCTAGGGGTAATAGCGGAAGACGAGATCGGCCACGCAGCAGGGCTTTTCTTTGCCCTCGATCTCATACTCGAGGTGATAGACGGCCTGGATCCCGTTGGCTACCTCGCCCACTTCAGCCAGCGATACGTGCATGCGGATGCGAGAGCCTACGGGCAGGGGCGCGGGAAACCGGACCCGGTTAAGCCCGTAATTGAGGATCATGCCGACGTCATCGACGGTGAAAATGTCCCAGAGCAGGCCAGTCGACATGCCCAGGGTAAGGAATCCGTGCGCGACTGTCGCCCCGAATGGTCCCTGCCCGGCCCGCTCCGGGTCCACATGAATCCACTGCCTGTCACCGGTAAGGTCGGCAAAGGTGGTCACCATTTCCTGGTCCACGGTGACCCATCTGCTCGTCCCGAGCGATGAGCCCAGGCGCTCCTGCAGACCGGCGATCCCGTGAATCACGTACGGGCTTACCGGCTGGTCAGACAGGGTATCTGTATTCATCGTTCCGCCTCTCACGCTGCCGTCGCAGGTGCCCTTGAACGGTCGCGCACGGAAGCGGCTCGTGTCTGTTGCACTCTTGCTCAGTGGGATGGCACGCAGCACGGCTCGTTCGGCCCAAAGATCTTCCGGCTTCTTGGCTACGGGCCTCCCGCTGCAGTCCGCCCGCTCAGCGGAAGGCCATTTGCCAGAGCCCGCGCGATTGGCCAGATTCGGTTTCATGACGCCAGTCGAGGTCGCTGAGGGAGTTTTCCTCCTCGCGCTGCCTCTCGGTATTCACCGGATTCCGAGCATCAACGCCTACCTGTTCGTCGACCCGGCCGGCGACACGCTCATCGACTGCGGCATCTATGCCGACTTGCCGCCCAGCACCGACGAAGTTAACGACGGCACGTGGGCTGTCGGCGACGCACTGGCCAGATGCGGCCGCACGTTCGACGACCTCGGCCGGCTGATCATCACCCATGCGCACATCGATCACTACGGGATAGCCGGCGAGGTGGTCCGCCGCAGCGGGGCGGATCTGTGGATGCACGCGCAGACCGACCTGGACCGGGCCAAGTACGCCCATCCCGACAGCGCGGTCGACCGCCGGAGCCTCATGCTCGCCGATCATGGCCTGTACGGCGACACGTTGACCGCGGCGTCGACCGGCCTGCGCGACTGGATACCTGTCATGCCGTCCATCGGGCAGCCGACCACGCGGGTACACGGCGGCGAGAAGTTCGACGCAGGCGGCCGGTCCTGGGAGATCCTGCACACCCCGGGCCACTCCCCCGGTCACATCTGCATCTGGTCAGCCGAGGACCGCTTGCTGTGTTCAGGCGATCATCTGCTGAAGTCGATCTCACCGCCCGTTACCTTCGAACGCGGCTTCGAGCGTGACCCCATGGGCTCTTATCTTGAGTCATTGCGGCTGGTCGAACAGCTTGAGCCGACGCTTGTGCTGCCCGGGCACGGCGAAACCTTCACGGACGGGGCGGCGCGCGCCGCGAGCATCGCCGAGGGCAAGCGCCGCCGTCTGGGGCGGGTGCTGGCCTCAATCGAGACCGGCCGCCGTACGGTGACCGAGCTGGCGCACGAGCTGTACCCGAAGCCGCTCAAGGGCGCGCAGCTGCACTTCGTCATGGCCGAGATTCTCGCCTACCTCGCCTATCTGGAAGTACGCGGCCAGGCCGAGCGGGTGCGGGCGTCCGAAGGGGTCTTCGTCTGGCGCGCGGTCCAGGACTGAGCGGCAGGCAGCAGGGCGATGGTCCGCCTGGCGGGCATGGACCAAACCACGGCGCTAACTACAGGAGTGGCATGACGAACCAGACGCCGGGAGAGCAAGGTGAGCACGCCGCCTCTGTGCTGGCCCCCGAAATCGACTTGCTGGCTGACCCCGACGTCGCCGGGCTGGGGCGGTCCCTGGCCATGGTGCTCCGCGGGGCGATGGAACACCCGGCCGACGCAGCCCAGGCATGGTTCCGCTACGCGCTGCGCCTCGCGGAAATACCCCCGGTCGCGCTGTCGAGCTGGATAGGAACCGCGGCCACGCCGCCCGTGCCGCTCAACCCGAAGGATCGCCGCTTCGCCGACCGCACCTGGTCGGAGAACCCCGCTTTCTACTCGCTGCGGATGTACCACCAGGCGTTCGCCGAGTTCGTGGACCAGCTGGTCACCGCGGCCGGCCTCGGGCGCATCCAGGAGACGAAAGCACGCCTGCTGACCGGGCTGATGATGGACGCGCTCGCCCCGACCAATTTCCTGCTGACCAACCCCGCCGCGCTTAAACGCGCCGTGGAAACCGGTGGCGCGAGCCTAATCAAGGGCGCACACAACTTCGCGGAGGACCTGCTCAGCAACAACGGCCGTCCCAGGCAGGTCGACACGAGCAAATTCACCATCGGAAAAAACCTCGCGGCCACGCCCGCCAAGGTCGTCTACCGCAACGACCTGATGGAACTGCTGCAATACTCGGCGCAGACGCCGCAGGTCCACTCGGCCCCGCTGCTCTGCAGCCCGCCGTGGATCAACAAGTACTACGTCATGGACCTTGCCCCGCGACGAAGCTTCATCGAGTGGGCGGTCCAGCACGAGCGGAGCGTCTTCGCGATCAGCTACCGAAACCCTCCGGCCGACATGTCCGGGGTCACGATGGATGACTATCTCATCCACGGGCCCAGGCAGGCGCTGGACGTGATCCAGCAGATCACCAAGGCGGATACCGCGGACATCGTCGGATTGTGCATGGGAGGGGCGCTCACCGCGATAACCGACGCCTACCTCAGCACCACCGGCAAGGACGGAATCGGCAATCTCACCCTGCTCAATACGCTTCTGGACTACTCCGAGCCCGGTGTTCTCGAGGCGTTCACCGACTCCGAAGCGGTCCAGCGGCTCGAGCAGAAGATGGCCAAGGAGGGCCATCTGGCCGGGGAGAGCATGGCCGGGACCTTCGACATCCTGCGGGCCAACGACCTGATCTTCAGCTATGTCGTATCCAGCTGGCTGATGGGTCAGGATCCTCCGGTCTTCGACATCCTGGCCTGGAATGCCGACAGCACGCGCCTGCCCGCGGCCATGCACTCGTTCTACCTGCGTAATTTCTACGTGGAAAACCGCCTCGCCCGGGAGCAACTGGAGATCGCGGGCAAGGTGGTGAAGCTGAGTGACGTCAAGCGCCCCACGTACATCGTCGGTGCTGAGAATGACCACATCGTCCCCTGGAAGTCTGCCTACGCCACGACCAGGCTGCTGTCCGGCCCGGTCCGCTATGTGCTGAGCAGCGGCGGCCACATTGCCGGCATCGTCAACCCACCTGGCCCCAAGGGGTGGTACCTGGTGGGAGAGAGCCATCCCGAGTCGGCAGACGAATGGCGCGAGCACGCGAGCCGACATGACGGTTCCTGGTGGGAGGACTGGGCGACTTGGTCAGCCGAGAACTCCGGGCCGCTGGTGAACCCGCCGCCGATGGGGAGCAGGAAATACCCCGTCCTTTACGACGGGCCGGGTGAATACATTCACACCTGATGCCGCTATTCCGCACCGGTCCCGGTTCGTTTCCGCACGGCGGAACCTTCGTTGTGACCCCTCCCCGCGCATGACAGGTATGGGGGGTGCAAAGTGAACAAGTTCTCTCCGAACTGGCCGATGAGCTATGGCAGGCAGAACAGACCTGTGTGCCGGTTGAGCCGCTGACCAAGCGTCATCCCGGCCTCGAAATTGAGGACGCGTACGCTATTCAGTCACTAAACATCGACCGGCATGTCGCGCTAGGTGCCCAGGTCTGCGGCCGCAAGGTGGGCCTGACCTCGCTTCCCATGCAAGAGCTCCTCGGCGTCAATGAGCCTGACTACGGCGTCCTGCTCGACCACATGTTCGTGGAGGACGGCGATGAGGTGGCACTTGATCGCCTGCTGCAACCGCGGGTAGAGGCGGAACTGGCCTTTGTCATGGAACAGGACCTGGCCGGTCCCGGTGTCACCGCCGCCCGCGCCCTGACGGCCATCGCCGGGGCGCTTCCCGCGGTGGAGATCGTCGACAGCAGGGTGGCGGACTGGCAGATCAAGCTCGTGGATACGGTCGCCGACAACGCGTCATCCGGTCTGCTGGTCGTGGGGGGCAACCTGCGCAAGGTAACCGACATTGACCTGCGGCTCGTCGGGGTAATGGTGACCAGGCACGGGGAACTGGTCGATACCGGTGCGGGCGCGTCCGTGCTCGGCAACCCCGCCCGGTGCGTCGCCTGGCTGGCGAACAAGCTCGCGTCCTTCGGCGCGTCGCTGCGCGCGGGCGATGTCATTCTGCCGGGAGCGGTCCACCGGATGATCAGCGTGACGCCCGGCGACGTATTTCGCGCTGAGTTCGCCCACCTCGGCACCGTGACGGCACGGTTCTCCGGCGCAGGGAGCACGACGTGATTGAGGCTAAGGACATGGCGGCCCAGCTCATTGAGGCCGAGGAAGCGCGCACGGCGATCTCGCCGTTCTCCGACAGCCATTCCGACATCGATATCGACACGGCCTATGCGGCGCAATGGGCATTCGTGCAGTCCAAGCTGGACGCGGGCGAGCAGCTGACCGGAGCCAAGCTCGGCCTGACCAGCCGGGCCAAGCAAGAAGCCATGAACGTGGCCGAGCCGCTCTACGGCTGGATAACCAGCGGCATGATCATCGAGTACGGCGCGCCGGTGGACCGGAGCAGCCTGATCCACCCTCGCGCGGAGCCGGAAATCGCGTTCCTGCTTGGCCGCGACGTTGCCGCACCCGCCACGGTGACCAGCGTGCTAGCCGCTACCGAAGCCGTCTTCGCCGCGGTGGACATACTGGACTCCAGGTACCACGACTTCCGCTTCACCCTGCCGGACGTCATCGCCGACAACGCCAGCGGCGGGCGGATCGTCCTCGGCCCGCAGGCACGGCGGCTCGATGAGCTGGTCGATCTGCGCCTGCTCGGGTGCGTGCTGAGGACGGGCGGTGCGGTGACGTATACGGCCGCCGGCGCCGCGGTGGCGGGTCATCCGGCGGCCGCGGTGGCCTGGCTGGCCAATCGCCTCGGCTCGAAGGGCACGACCCTGAAGGCCGGCTCGCTGATCCTGTCCGGCGGCCTCACCGCGCCGGTTCCGCTCGAGCCTGGTACCGCCATCACCGCCGAGTTCGACGGCCTGGGCTCGGTCGAGGTCTACTGCCGTTGGGGGAGCACATGACTGACACCGACGCCCTGCTGGTAACCCTGCCGCCGCATCTCGATCACGAGGCACTAGTCCTAGCCCAACGGGACACGCTGAATGCCCCGCGACGGCCGTACGGGGTGCCCGCCAAGGTGCTGTTTCAGCTGCTTGACGCCCTCTACGGGCGCAAGCGGACGCTGTCTAAGTTCAAGGTCCTCGAGCTGGTCGCGCGGGTTCCCTACCAGAGCTGGGAGCAGGTCGCCTACATCGCCATCACCCATGTCGCGCGGCGCACCGAGCTGGCGCGCCGCATCCACGACCGGGTGGCGCAGGCCCGGGCCCAGCAGGACAACGAGCAATGGCACCTGCTGATCCTGGAGGAGCTCGTGGCCCGTACGGGCAAGAGAGAGTCCCGCTTGCTTTACTACTGGACCCCGCAGGCCATCGCATTCGCCTACTACCAGCTGTCCTGGCTTATGTACGTGGCCCGCCCGGCCTGGTCCTATCAGCTCAACGCCGACTTCGAAGACCATGCCGAGCACGAGTACATGACGCTTGTCACCGAGCACCCGGAGTGGGAAAAGCAGCCGTTTACCTCAGCGTTCGAGGCTGACTATGGCAGCTTCGACTCACTGGCCGACCTGTTCAGGCAGATCGGCCACGACGAGCGGGTGCACAAGCAGGAAAGCCTGGCCCAGATGCGCCAGCCCCATTTCCGGTAAGGACGACGCGAGCGTGGCGCGGATGGCGGCTGCCTCGGCGACGTGCGCGGCGGCGATACGGGACCTGTCCGCGGGCAGTTCGAGGCCCGCCAGGTGCAACCTCACCTCGATCTCGCCGGACTCCCGGGCCGAGGTCGACGGGACGGGCAGGGCCCGGAGCAGGTGAAGCATCGCCATGTTCGAGGCCAGCACCACGGCCGTCAGCGAGGTCATGCCACTCACCAGCGCGACGTCCACGAGCCGCTGCAGCAGCAGGGTGCCCAGGCCCATGTGGTGCAGCGCATCATCGACGATCAAGGCGATCTCCGCGTCAGTGCGTCCGGCCTGGCCTTCGTACCTGGCGACCCCGGCCAGCTGTCCGGTACCGCGGACACCGACCAGGGCAAAGCGCCATTCCTCGGCGATGCCGGTGAACCGCTGGATCTCGGCCGGGCTCAGCGCCGACTTGAAGCTGAAGTAACGCCGGTAGATGCTGTCGTTCGACAGCCGTGCGTGCAGCCCGGCGAGCTGGTCATCATCGGCGGGCTGGATGGGACGGACCAGGACCCGCTCGCCGTCACGTAGCTCGGGTTCGTCGGGGATCCGGATAGCCACCTAAACACCATCGGCGTCCGAGCGGCGGGGGTCCAGGCCGTTCCCGGTGTGCGGAATACGGCACCGCGATCAGCGGCCGGTCTCAGCTGGGCTTATCGCTGAACGGAATGAGCCGGGGCCTGGCCGGCGGACGATGCCAGACTGAACCGGAGCGGCACGAGGTGGTCGATGACAGCGGAGCACCCTTGAGATGGCTGGCCAGCGAGTCGATGAGCAGCCGCTGGATGCTGGAGCTTTCCGCCAGGTTATCGGCCGGTTCATGAGCGGCGTGGTGGTGATCACCGCGACGCATCAAGGCGAGCGCCGCGGGATGACGGTGAGCGCCGTCGCGTCCCTGTCGCTTGATCCTCCGATGATCGTGACCTGCCTGAACGCGGCGAGTTTCACGCAGGAGGTCGTCCGCCGGGCTGGCGCGTTCGCGGTCAACATCCTGGCCGAGGACCAGGAACATCTGGCCGGGCTCTTCGCCCGGCCAGGCTCCGATCCTTTCGAGGATCTCCCTTTCCAGACCGGGGTCACCGGCGCGCCCATCCTGGCCGGCGCTCTCGCGGTGCTGGAATGCCGGATAGCGCAGGAGGTGCGGGGCGGCTCTCACCGTGTCCTGCTGGCCCATGTCGTCCGAGCGAGCGCCAGCGAGGGCTCGCCGCTGGCCTACTTCCGCGGCCGTTTCGGCCGGATCGAGCTGATGCAGGACGCCGAGGCATACCGGCAGCTCAGGGAGCTCATCTTGTCGCGACAGGTACGCGCCGATGAGCGGCTGGATGTGGAACGGATCGCCGCTCAGATGAATACCTCCCCATCGGCTGTGCAGTATGCGCTGACCCGGCTGGTGACCGAGAACCTGGTGATCCGGGAGGACCGGGGCCACGTGGTCAAGCCGCTCGACGTCGCCACCTCCAATGAGGCCCACGACGCCAGGATGGCTATCGAGCTCGGCGTGGCCGAGATGACGGTGGGACACCTCGACCCAGACCAGCTGTCCGAACTGCGGCGCCTGGCCCAGGCTACGGTCGAGATCCTCGACCGGGATGATCCGGACGGAATAGCCAGCTACGCTCTGGCCAACCAGGCATTCCACCGCTATCTGGTGGCCACCGCGGGGGTAGACGCGCTCGCCGTCGTCTATGAGCAGCTCAGCATCGCCGACCTGATCTCGCGGGCGCTGCGGACGCAGGACGAGATCGAGGGCCTGCTGGCGCGTGAGCACCTGGACCTCGCGCAGGCCTACGAACGAGCCGATCTTGACGGCGCACGGGAGATCATCATCCGGCATACCGCGCACGCCAAGCAGACCCAGCAGCGCGGCATCGAAAGAGCCGGTGGTCAGCTGTAGGGCCTTACCCGACCAAGCAGATCTCATCGAGAAAAGGAGCACCGCATGCCCGGTTACCAGTCGTTTTCGCTGAACGCCGTGGAGAAAGCACAGAGCTCGGCGGCCACCGCCTACCGGGAATTCCTGCGTCGGCCCGGCTTCTCAATGGGCATGTACCTGCTGCCCGCGGGCGGCCAGGATGCCCAGCACCCGCACAGCGCGGACGAGGTCTACACCGTCCAGCACGGCCGGGCCCAGCTCGAAGTCGAAGGAGAGACCATCGACATCGGGCCAGGCGACGTCATCTCGGTGGACCGCGGCCGGGATCACCACTTCCTCAACATCACCGAGGATCTGGCCGTCCTGGTCATATTCGCTCCGCCGGACAACCCAGAAGCCTGAGGCTGGTGTGGTGGAGGTAATCGAAACGGCGGACGCGCCCCGCCACACCGGGCCGGTGCCGCAGGCGGTGGAATCGGGCGGCTGGATCTTTGTCTCTGCCCTGTTCGGAAACGATCCGCAGACCGGCAGGCGGCCGGCTGAGGCAGGAGAGGAGGCGGACCAGATCTTCGCTAACCTGGCCGCCATCCTCGCCGCGGCCGGCGCGGGCCTGTCCGATGTCGTGCGGGTCGGCATCTTCATGCGCGACCTGCAACGGGACCGGCCGGCCTTCAACACAGCCTGGGTCCGCCATTTCGGCGACCATCGGCCCGCCCGAGCCGCTGTCGAGGTGAAGGATTTCGGCCGGGCCGGCGAGGACGTCCGCTACATGGTGGAGGCCCAGGCGTACCGCGGCTGACCGTTCGCCGTAAACGGTCAGCCGCGGTGCTCAGAGGTACGGTGCTCAGCCGTACGGGCCGAACTCTCCCAGGTTTCGCAGGAAGTCAGGCTGGGCCTCGACAACCCTCACCGGGATCTTATGTCTGGCCTCGATCTTATCCGGCGCTTTCATGGCAAGATAGCGGGACTTTCGAGCCGTATAAGTAGAGACGATGACTTGGTCGTACTGCCGCTTAGCCCATTCTTCATCAACCGCCTGTACAGGATCGGGCGGCCCGATGTAGTAATCGAGCGGAATGCCCGATTCCTTGAACCGCCGCTGGGCCGCTTCGGCCATCCGGCGCGCCACTTCCTCGTCTTCCCCTTTGTGCTGGCCTAGATATTGCCTGACGTGCGTGGCCGGCACGAGCAAGGTAAACACGGCGTCCTTATCCTTGGCAAGGATAGACTCTGCTTCCTCCACCACTTCCGGATTTGCCGCCGTCTCGCCACCGACGATGAGATACCGAGACACTATTACTCCTTATGCCTTGCCGGATACGCTCGCGGAGGAGGTTATCATAGTACTATGCGCTCCACCCGGTCGACCAGGAAGATGTACGAGAGGGCCCCTATCCCGGCGATGACCGCGATGTAGACCAGGCCGTAGGCGAAGGAACCAGTTGCGCCCACGATGAGGCCGATCACCAGCGGCGAGAGCGCGCCGCCTGCGTTGGCGAAGAAGTTGAACAGGCCGCCGGTAAGCCCGAGCTGTTTGGCCGGAGCGATGTCGGACAGCAGCGCCCAGGCGGTGGCCGACGCCATGCCCTGGGCGAAAAAGGCGATCGAGAAGAACGTAATGACGAGCGCCGGGTTGTCCACGAAGTTGTCGAAGATGACGATCATCGAAAGGATCAGCCCGGAGATGATGGGGGTCTTGCGAGCTATGGTCGTCGCCACGCCACGGCGCAGCATCCAGTCCGACCAGCTACCCGCGGCCAGGGTGCCGAGCAGCGCGACTATATACGGAATCGTGACCATGATGCCGGCTTTGAGCAACGTGAAATGCTTCTGGTCGACCAGGTAGGTCGGGAACCAGGTCAGGAAGAAGAACAAGGTCGAAGTATTCGCGAACTGGCCGATCAGCGCGCCGACCATCCGCTTGTGGCGGAGGAGCTTCGGGATATCGGAAAACTTCGCATGCTCGGCGCCCTCGGAACGCGCCGCCTTCACTGCGCCCCCGCCGCTTTCGATGAGGTTGATCTCGGAACGGGACACCCGCTTGTCGCCCTGGGGACTGTTGCGGATAAACACTAGCCAGACGACCGCGAACACGATTCCGAGCCCGCCGGTCAGGTAGAACACCGAATGCCACCCGTACGTAACCGCCATCCAGGCCAGGAGGGGAGCGGCGATGGCCAGCCCGACATACTCGCCAGCGGTATATGCGCCCGTGGCGAAGCCACGCTCCTTAGTCGGGAACCACCTGCTGACCAACGCATTATTGGCGGGAAAGGCAGGTGTCTCCGCCACGCCCAGGGCGAGCCGCAGCCCGAGCAGGGAAGTGAATCCCTTGGCGAGGCTGATGCTCCCGGTGACTATCGACCAGAAGATCAGGGCGACCCCGAAGGTAATCCTCGGCCCGACCCGGTCGAGGACCCATCCGCCGGGGATCTGCAGGGCCGCGTAGGTCCACGAGAACGCGGAGAAGATTAGCCCCAACTCCGAATCGCTGATGTGCAGGTCCGCTTTGACATCTGGCGCGACGATCGACAGGTTCGCGCGGTCCATGTAGTTGATCGCGGTGGCGACAATTATGACCCCAAGAATGCCGTACCGGACGCGGGTGCTGACAGCCTTCGAGGGCCTCTGGAGATCTTCAACTTCTGTCGTCGTGGCCATCTCGATCCTATCTTCGGGCATCGACTGCTAGGGCAGATGACTGCTACCGGCAACGTAGCTCCCGGTAAAAACCAGTGCCACCGTTCTTTCCGCTGAGCGGACCAGCGGGTCTCCGGGCTACCGGACCACCGGGCCAGGTCCCGTCGAGGTCCCGCGGGCAGTTCCCGGCTGGCGGAAACGGAAGTGGTGCTGCGGACCATTGCGCTCATGCGAGGTTCGTGCGGAAGGAACGTCGCGGTGGAGCAGCACGCGCACTGGCATCCGGCCCTGGTGGGCGCTCCGGGGGTTAGGGCGCTATTCCGGCCCCACCGGCGGGTGCGGCAACCGCCAGGAGACGGGCTACCGCCTGCCGGGCGCGGCGGGCGAACTCGATGGCGCCGAGTGACTCAAGCAGGGCAAGGTTGGGCATCTCCACGCTGAGCGGCAGCTCAGCGGGCACCGCCGAGATGATCTCGGCCAGGGGAAGTTCACCATCGCCAGGCAGCAGGCGCACCGCGCGTGCCTCCAGGGCCAGGTCCGTGATCCCCTCGACGGATTGCCCGCGGGGAAGTTCCCGCGGCCGCGGCAGGTTATGCGGGGTGGCCAGCGGCGCGTCACAGAGCTGGCAGTAGGCGATCAGCTTGGGATCCAGCGAACGCACGTCGCCTGGTGTGCTGCCGCTTCGCTGCAGGTGAAGCGGATCGATGATGATTCCGCCGCCGGACTCGCCGACCAGCACGGCCGCATCCGAGAGCGTCTTCACCTTCATATAGGGGATGGCTTCTATCGCCGGGCGCAGGCCGTAGGGGCGTGCAGCCTCCGCCAGCGCCGCGAACGTGTCCCGAGCCCTGTGCAGCTCAGGATCGTCGCCCATGACGTTCAGGAAACTGGCGCCCAGAGCCGCGGCCGTTTCGAACAACGGCTCGTACTTCGCGATGACCGTCTGCGGGTCGATACGGATGATTTCCGCGTCAAGCACTCGCACGCCGGTGTCATCCATCCGGCGGAGCGTCTCGGCGAGCATCGGAGAGCCGGCCCTCATGGGCCATTCTTCTTCGGTGGGACCGATGGGCGCCGCTCGGATACCCACCGCGTCGAAGCCGGCGTCATGGGCTAGCGACACCCAGTCTGGCGGTGCCTTATCGAGCATGGTCAGGTGACCAATGCCCACCAGCGGCATATCGGCCTCCTCGGTGTCCTCATCGATGCTGCGACATCCGGACCGCCGCAGGGCATCTGCGGGCACCGTGAGTGCCCCGGTCTCGACGCTTAGGACGCTGCCCGACCGGCGCGGCGGGGCGCAACGCACATCCCGCCCAGTGGCAGCAACCGCCTCCCCGGTCGGCACTGGCTTGCTGTTCCGGTCAGCGGGATCGAAAGCCCCATGCGCACGATTACGTGCCAAGTTGACTGGGGGCCCGTTGGAGGCGCGATGACGGCGCAGGATTCCCGTACCAGAGAGACCGAATGCGACCTGCTGGTCGTCGGGTCGGGGGCGGGCGGGCTATCGGCCGCGACCACGGCGGCCTGGCACGGGCTGCGCGTCGTGGTGGTGGAAAAGGACCGGGTGTGCGGCGGAGCGACCGCGTGGTCAGGCGGGTGGGCGTGGGTTCCGCTGAACCCGCTGTCGCAGGCAGACGGGATCGTCGAAGACCTGGACGGCCCCCGTACCTACCTCAAGCATGTGCTCGGCGAGCATTATGACGTGGCCAGGGTGGACGCGTTGCTCGATGCCGGGCGGCATATGGTGTCGTTCTTTGAGCAGAACACCGCACTGCAGTTCGTCAGCGGTACCTGGATCGCGGATATCCAGGGGCATGTGCCCGGGGCCGGCACCGGGGGCCGCTCAGTTGGCCCGAAGCCGGTCAACGGCCGCGCGCTCGGCGGGCACCTGCTGGATAAGCTGCGATCGCAGCTTTACGAGACCTCGTTCCTGGGCCTGGGCATCATGGCCGGGCCTGACCTGCAGGCGTTCCTGCACGCCACCCGCTCACCGAGGGCATTCGCCCATGCCGGCTGGCGGGTCGGGTTCCATGCCTTTGACCTGGCCACCCGCAGGCAGGGGATGCAGCTGGTCAACGGCCTGGCCCTGATCGCCCGGCTGCTGAAGTCCGCCGATGACCTCGGCGTCGAGCTATGGGTGTCCTCGCCGGCCAAGCGCCTGCTGATCGACGATGGCGCGGTACAGGGCGCGGTGGTCGATACGCCGGACGGCGAGGTGACGATCCGGGCCAGGCGCGGGACCGTACTGGCGGCGGGCGGTTTTCCGGCCGACGTCGACCGCCGCCGCGAGCTGTTTCCGCGCACGCCGACCGGCCAGGAACACTGGACGCTGGCTCCGGACTCGTGCTCCGGAGACGGGATCAGCCTAGGGCAGTCGGCCGGCGGCCAGCTGGAGACACGTCTGGCCTCGCCGGTGGCGTGGTGCCCGGTTTCCCTGGTGCCATATCGGAGTGGACGAGTGGGCTTGTACCCGCACATCGTCGACCGCGGCAAGCCCGGGCTGATCGCGGTGCTGGCTGACGGCCGCCGCTTCGTGAACGAGGCAGACGGCTACTACGACTTCGTCTCGGCGATGGTCCGGGCCGTTCCGAAAGGCCAGGAGGTCGCCGCCTGGCTGATCTGCGACCACGCGTTCCAGCGCCGCTACCCGTTCGGCATGTCCAAGCCGTTTCCGGTCCCGGTCTGGCCGTACCTGCGCTCGGGCTACCTGAAGCGGGGGCGCACGCTGGATGAGCTGGCGCGCGAGTGCGGCATCGACCCGACCGGGCTGAAACGCACCATCGGGCAGTTCAACCGTCATGCCCGCAACGGGGAAGATCCGGAATTCGGCCGCGGCAGCACCCCGTTCAACCGCGGTTCCGGCGATCCTGACCACACGCCGAATCCCTCGCTCGCGCCGATCAGGAAGCCGCCGTTCTACGCGATCAAGGTGCTGCCTGGCAGCTTCGGCACC